>ERZ1090864.101-NODE-101-length-44714-cov-28.710271_pt1 | contig 44714 bp, 40 predicted proteins | sample MGYA00478479_ERZ1090864 | MGnify/ENA primary metagenome ERZ1090864 (study PRJEB33644, sample SAMEA5815743) | chicken gut metagenome | biome: Chicken; feature: Gastrointestinal Tract; material: Caecum | place: Ireland | collected 2019-01-01 | study: A study of the...
CGGTAATCCTCCCGTCAGACCGTTACCCTGTGTAGTCCCTTGTAAACTGTACTTTGTCGGAAACAAAATTTGCCGGCTTTCCGTTGCGATATTCCTCGGGATATTTGAACCGTTCGTATTTGTCTCCGCCGGTCCTGGCACGAATGCACTCAAATAATTTTGGCGTGATGTGAACGGCCGAAGTTCCTCCCTCGGAATAGGTATTTATGACGGGCTCCTTCCACCGATAATAGGCCCGATAACTTCTTCCATCGATCTTGACAATCAGGTCATAGCGGAGGGAGGGACGCAGCGGGCTTTGAGCTTGTTTTTGGAAGGAAATAAGCTCAATGTCCTCCGGACCATATACCTCTTTCTTACGGAAAAAACGAATTTTTCCGTCCGCTTGTTCCAAGGCTTTTACATCCGCTTCCGTTGCCTCCCCGCGAAGATATCTGATTTCCCGCGCAATGTATTCATCCCCCGAAAGCAGAAGAAGTTCTTCCTCCTTTTTTGCGGAATACAAGTCAAGCTTGTGCATGAACAATGTATCGCAGGAGAGATCGTCGTCGACTCTGCTGAGATATGCCGCAACAGAAGTATTCCTCCACCGAATGGAGCCGTCCGCATGGACTTCGAGAAACGTAAAGAGATATTGGCTGTTGCGTCTGATATATCGAACTTCGCCGTCTCTCCCGACACGCATAAATCCCTCGCCACGCAGTGCTGCAGCATAGTCCTTCTGAAACGCCTGTTCCGTATTCCGAAACCGCTCAAGTTGATCGAGGGTGAGCGAATAGCGTTTCTCTCCATCCACTGTGACAATGTTTCCCTCTAAGGTCATACGCTTACAGACATGCTTACGTGTTTTCAGACAAAAAACCGCTCTCCCATCGCGATACCCCAAAAAGGTGATTGCATCTCTTTTCTTGCAAATCTGCATACGTGTACCAATCCCTGATTCCCTTTCCATATGCACTCCATGTATTATTTCCTTCTATAATACAACTTTCCTTGTCCCAAAATCAGGACAAGGAATCAGCTTCTGAAATATAAAATTTCGATAAGGATCTGCTTTGTCGCGCTGCAGATTTTTCCCCGCTTTCATGCCTGCCTTTGTTGCGCTTAAAAAGACAATGCAGGCGCCGCCCGTATCGGGCGGCGCCTGTATTTCTTTCATGAAAACAACCCGGTGCATTGCTTATTTTTTGCTCGGATCGTCGTCCGAGGACGACTTCGGTGCCATTTCGTTGGACTGCTGCGCGGCTTTCTGCGCCTGCATCATCTGCAGCATCATCGCCTGCATCATCTGTTGCTGCTGCGCCTGCGTCAGCTGTTCCTCTTCCCTGCGGCGGCGAAGCTCCATCGTCTCCTGTTCCGTTTTCTTCCGTTCTTTTTCCGTGATCTGCTCTTCCAATGCGACAAGCGTCTGGATCTCCGTCTGCAACACGGCGTTGTTTTCCTTCTCCGCATTGAGAATGCTGCGGAATACGATCGCAGAGAGAATGAGATAGATCCCCGTAAACAGGAACAACAGCCCAAGCGACCACGATGCCACCATTCCGACTGCTCCGAGTACGATCGTCAGCCCGCCGAAGATAAAGGCAAGGACGATGGGCGTCTTACGGGAGATGTCGTACACTTCCGTGGAAACTGCTTCCCGCAGATATTTCAGATGGCTGTTCGCCTTCGTGAACGTCATGGTATAGCAGATGAAAAACACCATCAACAGAACCGCCACAAGGATGAGCACAACGGCAACGGCCGTCGATCCGCCCGAAATGATTCCTGCAAGATCGGGCATTCCCTCCTCGTTGGCGATCTGCTGAAGATCCGCGATCGGCCCCGAGACGCTGTCGCCCACTTCTTTGACAGTCGCCGCAAGGACGACCAAGAGAACGGCAACGAATCCCGCAACAATGCACATCAGAATGCCCATTACCGCCATATAGCCCATATAGGCCCCTGCGCCCTTGATTTTATCCGAAGAAAGCGTATCCTTTGCGCCGTACATCTTCCAGCTCGCGACCGCCGATACGATCGCACAGATCGCCGCCGGAACATTGACGATCAGCCCGCCGAGAAAGGATGCCGCCCCACCGCCTTGAACAAGCGCCAGAACAACCGACAGCAAACTCAACACCGCAATGCCCGTCATCATAATGGCAACGATCAGAAAAAGCGGCGAATGCATTTTTTCCGAAATGATCTCCCTTACACGGTTGCGCAGCGCTGCCCGCTTTTTCGTATGCCGATCGCGTTCCGCATAAAGTTCTTCCAAGTCCCCTGCCGCAGCAGGAATTGTTGCGTTTTCCATTCTCTCCTCCTTGTGTTAAATAAATTACACATTTATTATATAAGAAGATTTCTTCTTTGTCAAGAGAAAATAACCAAATCCTGCTAAAATAACAGAGCATGATTGGCGATATTATCAGAGCTCTTAGAAAGGAAAACAACCTCACGCAAAAGGCCTTGGCAGAGCAAATCGGAGTAAGCCAAAAGGCAATCGATTACTGGGAGCGCGGCGTCAACGAACCCAAAGCCAGCTACATTATACGGCTTGCCGATTACTTCCATGTCTCGGCCGACTATTTGTTGGAACGGGAATTGTAAGAAAAGCCTGTATCCAATGAAGCACAACGAACAAGAAAAGCGCGAAAAAAGAGAGACCCGCTGTTTGCGGGTCTCTCTTTTGGGATGGAACGGACACAAGACACGAAAAAACCGCCCCGTGGGCGGTTTTTTCATAAGATCGGCAATAGGCCGCGGGTTGCCGCGAGGCACACCCTTTTCGTCGATTGTTTATGCGATGCCTTCGTTGAGCTTTGCAAGGAGCTTGTCGAGATCTTCTCCGTGAACGGCAACTGCCTCTTCGATCGTCTCGCCATGCGCCATCGCGCAGCCGAAGCAGTGCATCCCTGCGGCCTGAAGAATCTCCACCGCGTTGGGGTTGATCTGCAGGCAATCGGCGATCAGCGTATCCTTCGTGATCTTTGCCATAGCTGGAATCCTCCGTCTGATTTTGCAAACATTATAGCATAAACCGCAAAAAAAAGCAATTCTTTTGCAGTCGGTTACAGGGCAATCAGCCAATAGATGAGCCCCACTGCCGCGCCCGCCGTCACGCCGAACACGATGATCGGCCCTGCGACAAGAAACATCTTGGCCGCCGTGCCGTAGACAAATCCCTCCGTCTTAAATTCGAGGGCGGGCGAGGCAACGGAATTGGCAAACCCCGTGATCGGGACGATGCTGCCCGCGCCTGCATTCTTTCCGATGCGGTCATAAACGCCGAATCCCGTCAGAAGCACTCCGAGAAAAATGAGCATCACCGAGACCGTCCCGGCAAGAATGTCCCCCGTTAAGCCTGCGAGTTCCAGCATCATGCGGAAAAACTGCCCGATACAGCAGATGAGTCCGCCCACGCAAAACGCGCGCGTACAGGTCTTGAAGTGCTGTGTCGGCGGCGCAAACGAATGCACATAGTTGATATAATTTCTGTTGTAATTCTCGCGCGAACGCCCCGTCACGGTCGGATCTCCTCTCTTCCCGCTTCCGGGAAACAGGTCTCCCGCTCTTCCCGCGTCTTTCCGAGCGGATTGGTACGGATCTTTCTCATACCCCTATTTTGGGACATCGCTTGGGAAATTATACCGACAACGCTCTCCCGTTTCCGAGAGAGCGTCTTCGCGATTTTTGATCATCAGAGCAGAATGCAGATGACGCCGCCCTTTCCCTCGTTGACGATCTTGGTGACGGTCCGGCGCATTTTCCGCTGTGCGGGCTCGCCCATCGAGCGGTTTTTGGCGAGAAGTTCCTCTCCGAGCAATTCCTGGAGCGTATGGCCGAACATATTGGTGTTCCATGCGCGCGCAGGGTCCTCTTCCAGCGTCGCGGAGAGCTGCTGCACGAATGCGGCGCTCTGCTCTTCCGTCCCGAGTGCGGGGCGCACTTCGCCGCGTACGTCCACGCGAATGACGTGATAGCTCGGAGCATCCGCACGCAGACTCACGCCGACTCTGCCGCCGCGCCGCACGAGCGTCGGCTCCGAGAGGTGCATTTCCGCATTTTCGGGCGCAACGATGCCGTAGCCCGTCTCTTTGGCGGCGTCAAACGCCTGCCCGACGCGATCGTAGAGCTTCTTCGCCACCGAAAGCTGCGAACAATAGCGCATGAGCGTGAGATCGTCGGTGATCGCCTCGCCGCACTGCTCGCCCAGAACGGTGTAAAAGACCCCGTCTTTGGCGCGTACGCTGCATCGGACGCTCCCTGTCGCGGCATCCACGCGGATGTCGGCGGGCGACAGAAGGCGCTCACTGTCCGCATACAGCGTGTCAAGCAGAGCGCAGTCGCTCATCTTGACCAATTTTGGCGCAAGCGCGCGCACCCCGCCCAGCACTTCCTCCAAAATGGGACTGTCCGCATCGAGAATGCGCATCCAGTCGGGCAAATCGATGTCCACGCACGCAACGGGAAACTCGTACAGGACGCGTTCCAGAACGGAGGCAAGCCGCGCGGCGTCCGCCTCCTCCACGTTGAGCGCCAGCACGGGCGCACCGTACTTTTCCTCCAGCTCCGCGCGAAGCTCCTCCGCCGCAGAGGGCTCGCGGCAGTTGAGCAAAATGACATACGGCTTGCCGAGCGCACGCAATTCCGCCTGCGCGCGTTCTTCCGGCGCCTCGTAGGCGGACCGAGGAAGATCGGTGATGCTCCCGTCCGTCGTCACGAGAATGCCGATCGTCGAATGGTCACGGATCACCCGCCGCGTCCCCTCCTCCGCCGCGCGGGAAAAGGGAATGCTCTCCTCGTTCCAGGGCGTGCGGACAAGGCGCGCTTCGCCGTCCTCTTCAAACCCCGTCGCGCCCTCCACGGGATAGCCGACGCAGTCGATGAGCCGCACCCTCGCCACCGCATCCTTTACCTTCAGTTCCGCCGCTTCCTCGGGGACAAACTTCGGTTCGGTCGTCATGACCGTACGCCCGCTCGCCGCCTGCGGCAGCTCATCGACATAGCGCTTCCGCTTTGCGCCCGTCACCTGCGGGAGCACCAGCTCCTGCATGAATTTCTTGATGAAGGTGGACTTCCCCGTGCGCACGGGCCCGACGACTCCGATATAGATGTCCCCGCCCGTCCGCGTTGCGATGTCCTCATATACGCCGAATGATTTCATACTGTCACCATGCCCTCCGCGAAATAGCTTTGCTGAAATACTGTATGCCGCCCTCCCGTACATTATGACATTGTACACACTTTCGGCACCACAAAAAATTCCCGTCGGCAGTCTCAGACCGCCGACGGGAACGTCGGTAAAAACTATGTCTCATGGGCGCCGCTCGGGCGCACACGATCGCGAAATTTACGTCTCTTTGCCGCTATGCTCTTCCAAAAAGAGCGTCACGCGTCTTCGTCCGGAGCCTGTCCGTCGTGCGCCTTCCACTTGCACTCCGTGAGCTCCATATCCGTAAAGACGGCACGGAACGAGGAGTCCTCCGGGCTGCAGGCGTAGATTCCGAATCGGATCTTCTTCGGAAGGCGGAACATATGGCAGATCCGCATCTGATGGAACTGTATTCCGTCAGCGGAACTCTCCGCACAGAAGTCATCGCCTCGGCGGCTGAAACGAAACCACATCGAGGAGACAGGCGCGTCCACATCCGTCGAACTCCAATCGGAATAGCCGAGATTGGTCACGACTGCCCCCAGACGGCAGATCTTGTCGTCCTCGTTTTCGAGAGACGCCTTGATCCAGTTTTCACTGTCCAGGTACATGACAATCCCCGCCTGATCGAAACGGCGTCGGAACGCAAACTGCGTCCGGACAACAAAGGAGAAATATTCCTCCTCCGTCTCCATCTGCAGAACGGGCGCATTGTCGTTGCGGAAATGATAGTATGTCCGCTGCCACAGATCGGTGTGCGGCTCCGTGACAATCTCCACACGATCCGCTTCCACCACCGCGTTCTGCGGCGGACGCGTCCATACCATCTTACGGGCATCCGTCTTCATCTCCGTCTCCCCGCTATGCCGCAGTCCTTACAGGAGCGACTTGTAGAGCGCGATGATGTCTTCCTTCGTCGGATCCTTGGGGTTGCCGGGACGGCACGCATCGTCCATTGCGGACTGTGCGAGGAAGTCGAGATCCTCTTCCTTGACAATTCCCTTGAGGTTCTTCGGAATGCCGACATCCTCGGAGAGCTGCTTGACAGCGGCAACGGCTGCCTTGCGCGCTTCGGCGAGCGTCATCTTGTCCACGTCCTCGACGCCCATCGCCTTTGCGATGTCGCGGTACTTCTCGCCCGTAGCCTCGGCGTTGTATTCCATGACGGTGGGCAGAAGAATGGCGTTTGCGACGCCGTGAGGGGTATCATAGAGCGCACCGAGAGGGTGTGCCATCGAGTGAACGATGCCGAGTCCGACGTTGGAGAAGCCCATGCCGGCGATGTACTGACCGAGTGCCATGCCCTCTCTTCCTTCGGGGGTGTTGGCAACGGCGCCGCGCAGGTTCTTGGAGATGATCTCGATCGCCTTGAGGTGGAACATATCGCTCATCGCCCACGCGCCCTTCGTGATGTAGCCCTCGATGGCGTGCGTCAGAGCGTCCATACCGGTAGCAGCCGTAAGGCCCTTGGGCATGCTGCTCATCATATCGGGATCGACGACTGCAACGACGGGGATGTCATGCACGTCGACGCAGACCATCTTGCGGTTCTTCTGGACATCGGTGATGACGTAGTTGATCGTAACTTCCGCCGCCGTGCCTGCCGTGGTGGGAACGGCAATGATGGGAACGCACTTGTGCTTCGTGGGAGCAACGCCCTCCAGCGAACGGACATCCTCGAACTCGGGGTTGGCAATGATGATGCCGATCGCCTTTGCCGTGTCCATGGAGGAGCCGCCGCCGATGGCGACGATGCAGTCAGCGCCGCTCTTCTTGAACGCCGCAACGCCCGTCTGCACGTTCTCGATGGTGGGATTGGGCTTGATCTCGGAATAGATCTCATAGTCGATCTTGGCGGCGTCCAGAACGTCCGTCACCTTCTTGGTCACGCCGAACTTCAGAAGATCGGGGTCGGAGCAGACGAAGCACTTCTTGAACCCTCTGCCCTTGACTTCGTTCGCGATCTCCTGAATCGCACCCTTGCCGTGGTAACTGGTTTCATTCAATACAAAACGATTTGCCATAAGAATATCTCCTTATCTTTTTTCCTTATTTATCATACCCGATCGGGGTCAGATTGTCAAGACTCAATTTATAAATTCAGAAAGTCCTTGCGATATTTCACGCCGAACAGTTCCACAAGTTTGACCATGTCTTCGTCCTTGATGGTGTTCTTGCGGGGAAGGTTTGCAGTGAGCATATAGATCTGCGCGGCTTTTTCCACCGTCTCGATGAGGCCGAACGTCTCGTCCATCGTCTTGCCGGCGCCGTAGATGCCGTGCATCGCCCAGATGACAAGACGGAACTCCTCCATCTTCTTCGCCGTCGCCTTGCCGATCTCCGACGTACCGCAGAGCATCCAGGGAAGCACGCCGACGCCGTCGGGGAAGACCACGATGCACTCGGTGCACATCTCCCAAAGCGAATGCGTGAACTTCTTCTCGTCCAGCTCATGCACATAGTTCATGGCGAGCGTGTTGGTCGGGTGCGAATGCATAACCACGCGGTTCTCCGGATCGACTTTGAGACGCGCCATGTGGCTCATCATGTGTGCGGGGAATTCGGAAGTGGGTCTGCCGCCGTCCTTGAATCCCCAGAGCAGCTCGATGTTCTTGCCGCCCTTGCCGATCCGCACGATGCCGAGGTTGGTCTCGGGATCCTTCTCCACGTTCTTGAAGTACTTGCCCGTCCCCGTCACGATGAAGATCTTGCCCTCCAGAGGCGTCGCGTCAAAGTCCTCCTCGTTCACGCCCATGAAGGGAATGACGCGCAGAACTTTGTTAAGGTTCAGGTATTCGCCGACTTCCTTCTCGTCCAGAAGATAGCTGATGTTGCCGCCGTTGCGCTCGTCCCAGCCCAGACGGTACATGTTTGCCGTCGTGTCGCACATTTCGCGCACGAAAGGCGCTTCAAAGATGTTTTTCATTTGCGTTCCTCCAAAACCTTCTTTTCGTATCCCATGATCGTTTCATAATAGTTGTCGTCCAGCCCGTTCTCCTTGAGATACTCCGCCCAGACCTCGCCGAAGGGAAGCATCTTCACGCGCTCATTGAGATACATGAGCTTGGTGAACGCACCGCTCTCCTGTGCCGCTTTCATCTCCGCATTGGGCAGGAGCAGCGCATAAAGAAGTGCCTTTTCGACCGAACGCTGGCCCGTCACCCACGCGAACACGCGGTTGATGGACGCATCGAAATAGTCAAGCGCAATCTTGACCTTGCCGAGCGCGTCGTTGCGCACGACTTCCTTCATGATCTCCTTGAGCTCGTCCTCGAAGATGACAACGTGATCGCTGTCCCAGCGGACGGGACGGGAGACGTGCAGCGCGACCTTGTCGTAGAACACGAGCATCGCAGGGATCTTGTCGGACACGACCTCCGTCGGATGATAGTGGCCGTTGTCGAGCAGCGAGCAGATGCCGCGGGTCGACGCATAGTTCTGACAGAACTCGCTCGAACCGACCGTGTAGCTCTCCACGCCGATGCCGAACACCTTGCTCTCGACGGCGGGGATCACCCACTCCTTGTCATAGTTTTCCAGAATCTCGTCCAACGACTGCGCATAGCGCTTGCGGGGCGAAAGACGGTCGGCGGGAATGTCCTTGTAGCCGTCCGGGATCCAGATGTTGACCAGGCAGGGGCTGTTCATCTCCTTGCCGAGGTACGCCGCGATCTCCATGCAGCGCTTGCCGTGCTCCACCCAGAACTTGCGCGTTGCCTCGTCGGGCGAGGAGAGCGTCAGGCCGTCCTTCATCTTGGGGTGCGCGAAGAAGGTCGGGTTGAAGTCGACGCCCTCGATCCCGTGCTCCTTGGCGAACTTCACCCAGGGCGCGAAGTGCTCGGGACGATAGGCGTCACGGTCGATCTTCCCCTTTTCCGCGCCGAGGAAGGCGTAGCTTGCGTGAATGTTGATGCGCTTTGTTCCGGGCATCAGGCTGAGCGCATAGGCGTAATCCGCCATCAGCTCTTCAGGCGTGCGGGCGCGTCCGGGATAGTTGCCCGTCGTCTGAATGCCGCCCGAAAGACTCTCGGCACCCTCAAACCCGAGGACGTCGTCTCCCTGCCAGCAATGCACGGAGATGGGAACGCTCTTCAGCGTCTTGATGGCCGCATCGGTATCGACGCCGAACGCGGCATACGTCTTTTTTGCTTCTGCATAGCTCATGATGTTTACCTCACTTTCTGATTTGGATGAAATGATGTTGCAAATGTCACAATCCGCGAACGGACTGAATCTTCAGGTTTCCGAGTGCGGTCGCCTCGATGGGCAAAGCCACCACACGCACGCCGCAGAGCGAATAGGTCAGTTCGTTGAGATAGCTGTTCTTGGCGCCGCCGCCCACGATATAGAGCGTATCGAACCGCCTGCCCATGCAGGTCGACAGTTCACCCAGCGCAAGGCGATAGCTCTGCGCAAGGCTCCTGTATGCACAGCGGAAGTAGTCGCCCACGGTGTGCGGGCCCTTCCCCTCCTCGAACCAGCTGTCAAACGCCGCTTTCATGCTGGCAGGAGCCAGGAAGCGCGCATCGTCCGCATCCACCACGCCCGAGAACGTGCTCTCCTGCGCCGCGTGCATGACGTCGTCATACGAGTCGTCGGGGCAGAGCTCCTTTTTGAGCGACTGGATGAGCCACATGCCCATGATGTTCTTCTGGAAACGGACATACCCCACGCCGCCTTCGTTGGAGAAGTTGGCACGGCGCGCCGTGTCCGTGCAGATCGCCTCTTTGGACTTCGCGCCGAGCAGCGACCACGTCCCGCTCGAAAGATATGCGCCGTCCGTCATGGGGATGCCCTCCACCGCGCTTGCCGTATCGTGCGAAGCACACAGCACCACCTGCGTGTTGCCGCCTGCCTCCGCCGCCACTTCGGGAAGAAGCGCGCCGAGCGCCGTCCCCGGCGCCGAAAGCGCACCGAAGAGCTGCTCCGGAAGTCCGAGCGCCTCGATCAGCGTCTTGTCATACGTCTTGGTCGCCGCATTGACCAGTCCCGTCGTGGTCGCGTTGGTGTACTCGTGCGCCTTCACGCCCGTCAGTTTATAGGACAGGTACTCGGGAATCATCAGAAAATCGGTCACGCCTTCCAGACGCCCGTGCATCTTGTCGTCCGTAAGCTGATAAATGGTGTTGAACGGCTGGAACTGAATGCCCGTCCGCGCATACAGATCGGCAAACGGCACTTTTGCATGCACCGCCTCCACCGCCGCCTGCGTACGGTCGTCGCGATAGGCATAGCAGGGAAGCACTTCACGCTCCCCCTTCATGAGCACATAGTCCACCGCCCAGGTGTCGATGGCAAGGCTCTCGATGACGGGATACTTCGCAAATGCGGCCTTGATGCCCGCACGCACGCTCTTTTCCAGCGCCGCGATGTCCCAGACAAGATGTCCGTCCTCTTTCTTTACGCCGTTGGGGAAGCGATACACTTCCTCCGTGCGCATGGCGCCGTTCTCCACCCAGCCGACAATGTGACGGCCGCTGGACGCACCGATATCGATCGCAAGATAGTATTTCATCTTCTTTCTCCTTCTGTCAGCGCTATTATATCACACCTGTAAAATAAAACAAGGACGTTATTTTTGAAAAATACTGTCCGCATTTGACTTTTTTCGGAAAAAATGCTATTCTATCCCCATGGACAGCACCATCATCGAACGGCTCACGCGTCTCACCGCCGAAGAGCGCGACATTCTGCGGGGACAACAGGTCCGAAAGGGCGACTATTCCGCGTCCGAACGCTTCATCGTCAACAGCGCAAAACTGCTCGACGGAAAGCAGCTCGACCTCCGTCCGCACACCCGATTTGTGGATTTCCCCGAACACGGCCACGACTACATGGAGTTCATGTATGTCTATGCGGGAAGCATTTCCCACGTCATCGGAAAGGAGACGCTGACGCTCGAACGCGGGGACATCCTCTTTCTCAACCGCCACGCGCGTCACTCCGTCAAAAAGGCGGGCGAACGGGACATCGGCATCAACTTCATCCTCTCCAATCCCTTCCTGCAAGTGGTCTTTCAGCAAGTCCAGAACAACTCCGTCATGAGCGAGTTTCTGACAAGCAACCTCGAGGACAACGGAGAAGGCGAATATCTCTTCTTCCGCACCAAGGACAACTTCCCCATCCGCAACCTGATGGACAACCTCATCTACGCCATCGTCAACCGCTCCGAAGAACTCTACGCGGGTCTCGTCACCCTGCTCTTTTCCTACCTCGCCTATTACCGCGATACGCTCGTCAATACCCTGCGCGACTCCTCCCCCGACGCCCGTCTGCGCCACGACGTGCTCGCGTACCTCGAGGGGCATTACCCCGACGCCGCCCTCTCCGACCTCGCCGCAACGCTCGGGTATGCGTCAGCATACCTCTCGCGGCGCATCCGCGATGCGTTCGGCAAGACCTTTCTTCAGCTCTTACAGGAACAGCGCGTCCGCGCCGCCGAACGGCTTCTCCGGACGACCTCCCTCGACGTCGAGGAAGTCGCCCATGCGGTCGGATATGAAAATCAGAGTTACTTCTACCGCATCTTCTGCAAAACATACGGAACCACCCCGCACAAATACAGAAAAATGCCGACTGCTTGAGTCGGCATTTTTTTCGCACACGCCTTCCGACGTCTTTTGCGTTTCCGCAAGCGTCAGGCGGCGGGTTGCGCGGGCGTGTTCATGATGTAGATGATGCCCTGCTGCAGCGAATCGAGCGGCATATAGGAACCGTACGCCGCGATGACCTCTTCGATGTTGGAGGGAACGGTGAGGCCTTCGCTTACGGTATAATCGCCGTTGGCGACGTACCAGCAGCCGGGAATGACGGAGACGGCGTCCGCGATGACGGTCTGCGTGACTTCGCCGTTGATGGTGACGTTCTGAACGTTGTTCTCTGCACCCGCATTGGCAACGGACGTATAGGCGAGGATCTGAAGCGTATAGTAGACGTCGATGCGTCCGCCGACGCCGCCCGCGTTGAGCGCGCCTTTCTCCGCATCCAGGCTGCACCCGTCCGTCGCAATGGCCGCCGTGACGGTACAGCCGCTCGTCGTCAGATAGCGCTGTGCGCCGATGATGCCGCCCACGTTGACGGACGACGCGCCCTCTTCCTTGACGGCATTGACGTCGATATCCGCCTCCACCGTACACGTCCCGATCTGCGTTCCCGAACCGCTGAGTCCGCCCACGTTGATGACGATCTCGGAATCCTCTTCCGCCGTCGCCTCGTCCGCATAGTTGAGCGTGAGCGCGATGTCGGTGCGGCAGGCGTTCATGTAGGCATAGTTTTCGCCGAGCAGTCCGCCGAGATAGACTTCGCCGCCGTGCGCCACTTTATTGGTCGCATTGAGCGTGATGTTCCCGCTCGCTGCGCACGCCGTGACATAGTTCGTCCAGCCGCCTGCCTCCAGGCCGCCGACCGCCGTGAACAGGTCGGTGCGGTACGTCAGGCCCTCTTCGTCAAACGTCACGTCGATGTCGCAGTCCGAAATGCTGACGTTCGTGAGCGAGGATCCCATGTCGAATGCCGCCAGCACGCCGACGTAGAGATAGTCGCCGTTATAATCCACGTTCACCGTCGCATCCGCAATGGTGAGATTGGAGATATTCGCCGCGGCAAGCGCATTGAACATTGCCGCCGTGCCGTTGCAGGTCGTGCCGTCGTCGTGCCACACGCTGCCCTCTGCCATATAGTTGTCGACCTGCTTTTCCGCCGTGACGATGTTCACCCCCGTGACGGTATGATTTCCGCCGTCGATGGTGCCGCGGAAGGCATACGTCCACCACTCGGTGTTGTAATATTCATAATTGGAGAAATATGCACCGATGCTCTCCCATTCACCCGTGAGCGCGATGTCTGCCGTCAGCTTGTATGCGCCGTACAGATCATCCGCAATGGCGCAGAACTCCTCCGCCGTGGCGACTTCCTTCGCCTGTACCCAGCGCGCATACAGCGTCACCGTGCCGTCCACGTCGGCAGAGTCGAGCAGCATGACCTCGTTCCCGATCGCGCGCTCTTCCCGCTCCGCCTCCGTCATCGACTCGTACTTTGCAATGCCCGTCGTGCTCAGCTTCTCCCCGAACAGCCAGAGATACTTGGAAACCCCGTTGACGATGTCCTCCTGTGTGATCTCCGCCTTGGTCTGCCAGCCCGCAAAGTAATACCCCTCGCGCACGGGCGCCTTGGGCGCCGAGACAAGATAGGCCTCGTCCGGACTTCCCGTCACCTGTTCGGTTCCGGAAAATCCTGCCGTTCCCGCTTCCGCGTCCGCCTCATAGCGATAGAGCGTCGTCGTGTCCTCGGCGTTATAGATATAGCGCACCGTATAGGTCACGTTGCTGTCGTTTTCCATGCTGTTCTTGACGGGGTCGAGCGTGAATCGGACTGTCCCCGCGCTGGGAATGCCCACGCCGATCGTATAGACGCCGTCCGTAAGCGAATACGTCTTTGCGACGCCGCTCTGCGCATCGGCAAGCGTGGTCGGATTTTCCGCACTTTCGTCCCACGTCGCCGTCAGCGTCAGATCCCCGAACGTGCCGTCCGACGCTTCGTCCAGCGTCCAGCTCCCCGTCAGCCATGCGGAATACCCGTCTCCCGCATCCACGTTGACACGGAACACATTGCCGTACAGCTCGCCTTCTTCGGGCGTTTCGGGCGTCTCCAGATATTCAAAGCTGATGTACGCCTTTCCGATCCCCGCCCAGAACGTCTCAACGCCCGTCTGGTAGAGCGTCCCCTCCTGCGGCGCGGGCGGTTCTTCGTCCGTTCCGCATGCCGTGAGCATTCCGAGCGTCAGGCATGCCGCCGCCCCCAATGCAAGTCCCACAAGTTTCTTTTTCATCCTCTTTTCCTCCCGACGAGTTTATTATTGATCGGCTTTTGCCGTTTCGTCCTGCCATGTCCGCCGTCCGTCCGCCGCTGTCCCCCTGCCCTTATCAGGCACAGGCGTAAATTCCGCGAAACCTAAGGCGCTTCATAGAATCCGTAAAAATACGGGCGTGTCATGGAATCCGTAAAACTTCAACTGCGGTCATGAAATGCGTCGGACGTCTGCCTTATTTTCCGCAGTAAAAAGTATATTCGCCTGCCGTGACGGTGCGCGACGTGCCGTCCGAAAGCACGATGTCCGCCGTGGTGTTTGCGGGGACGGAGACCGAAATTTCCCAGCCGTCCGCCGTCTTTTTCCAGCCGCAAGCCACTTCGCCGAAGACGCTGCGATAGCGCGTCGACGCATAGGTGAACGTCCCGCCGGGGACAGGCGCTATGCGGAAATGTCTCTCGCCCGCCACGCTGATCCCGCACATCACCGAAAATACCCATTCGAGCACCGCGCCCTTGGAGTAGTGATCGAGCGAGGCGATTCCGCCCTGGGCGCACGTTCCCTCCCAGCTCTCCCAGACAGTCGTGGCGCCGCTCTTTGGCATGAAAAACCATCCCGGCATCTCCTCGTTTTCCAGAAGGCGGTAGGCGTATTCGGGCCCGATCGCCGTCAGCACGTCGAGAATGAGCGGCGTCGACAAAAACCCCGTTCCGATCCGCCAGCCGTAGTTTTCGAGCGCCTTAATCAGCCGTTTTTGGGCATATTCCGTGCGCTTTTCATCGAAAAGCCCCAGATAGAGCGGGCGGACAAGCATCGCCTGGCGGTCGGTGTCGAGCGTGAACTCCGCACGCTCCCGCAGGGCGCGGTATGCCTCTTTCGTCTTCTCCGCGTAGAAGGCATAGCGCTTTTTGTCCGACTCCTCGCCAAGCGTCTCCGCAATCTCGCTCATGAGACGCATCATCCAGCTCGCATAGGCCGTGGACACCTCGGGATGCGGCAGAACCATATCCGTCCAGTGCATGGGGAAAACGTCCGCCGGCTCCGCCCATTCGCCGTAGCTCTGGCCGTAGTTGACGGCGTACTTGCGGTATCGGTGTCTGAGGCGCAGCGGCTTGGAGAGGAAGGTCACCCGCCCCATGCGGCGAATGACAAACTCCGCATAGCGCTTCATGCCCGCGTAGTATGTCTTCAGGATGTCGGTATCGCAATACAGCTTGCTGAACCGATAGGGAATGAGAATCCCCGCGTCCGCCCAGCCCGAAGAGCCGTTCATGAACGACATATAGAAGTCAACGCCGCCGTACGGGGCGATCTGCGGAAGCCGACCGTCCTTTTTCTGCCAGTCATAGACATCGCGCAGATGCTTCATGGCAAAGGGCGCATAGTTGAACAAGTACCCCGCCGTCGTGAAGAAGATCTGCGAATCGCCCGTCCAGCCGTGACGCTCGCGCGTCGGGCAGTCGGTCGGGACGTCCGCCGAGTTGTTCTTCGCCGACCAGCGCGTGCACTCCACGAACCGATTGAGCAACGCGTTGGAACTGTCGAACGCGAGCGTCTCCTCCATGTCCGAATACACCGCGATCGCCGTGAAATCCTCGGGCGCAATGGCGATGTCCGTCTCGACCAGGACATAGCGGAACCCGAAGATGGCAAACCGCGTCTTGTACACGTTGACGCCGTCCTTGCAGGTGTATTCCACCTTTTGCAGCGGCGTCACGCGCTTTTTCGAGGCACACTGAATGTTCTTCTGCGTAAATTCGCCCGCCGCGTCCAGCATCTCGCCGAAGCGCAGGCGGATCGTCTGCCCCGCCTTCGCACGGAACGCAAAACGCACATACCCCGCGATGTTCTGTCCGAAATCCAGCACGCGCTTGCCAGCGGGCGTGCGGATAAGCGTCGGGCGGAAGGTCTCGTGTTCGGTCACCGCGACGTTGTCGGACGCCGTCGGAAGCACCGCGTTCTTCCGCTCCCATGCGTGCCCCCGATAGGACGGCGCCATGCGCGCATCGACGATCTCGCCGTCCTTGTTGTCCGCAAAGCGGATGGGCCCGTCGTTCGACCACTCCCAATGCCTGTCCGTCGTGACGACCGTGCAGGCGCCCGTCTTGTCGAAGAGCTCCAGCCGCGCCATCAGCTTTGTCTGCGTTCCGTACTGATTGCGCAATCCCCACGCCCCGCAGCTCCCGCGGTACCAGCCGTCGGCAAGCCAGACGCACAGCGCGTTCTCGCCCTCTTTCACGAGCGACGTCACATCGTAGGTCTGGTACTGAATGCGCTTGGTATAGTCGGTATGCCCCGGAGCAAGCACGAATTTTCCCACGCGCTCGCCGTTGATACTCGCCTCGTACAGGCCGCACGCCGTAATGTACAGCCGCGCGCGAACGGTCGTCTTCGCCTCAAACGAACGGCGGAAACAGTCGACGGGATAGCGCTTTTTGCGGTCCACCCGATAGTCTCCCGCAATCCACTTCGCGCCCCAGTCCCGTTCGGAAAGCAGTCCCGTCTCAAAAAAGGCGCTCTCCGTCTCGCCCGCGCAGTCCGTCTCGTCCCAGAGCTGAACCGTCCAGGTTACCCGCTGACGGGACGCGAGCGCCGCGGGATAGCGCACCGTCATGGATGAGGACGCCGTCTTTCCGCTGTCCCAGACCGTCTTGTCCGCCGTCGAAGCCGTGACACGGTAGGCCGTCTGCGTTTTTCCTCCCGCGCAGTTCCACATCAGCCGCGGATGCTGTACGTCGATCCCGATCGGGTCGACGAGATATTCCGTCTTTAAGTTGATCGCCTTCATAACTCCCTCCTTGTTTCCCGCACGCAGACGCGGGCCGTCCTTCCCGCCGTCTTTTTCATAAATCCGTTCAGCAATATTCAACAAATCCGTTCAACGACATTCCGCGTAAAATTTTGCCGCCCGTTCCGTCCACGGCTCTGCGGGCGTCCCCGCGGCGACACCCCAACCGTGCGCCGTGCCGTCGACGGGGAAAAAGACATGCGCCACGTTGTTTCGCGCAAGAGCCTCCTCCATCATGACCGCATTGTCAAACGGAACGACGGTATCCCCTTTGCATTGCCACAAAAATGTGGGCGGATAGTCGGCAGAGACCTGCCGTTCTATGGAATATCTTTCCTGCAGACGCGGCTCCCCCCGATCGCGTCCGAGGAAATTTTTGCGGCTGCCTTCGTGTGTCCTTTCACCCATCGTGATGACGGGATAGCACAAAAAGAGCGCGCGCGGCTTCGGCAAGCCGTATTTTTCCCAGCCGAGCGACCGTACGCCCCAGCTTGCGGCGAGATGCCCGCCCGCCGAAAACCCGCAGACGGCATATCCGTCCGAGGCGAGCTGCCACTCCTCGGCGTGAGACGCGATAAAGCGCACCATCTTCGCGACGTCCTCCTGCGGATGCGGATAATGTGCCGACTTGCCCACGCGATATTGCCCGACGATGGCATTGAAGCCGAGCCGATTGAACCGCACCGCCGTCGGAAAGCCCTCGACAAACGAGCAGACATCGCCGTACCCGCCGCCCGGAAGAATGAGCACATACGGCCGATTCTCTCCGATGAGAAAGGCATACAGCCCGACCGTATCGCCGAGGTCATAGTAAAAGGTCTCTCCGCGGGCGCGGCGGGCGCGCATTTCGTTGAGCGCCTCGGCGGCAGATGCCGCATTCAGCGGATAGAACCAGCTCAGATTGCTGATCCGATACGCCTGCATGAGCAGCCGTACTTTCCGCGGACTGATGAGATACTTGCGAAAAGGCGCAAATTCCTTACAGTGCGCCACCCGAAAAAGGCGCGTCTTGGGGGAAAACGGGGCGTTCATGCCTTCGGGAACAGGCGAAAGAGCTCCTGTTCCATTTTGGGCGTCCACCATTGCAGATACCCTGCCCGCGTCGGGTGGATCGCATCCGCCATCCAGAGTGCGCGCGATTCCTCGGAAATCGCGTTGAATGCGGTGTCCGTGTACAGGTCTATGACGCCGATGCCGTACTTCTCCTGTATGGAAAAGAGCACATCCACCATGGCGGAATATTCCGCACTTTCGTAGTACGCGTTGGTATAGAACACCACGGGACAATGCCAGGTATCGCGCACATACTGAATGATGTACTCAATCGCCCCGCATACGGTGGACGTATCGAAAGCTTCGCCCTCCGCCGCGATCTTCCCGAGCGGTTTTTTCTGCGTCGCGTCGTTCGTGGAGAGCTGACAGACGACAAAATCAAAAGCCTCGTTCCCATCCAGCCGCTTCATGCGCGCGATGTAGGAATTGATTCCGCTGTCCACAAGCGTGGTACCGCTCACCGCTTCTTTAACAAATGTCATAGTATTATGTCTGGCAAGGTACTCTGCAAACGACGTCTGAAGCGAGGCCGCGCCGTATGTCACCGACGAACCGAGAAAGAGAACGTGCTTTCCCGCAAGCGGACTGTCCGCCAACGGCTCCACCGTCTCCACCGCATACGCATCGCTGTTCCCCGCAAGTTTTTTATACCGCAAATTTGCCATTCCCGAAAAAGGCCCCCATGTCCAAAAATATCCGCATACCATCAGCCATACGACGATCAGACCCGCCAATCCTACCGCAATGCACGGCAGCATAATCCAGAGTTTCTTCTTTTTCGTCATTGTCTCTCCCCGATCTTCACACAGCCGCATCCGCATGATTGCAGGCGGCCGTCCTGAAAAAATTGTTCCGAAATCCGCCTGCCCTGCACGGCCGTTGCCTATGCCTCGGCCAGGCATTGCGCCCCCGTTCGGAGAGCGCCTCCTGCATCGAACGATAGACGGCCTCGCCCTTTGTTTCCTCGATCCGCCATTTCGCCTCGTCTTTTTCCGCGGCGATCTTCGCCTTCAGAGCCGTCTTTTCTTCCTTTGCGCGAAGGACTTCAACGTGCTTTTTCAAAAGAGCGTCTTAGTCCGCTCCCGTCTTTTCACAGCGCGCTTTCAACTCCGTACGGAAGATCTGCTCGGCAATAGCGTGTCTCCCTTTGTCATTCTTCTTCCTCCTTATCCTTTGGAAGTGCCGGCACCCTGATCTTGGTGCAGAAACACTTGATGCCGCGGAAAAGTTTTCCGTTTGCCAGCGCCACAAACCCTTGGGCAATGTTGTAAGGCATATGCGTGCCCGCCGACATCGACATGGTGAGAATGGAGTTGGAATCGAGGACGCGCTTCAAAAAGAGCGCTCCTTTGATCTGATTGTCCCGCTCCGTTCCGGGCGGGAGCTTCCGAGCCGCCTTCATCTGCCTGTTTGCCGTTCCGAGGACCGCGTTATACAGAATCCTGCCCAGAAACGTGGACTTGAGATCGGTAAAACGCGAGTCCAGTCGGAGCGGCTTGGGGGGCAATGCAACGGGAATCTTTTGTCCGCTCATCGCCTCAAATGCGGCATCCGAGACGCAGTCGATTCCCTCGGTATAGGCCTTCCATGTCTGCGCGGAATAGGGCGAAACGCCCTTTTCTCCGTGTATGAGAATTGTCTTGCAAAGCTGCACCGTCGTGCAGTCCGAACAGATCTGCATTTCGTACAGTCCGTCCTCCAGCGTCCAGCCGCGGCCCGGGACAAAGCAACAAAGTTCCGACTTTTTTACCGTGAGCGTGACGCGCTCCGATTCCCCCGCCGCGAGATAGACCTTCTGAAAGGCGCGCAGTTCCTTTTCGGGCTTGAAAACGCCGCTCTGCGGCGCCTTGACATAGAGCTGGACAACCTCCGCTCCGCGGCGCGCGCCCGTGTTGGAGAGCGTACAGGAAACTTCGAGGATCTCCCCTTTTTCTTCCACCGAAAGGTCGCGATAGACAAAGGACGTATAGCTCAAACCATAGCCAAACGGGTAGCGTACAGGCTTTTTCGCCGTGAGATAATACCGATACCCGACATAGATGCTCTCCCGATATACTTCGTTGACGCCCTTCCCGAAGCGATCATGCCCGGGGACATCTTCATAGCGCAAGGGCCAGGTCTCGGCAAGCCGCCCCGACGGAACGCTCTTCCCGAACAGCAGATCGGCACAGGCCGCTCCGCCGCTCTGCCCCGGCAGATACAGATTGAGAATGGCGCAAACTTTGTCCGCAAACGGAAGTTCCACGGGCGAGCCGCCAAACAGGACGACGACCACCTTCTTTCCCGCCGCGCACAGCGCGTCGATGAGCGCAAGCTGTCCGAACGACAGCCGCATGTCCTGACGGTCACATCCTTCGCTCTCGATGTCGTCCGTCAGGCCGGCAAACACGAGCGCCACATCATACCCTTCCGCCGCCTTTACGGCATCGGCCGCCATACGGCGCACCTCGACTTCGTCCGCCGCAGTGTCTATATCTGCTTTGTATCCGCGCGCATAGGCATATTGTATTCCCATGTCGTCAAACGCCTGCTTGGGCGAGACGACCTTCGTGGGATTGATCATGGAACTTCCCGCGCCCTGATAGCGCATCTGCTCGAACAATTCGCCCGCGACAAAATATTTTTTGTCCTCCGCAAGAGGCAGAATTCCGTCGTTTTTGAGAAGTACGGCGCAGTCCTCCGCGATCTCCTGCGCGAGCGCCGCGTGTTCGGCAAACTGCGCATCCTTTTGGTTTTGTTCTCCGCCTGCATATCGGTCTGCAATGCGCAGGATATTCTCGCACGCACGGTCAAGTTCTTCTTCCTTCAGCGTCCCGTCCGCCAGCCCATCGAGGATCCATCTGCGGCAGATGGCGGTGTCGCCCGGCATTTCAAGATCAAGCCCCGCTTTGAGCGAAGCCACCCGATCGTGCATGGCGCCCCAATCGGTCATGACAAGGCCGTCAAACCCCCACTCGGTGCGCAGTACGTCCGTCAACAGCCACTTGTTCTGCGAACAATACACGCCGTTGATCTTGTTGTACGCGCACATCACCGTTGCAGGATGCGCCTTCCGCACGATCCGCTCAAACCCCTTGAGGTAGATCTCGCGCATCGCCCGCTCATCGGCAATGCTGTCTCCCATAAAGCGGTAGTTCTCCGAGTTGTTCAGCGCAAAATGCTTGACGGAAACGCCGACTCCGCCCGCCTGCACGCCCTCAACCTCCGCCGCGCCGAGCTCGCCCGCAAGAAGCGGGTCTTCGGAAAAATATTCAAAATTGCGCCCCGCAAGCGGATTGCGCTTGATGTTCACACCCGGCCCGAGCAGAATATGCACGCCGTAATGCCGACACTCCGCCGCGATTGCCTCCCCCATGCGCCGCACATTCTCCGGATTCCACCCCGAAGCCGTGCACGCCGCCGTCGGAAAGGCCGTCGCAGGAAGGCTTCCCGTCACACCGTTGTCGCCTCCCTCCGCCTGCACGCGCAGTCCGTGCGGGCCGTCCGACATCCGCAGTGCAGGCACTCCGAGGCGCGGAATACGGTTGGTGTACATAAACTCCGTCCCCGACACGAGCGCCGCCTTCTCTTCTTTCGTCATATTCTGCAAAATCGTTCGGATGTCCATCGCTTCCTCCTGTTCTGTTCTCCTGCATTATATCACTTTTTTTGCAAGATATCTTGCATATCTGTTTCTGTTTTGCTATAATTGTTTCCAAGAGGAGGCCTTTTATGTCCAGTCCCGCCATCGACTTGCCCTATATCTGCACCGTCCTCGGGAATCTCACGGGCATTCCCGTCCGGCTCTACCGAAAGCATGAGTGCATTTTTTATCACTCCGTCATAAAGCTTCCGAAGGATCCCGTCTGCGTCTATCTGGACGAAATTTTTTCCGTCGAAAAACACGTCGGATACTTCTTCACGCGCCACTTTTACTATTACGGTATCGTGACGAGCGGCGACCTCCGCCTCGTTCTCGGCCCCACACGCAAGGCCGCCCCCGACGAACAAGAACTCAGAGAATTTGCCTTCCGCGCCGACGTCCCGCAAGAAGACGTCCCCACCTTCGTCGAAGGCATGAAGAATATTATCTGCCTTCCCCTGGAAAGCGTTTTACAGACTCTGCTTGCCATCAATCATTTATTGAACGGCGAAAAACTCAGCCTCGCCGAAGTCACCGTCTATGACATCGAAAAACAAGACCGGCTTCCGCCCGTTCCGCCCTCTGCGCAAGAGGAGCCCTTCGGCGACATCAACAACAACTCTCTGGCAACCGAACAGACCCTCCTCACCTTCGTGCGCCACGGCGACAAAAAGGGACTCTTGGAATGGGCTTCCAGTGCTCCCGCCGTCAACTCCGGAACGCTCGCCAGCGAACAGACGCGCCAACAAAAAAATACCTTCATCGTCACGACGACCGTCGTCTGCCGCGCCGCCATACGCGGCGGCATGAACCTGCACGATGCCCTCTCGCTGAGCGACGCCTATATCCAGAAATGCGAGTCCCTCTCCAGCTATACGGACATCTTCCAGCTCATGTATCAGATGGTGCTCGACTACACCGAACGCGTCGAACGGCTGCGCCAATACGCTTCGCCTTCACGGCTCGTCCTCGACGTGCGCAACTATATCCTGCACCACCTCTCCGACCCCATCCGCACCTCGGAAATCGCCGACGCGCTCTTCCTGAGCCGCAGCAATCTCTCCACACGCTTCAAAGAGGAATCCGGCGAGAATTTGTCCGACTTCATCCTCAAAGAAAAAATCGAGGAGGCAAAACGCCTGCTCCGCTATACCGACAAGCCGATCGTCGCGATCAGCTCCTACCTCGGTTTCTCCTCGCAAAGCCATTTCACGCACACGTTCAAAAAATTTTCCGAACTCTCCCCCGCCGAATATCGCAAACGAAATCAATAGCGTTTTCCATCGTGTTGTCTTCCTCTCCCCGCGCGAAATGCCGTATTCGCCCTATGCGCTTGTCTCGTGTTCCCATAGGTGGATTCTTCCTAAGCCACCCAAACCCGACCTTTTCCTTTGCCGCAGAGGCGCTTCTGACCGAGGGCTACCCGACTCCCGCACCGCAGAAGAACGAGCGAATTTCTTCCTTCTGCCTTTTTTTGGATGGAATCGGACGCTTGTGATTTCGGGATACGGACACCCAAAACAAGGCAAAAGACAATCAGCCGATAAACGTGAACACAGGGTTTGAATTTTGGCAATCTGCACACGCCGCCCCGAAAATCCTTGCATTTTTCATGCAAATGGTGTAATATAAATATGTTCGGCTTGCAATTGATTTTTTTCGCATTTTCAGACAAACTTCCGTAGTTAAATGGATATAACAGCCCCCTCCTAAGGCAGTGTTCTATCCACAAGTTATTGCTTCAAATGCACGGTTTTGGGGCAAAAGCGCGGTATTTTCGCCGCTTTTTACGGGACGAAAAAAACTTGGTATAAATTTTGGTATAAAATTTTTTCGGGCGCTAATTTTCATTCCGTGCAATAAAATTCAATATGCTTCCGTAGTTAAATGGATATAACAGCCCCCTCCTAAGGGGCCGTTGTGGGTTCGATTCCCGCCGGGAGTACCATTCAGACCACAAGATATTGTGGTCTTTTTCTTTATTTGCCCAATATTTAGACAAGTTAACGCAAAATCGGTTTATACCAATTTTATACCAAAAAATCCGCTCGATAGATCAAGGAATGACCGCAAGGGCCATTCCTTAGTCCGTCAGGCGGCTTAACGCCGAGATCGCCGCGTCTTGCGTATCGGGAATGAAGTGGCTGTAAACCTTCAACGTGACGGTCGAGTCGCTGTGTCCCATATACTTGCTTACCGTCTGGATCGGGACGTTCTGTGCCAGAAGAAGGCTGCAATAGGTATGCCGCAGCCCGTGGCAGGTCACGTGCTTCATGCCCCATTTGCGCTCGTAGAAGGTCAGCCATTGCCCGATGGACTGCGGATAGAGCGGCTGCCGATAAACGTTGACGGCGAGGTAGTATTCATCCAAGCGGTCGTCAAACTCATTGTCGGCGAGCCTGAACCAGTCCATATACTTTTTCAGATCTTCGATGAGATCCTCCGTCAGCGGAATGTCGCGGACGGACGTCTTTGTCTTCGGCTCCTTTTCGTAGTAGCCGAACTGCTTGGAATACAGCCTGTTGCGCTTGATGTGTACGACCTTCTTGTCAAAGTCGATGTCAGACCATTTCAGCCCGCACATCTCGCCGTTGCGGACGCCTGTCAGAAGGATAAACTTCAAAACGACTTTCTTGTGCATTTCGTCATCCGGTATATCCTCGTCCAGCTTTCGCAGGAAGGCGCGGGCCTCTTTTACGGTAAACACTTCCTTTTCGGCAACGGGCCTCAAAGAAGTATTGCCTTTCTCGGCGCCGACTTTGGTTGCACATACGGGATTTTTGGCGATCCACTCATAGCGGACGGCTTCATTGAACAGCGCGCGCAGGATACGGCGGTAGCCTTTGATCGTTTCGGCGGCATACAACTTTTCGACGATGACCGTTTCAAAGTATTCGTCATAGGCAAGCCCGCAGCGGTCGCAGAGCATTTCCGCCGTTTCCTTTTCGATGTTCGCTGCCTTTTTATTAAGGTTATACGAGGCGCAGCGATCGATGACATTCTCCCGCGCCAGCTGCCGGAAATTCACCTTCTTGGGGAGCGGCTTTTTGAGGCGCGCTTTCGGCGAGCTTTTATACCCGGACGTCGTGAACGACGACAGAAACCTCTGCACGTCACGCACGGTGATGGCGGAGATTGGTTTATCTGCCAAACCGTTCTGTTCCAGAAACTCGCCGAAGATGTGTTCGACCTTTTCGGCGCGTTCATAGTAGTTGATGGAAAGACCGGACTTGATGCCCGCTTTCCATTCGCGCATCAGTTCGGCAAAGGTCAGCACCTTCGAGCGGAGCTGCTCTTTGCCGTCCCGGTACGCCCGCAGCACCTCTTCTTCAAAAGAGATGGCTGTCTTTTCGACCTGCTTCTTGAATTTCGCTTCGGTGAGATTGTCGGTATTATAGACGCGCTTGGTAAATACTTTGCTCTTGCCTGTGGATACGTCTTTACCGCTTACCTGAATTTTAGCCTGAAATTCACCTTTCTTGTTCTGTGTGATTTTGAAATAAGCCATGTGTTACTCCTTGATAGCGATATAGTCCATCAGGCTCTGCACATCGACCAGAATTTTGTTGCCGGCGGTCAGGCACTTTATCTTGCCTTCCTTACACCACATACGGATGGTATGTACGGTGATCGCCGTATCCGGATCTTCCTGCTTGACCATATCGAAAGCCTTTTTGATACTGCGCAGCATTTTTTCACCTCCTCGTTCGGATTGAAAAGCCATTGACGGGCAAAGCAGCCGTTTGCACTTCGTGCAATCACTTTTCAATAACACTATAACTTTCAAAGCGAAAAAAAGCGAGTACCGCGCAGATGAGTTATGTGTGCAAAAATGACGATTTTCCGAGAGCTTTTCTGCCCAAAAAAGGAAGAATTCGGGCTGCCCCCGCGGATACGCAGACACGATCTGTTTACCTCCAAACGATGATTTCGTCTTTCGACACGAAAGACACATCGGAAAAAGAAGAAGCCGTCAAGGGCGACAGGGGCGCCAGCCCGAAAAAATATTGCGTCGGAGTAACACAGCAAAAGCCGAGCAGTGTACCTGCCCGGCTTCACGAATTTTCAGCAATAATTTTTCCCCTTGACGGCAACGGCTTTTTCCGATACCCTTTCTTCTTTCAAAAGGAGCAATCTCTCTATTCTTTGGTTATAGGTTTATTTAGATTATATGTTCGTCTAAACTCTAAAGGTTTTAATTGAAATTTTTCACGAAAAACCTCCGCGAATTTTCCTTGTTTTGTATATCCGGTCATATATGCTATTTCGGAAATCGGAAGTTTTGTTTCTGTCAGAAGTTTTTTAGCATATTCCATTCGCAGGTCACGCAGATAGTCTGAAATATTTTTGCCATAAACGCCGCGAAAATAATTCTTCAAACTGGTTTCACTTACGTTAAGCTGTATTGCAATTTCTTTTATTGGAATATGTTCTTTCAAATCCATGGTCAGTAGCTGCTCTGCTTTTTTTGCTATCTCCACCTGAACTTTTGTATAAAACGTAAGCGTTTTCTCAGGTGAAATAGTCGTTTTATCTAAGAGAAGATGCAGGAGCTGCAACACAGATATTTTCATGTCAAAGGCGGAAGGCGTATCGTTTAATTGCCATAACCGTTTGAGGACTGACTTCATTTTATCTGAAGAATCCGCTATATAAGTATCTTTCTTATCAAAATATAGCTCTGATAAAAGGTGCAGATCTAAGTTGAATAAGGAAGTCAGCTCTTTGTTGGCATCTGTAAAAAAATCCGGATCGAAGTAAATTGTAATGCCATGATAATATTTCGTCGGAAAGAAAGATTCGTTTTGCGATGTTTGACGGCTAATGCAAAAATCATTCTCTTGTAAGTAGATATATGAATTATCATCCAAGAGTAATTCTATTCTGCCGCCAACACAATAATTAAATTGCAGCGGATGGAATGAAGCATTTTCAGCAATTTCTCCGGGCAAGGAACTGGCGTGTATATCAAAGAAAATCAAATGCATATACGGAAGAATATTGTATAGGCTTGTTTTGCTTATTCCGTCTGATGAATTGATTGTGAATGTGGTGCTATTTGGACCTTTTTCAAATTGAATATTTGATGCTTCTAAAAAGTTTTTTAGCATAGTACTCAGTATATCGCCCATGATTGCATCCTTAAACAGCTTATTTTAGACAATATTATATACCAAACAGGTAAATATGTCAATATAAGATGTTTCAATCCGCGGCTTTTCTCTATATAAATTCATTGCTATATGGGGCTAAAATGATGAATAAGGGATAGAACTTTCTGATTATATTTGGTAAACTATAACGTGGTTAGCAGATGCTAATCAATAAAACTTTAAGGAGTCAAGAATGAGTAACAGATTGCAAGGCAAAGATTTCATCAGTATTGGTATTTATACCGCCATTTATTTCGTAGTGAACTTCATCGTATCGCTATTAGGTTTTATACCTATTTTTATCCCTCTGACGGCGGTATTGGTACCGTTGATCGGCGGCATTCCTATGATGTTATACTTCACAAAAATTAAAAAGTTCGGAATGTTGACTATTACTGGTCTTTTGATTGGTGTTCTTATGCTTTTGACTGGTATGGGATATTGGTGCATCATCACCTGTGTCGTATTTGCTCTAATTACGGAATTTATATTGAAGGGGTCGGGCTATAAGAGTGCAAAAATGGAAATTTTGGCACACGGTGTTTTTTCCATCTGGACCATTGGTGCATTCATTCCCATCATTTTCTTCCGCGATAGTTATTACGCCAACTTGGTCGAACTTGGCAGAGCTGATTACGCCGATGCACTTATGAGCTTTATGCCTGATTGGATCCTGCCCATCTTGATCGTAGGCGCTTTTGTTGCCGGTATTGTAGGCGGCATCATTGGCAGAAAAATATTCAAGAAGCATTTTGAACGCGCGGAGATTATGTAAATGACTTCTGAGTTGCTGGCAAGCAAAAAGAATAATACAGGAATACAGTTTGATCCGCGGACTAAAATGGCGGTTCTGTTCACCCTCGTCATAATCATATTGGGCGGTTCTTTTCAAACTACTCTATATTACACTCCGGCATTGTTGCCTTTGCTTTTTTTCCTTTTTTCAAAAATGTGGAAAAGTGCAGCGATTTATGCCGTAACTTTTCTTGCCTGCCTATGCCTGCAATTCTTCGCTGTACCATATGTTCCTGGAATACCGGGCTATTTATTGATGATAATTGTTTTGTTGCCTCTTTATTTTAGCCCAAGTATTGCCATTGCATATTATTTTGTAGCAACAACAACCGTAAGCGAATTTATTGCTGGAATGGAACGCTTACATATTCCTCGGCAAATTACCATTCCCATGGCTGTGATGTTTCGATTCTTCCCTACTGTAATGGAAGAATGGAAAGCTATTGGGGATGCTATGAAAATGCGAGGCATTCGTTTACGTGGAGGAAAAGCCGGTGCTATTTTAGAGTACCGGTTTGTTCCCATGTTAATGTGCTGCGTTAAAATAGGCGAGGAACTTTCTGCCGCGTCCTTAACAAGAGGATTGGGAGGTCCGGTCAAAAGGACAAATATCTGCAAAATCGGTTTGCATATCCAAGACATTTTATTTCTGTTGATTTGCCTAGCCGGTTTAGTATTTCAAATTATTCTTTGGATAATAGGATAACCAACTTATATGATCGAATGTATTGATGTCAGCTATTCTTATCATGGCAATCAAGAAAAAGCTACTACTTCATGTAAAGGCGGAACATTAAAAAATATCAATTGCAAAATTGAAAATGGCACCTTCGTATTATTATGTGGGGCATCAGGTTGCGGAAAAACAACACTTACAAGATTGTTTAACGGGTTGATACCCCATTATTATGATGGGGAATTGTCAGGACAAGTTTTGTTGGACGGGAAGGAATATAAAAGTCTTTCACTTTTTGATATTTCAGAAAAAGTTGGTTCTGTATTTCAAAATCCGAGAAGTCAATTCTTTAACGTCGATACAACGTCAGAGCTTGCTTTTGGCCCTGAAAATCATGGTTTACCGAAAGATGAAATTCTTAATCGAGTAAAAATAGTTGCCGAGCAGCTAAAATTAACCGATTTGATGGATCGAAGCATCTTCTCTCTTTCAGGCGGAGAAAAACAAAAGATTGCCTGTGGTTCTGCGGCGACCATCGAGCCTGAAATTTTTGTATTTGATGAACCGTCTTCAAATTTAGATGCGTTTGCCATAAGTGATTTACGTAAATTGCTTATTACTCTTAAAGCGCAAAACAAGACGATCATCATTGCGGAGCATCGTCTTTATTACTTATACGACTTAGCGGATCGAGTCCTCTATTTGAAAGATGGGCAAATTGAAGGCGATTTTATAGGTAAAGAATTTGCCGAGTTTTCATCTACTCAGCTTGAAAAGATGGGACTCAGGCCGCTTGTTTTGGATACTCTAAGTCAATTAGACACACAAAAGAGATGTTCCCTTGGCTCACCTTGGGTCGTTGACAACTTTAGATTTACTTATAAAAAAAGCAAAAAAGAAACTTTATTTCTGGATAAAATCGAACTTTTCCCCGGAAAGGTTGTTTCAGTTATAGGACACAACGGGGCTGGTAAAACTACCTTCTCTCGATGTCTTTGTGGTTTGGAAAAACGCTGTAAAGGCAACGTCATACATGATGGTAAAACCTATAATCGCAGACAACGGCTAAAGCTATGTTATATGGTGATGCAGGACGTAAACCATCAATTATTTACTGAAAGCGTCAAGGAAGAGCTTCTCATCAGTATGCCGAAGGAGAACGAACAAACCGTAGATTCTATTCTCACGGAAATGGATTTATCAGAGATGAAAGAAAGCCATCCAATGGGTCTCTCCGGTGGCCAAAAACAGCGTGTAGCTATTGCTTCGGCAATCGCATCGCAACGTCCTATTATTCTCTTCGACGAACCTACAAGCGGACTTGATTTGTTTCATATGAGGCGGGTAGCCGATGCAATCAATAAGCTGGCAGAATCGGGTAAAACGATCCTTGTTGTCACACATGATCCGGAATTTATTTTACGGTGTTGTGATTGCGTTATACATATCGAGGACGGACACCTTAAGGAGCATTATGAACTTCAAGAAGCCGAAGATCGTCAACGATTATTGAGCTTTTTTGAATAAACAAGGGAGGTTATTTTGATGGAAAAACAAAAAAAGCAATCCCCGTTGGGTATATTATGGGGATGGGGCAAAGCTCATCACGGGAAATTCATTTTGAGCATTGTATTGGCAATTTTGGGAGTTGCCTGTCAAATGATCCCGTATTTTTGTGTTATTAACATCATTTCAAAGTTATTCGCCGGCGAAAAGTCTTTCCTGCCTTATTTAGCTGTATGCGGAATAGCTTTGGCAGGATATTTGGGGAAGGTATTGTTCTCAAATTTATCTACTGTTATTTCACATAATGCTGCTTATAAAACATTACGTGACTTACGAGAACGAGTGGTCAATAAATTAACTAAAGTTCCTATGGGAACGATTCTAGACACCCCTTCCGGTTATTACAAGAGCATTATTGTTGACAGAATTGAAAGCATGGAAGTTCCATTTGCCCACCTTCTGCCTGAGATGACTGCTAATATATTGGTCCCGCTTTTTATTATAGTTTACCTGTTTGTTTTAGATTGGCGTATGGCGCTTTTTTCGTTGGTTACTCTTTTCATTGGACTAATCATCATGTCTTTTGGAATGCGTAATTATGCAGAAAAAGGCGCGGGCGCTTTGGCTGCCAGCAAGAAAATGTCTGATGCCGTGGTTGAGTATATTGGCGGTATAGAAGTAGTCAAAACATTCAGTCAGTCGGCGGGCTCTTATAAAAAGTATGCTGACGCAGTACGCGGAAATGCTGACTACTATATTGATTGGATGGCAAGCAGCCAAAAGACGATGTGCTCTTACAATGCGGTGATACCTTCTGTTCTCTTATGTGTTTTGCCTGGAGGGATGGCATTATGGCTAACAGGCAATATCACAACAATGGTTTTCTTGGCAGCTGTCATTTTTTCTTTGGGACTTGTAGGACCTATAATGGAAGCTTTTTCCTTCACAGGCTCGTTATCAATGCTTGGAAAAAACACAGAGGAAATATGTAGCCTATTAAATGCTAATGAGTTAAACCACTCTGAAAATCCCGTAGAACTTAATGACTTGTCAATTCAATTGAATCAGGTAAGTTTTTCGTATGACAATGAACAAGAAGTTTTGCACAACATAGATCTTTCCATTCGTCCTAAAACAATGACAGCTTTGGTGGGTCCGTCCGGTTCCGGAAAATCAACAATAGCAAAACTCATTGCAGGATTTTGGGATGTAACCAGCGGAAACATTTCATTAGGCGGTTACAAATTAACTGATATTCCTTTATTCCAAATTGCCGAGCAGATTTCCTATGTTTCTCAAGATAACTATTTGTTCAATAGAAGTGTTATGGAAAATATACGCATGGGAAATCCGAATGCGACAGACGAAGAAGTTAAAGATGTTGCCATTAGAAGCGGATGTGATAGTTTTATTCGTGGGCTGGATAATGGTTATGAAACCATTGTTGGGAGCAGCGGTTCACAACTTTCCGGCGGCGAAAGGCAACGTATAGCCATTGCCCGAGCTATGCTTAAGAATGCACCTATCGTTATTCTTGATGAAGCTACGGCTTTTATCGATCCTGAAAATGAAGCCATCATACAGAAAGCTATTTCAGCGTTGACTGCGGGAAAAACGTTAATCGTCATTGCTCATCGCCTTTCGACAATCATAGGAGCGGACAATATCGTTGTTGTAAATAACGGTAACATTGAAGCTCAGGGTACACACGACGAACTATTGAAGACTTGTCAATTATATCAGGATATGTGGCGTGCCCATATCGGTTCAAGAGATGAGGCGTAAGGAGGTTTATTTATGCTTGGGACATTAAAGAAAATTTTTGCTTTTGCAGGCAAACGAAAAGGGCTCCTGATCAAATCGTTGGTTTTTTCATTCTTGAATGGCATCTTTGCATCTCTTCAATTTGCCGCCCTTTATTTTATCATTGACGCGCTGGTTTCTAACGATCATAGTCTCACCTCTGTTTGGCTATCGTTAGGAATGATGGTGTTGTCTGTTGCCGGGCGTATTTTTGCTTCATATTTTTCCATGAACGAGCAAACCGTCGTTGGTTATGGCATGGTAGCAGATAAAAGAATATCTATAGGAGATAGGTTGCGCTATATCCCTATGGGATACTTCAACAAAAACAATATCGGGACGATTACAGGTATTGTTACGACCACTTTAGGTGATGTTGAGGGGGCCGCTCCTGTTGCTCTTGTCAATATAATCGGCGGATTTTTCAATTCTATTGTATTGATTCTTTTCCTTTTAATTTTTAATTGGCAGCTTGGGCTTATCGCTTTGTTTGGCGTAGTTTGCTATTTAATCGTAACTGAAATAGCCACAAGAAAATCTACTGCTACAGCAACAAAACGTCAGAATGCTCAGCGCGGATTAGTAGAATCCGTGTTGGAATTTATTCAAGGTATGAGTATTGTAAAGTCGTTCGGCTTTGAAAAAAAGAGTTCCAAGTCGATTACTTCGGCTATTTATAACAGCAATAAGAACAATTTGAATTTGGTTTATTCGCTGGCGCCGTATCTCGCTTTACAACAGTTTGTGATTCGCCTATTTAGCGTAATTCTTTTGGCAATGACGCTCTTTCTCTATACGCAAGGTGTATTTACTATTGTTTTTGGGGTGCTGTTTGTGATTCTATCCTTTACCGTTTTTAACAGCTTAGAAAGCGCGGGAAGTCAAATCACTATGTTGCAAATGTTGGCATCCTCTATCGAAACTGCAAACTCTGTAGATAATACTCCGATTATGGATGAGAATGGAACTTCTATTTCGCCAAAATCTACCGATATTGAGTTTGAAAATGTTGATTTCTCCTACTCTACGCGCAAAATTTTAGACAACGTTAGTTTTTCCATTCCGGAAAAAACGACAACGGCTATTGTTGGGCCCTCTGGTTCTGGGAAAACAACGATGTGTAATTTAATTGCCCGTTTTTGGGATGTAAACGGCGGTAAAATTACAATTGGCGGAATAGATGTTCGTGATTATACGTTGGATAGCCTTATGAAAAATATTTCGATGGTTTTCCAAAACGTTTATCTCTTTGCTGATACAATCGAAAACAATATTAAATTTGGCTGCCCGGACGCAACTCATGAAGATGTAGTTGAAGCAGCAAAAAAAGCTTGTTGTCACGATTTTATCGTTGCCCTTCCCGATGGTTACAACACTATCATTGGTGAAGGAGGCGGAACTCTGTCAGGTGGGGAAAAACAACGCATATCAATTGCTCGCGCTATATTAAAAGATGCGCCTATTATCATCTTAGACGAAGCAACGAGCAGTGTTGATCCAGAAAATGAAGACGAACTGCAAAGAGCCATTGAAGCCTTAACTCACGATAAAACTATTATTATGATAGCTCATCGCTTAAAAACAGTTCGTAATGCAGATCAGATACTTGTACTTAACAATACACATATCGTACAACGCGGTACTCATAACGAATTGATACAACAAAATGGGCTGTATTCTGATTTTGTTAAAGCGAGAAAGGAAGCCATCGGTTGGAAGTTGGCTAAATAATGGAGGTGATTCATGTCTTTGACCTCATCGATGGAAGACTATTTAGAGGCCGTTTTTATCGTTCAAAAGAGATGCGGCACCGTCAGAAGTATTGATGTTGCCGAACAATTGGGATTTACAAAACCTTCCGTCAGTCGTGCTGTTAAAGTGCTTATAAATTCAGGGCACCTTATTAAGCAGGAAGATGGTTGTCTTGTTTTAACAGATAAAGGAAAACTAATAGCCGAACAAATTTATGAGCGGCATTGTTTTTTTACCGATCAACTTATAGCAGCTGGCGTAAATCCGAAAACAGCTGAACAAGACGCCTGCAATATAGAACATTCAATCAGCGCCGACTCATTTCAAAAGCTGAAAGCTGCTGTTGAGAAAAAGGAAGATTTGCATTGATCGTTCCGCGTCTAATATTTTGGGAGAGCATTTAGAGGCAAAAATGAAACTATACGTATCCTGCCCGGTGTGCGGGCGCAGGCTCTGTAAAGCAGACAATGGCTCAGAAATTGAAATCATCTGTCCCCATTGCGGAAAGCTCATTTGCATCCACGTGGGTGCAAATGAGGTCAGAGCGATCCCGTCCGAGCGATATACAAACAAATCAGATTCACAAAAGACCGTTGCAGGGAAATCCCTGCAACGGTCTTCTTTCTAATCGCTATTATTGCTGAAACTACATAATACCTGCGCGGAAATATATCAGCCTACGTTGATGTAAACTATTTACAGAGGTTGATATACTATGTTGAGTTCAAGAGAATTATATGAAAGAGTCGATAAATTGCGCAGGGAAAAAGGAATGTCCGTAAATGAGCTGAGTAGTGCGGCGGGCATCTCTCATTCTACGCTCAATTCGTGGAAACTTCGCGGCACAATGCCGAAACTCGACGTATTGGACGGAATTTGTTATGCGCTCGGCATTCATTTAATGACTTTGCTCTACGACATGGATATAGAGAACATTTCCGCAGATGAAGTCGAACTGCTTGCACTATGGAAGCCGTTGGATAAAACACAAAAGGAAGCCGTACTTACGATGATGAAAGCGATGAACGCAAAAACTGAATAGCTGATAGAGAGTTAAAATCTGCTCGAACAGATATAAGCCTGGCATACGGATCAAACCCCTTTCAGGGGCTATGTACGCATGCCCGGCTTTTTTAATTTTACGCCCCTCGGCGGTGGTTGATTCGCATTGAACGCCGTCGGGGGATTTTTTATTTACATAGGCTTCCGGCGGCAGCCGCCGTCGGGCAATTACATATTACCGCGCACAGGTCCAGACCGATGGCGAGAAATCGTTATCGGGGGAAAACTGAATGGCGCGTATCCGCTATTTCGACGGCACCAAGTACGTCGAGATCGAAGTCACGGAAGAGTTTGCGGCCGAGTACGCCGCAATGGAACACAGGGACAAGCTCGTCGAGCGCAAGGAAACGCGGCGGCATCAGTCGTTGGACAAGTCAATGGAACACGGCTGGGATATGGCGGATCCGTCCGCAGACGTCGATATACAGGCGGAACGCAACGCGGATAAAATCTTGCTCAACGCCGCGCTGTCAAAGCTCACGGACAAACAGCGCGCCATCCTTTTCTTGCATATCGAGAACGGGCAATCTTTCCGTGTCATCGCTGCGGAGTTAGGCTTAAATAAAGACACCGTTCGGGAGCATTATCTTGCGGCAATAAAAAATCTGAAAAAATTTTTGAAAAACACCCCGTCAAAATTCAATTCCCGTGGCGATTAGGTGAAGGGCCTCGGCTCTATCTCATCTATAAGGAGTTTTATTATGGTAACAATGCAGGAAATTCGGGAAGATTTGCGGCAGATCCGCTATTACTACTCGAAGAAAGAGATGTTTGAGAACGCGACAAAATACATTGTCGCAAGTTCGGTCGTCGATAAGGTCAACCGCTACAATGAAGCGGTCAAAGACGCCCCTCCCCGACTGTACGATCTCTATGTATCTCTTTACGTTCAGAACAACACGCAGGCAGCGCTCGCCTATGAATGGGATTATTGCAACGATTATATCAAGCGCCTGAACAAGCAACTCTGCGTGTTTTTCTTCAAAGCCTTTAACGGCGACATGTGAGGTAAAAATCATGAGCGACAAGATCCCCGATTTTATCAAAGACGCGACCAACGTGTACCGCACGAAGGGCTATATCGTCTGTCAGGTCATAGGCATTCAGTACGACTGCAAAGAGAATAACGCCGTGTTCAGTCACGATACCTATTACAGGCGGACGCCGGAACGCGACCAGCAGTATGAGATATTCTTCTGCCATCGCAGGCATATCGACGGCAAGCGCCTGCCGTCCACGATGTACGCAAGAACATACAAAGATTGAGTTTGCAGGCTCCGGATCTCCGGGGCCTGTTTTCTCTTCTTTTCCTGCTCTATGTATCATAAAGTTGTTCCGCTTCTTGCCTTTTTTGGTCAAGTTATGTCACTTGCAGCGTCCTCGCAATCCAGAGCCGTTTGCGCTATACTGACAGCGTACTCGGACGTGAGAGCAAAACCGATCACTTGCGGACTTGCAAGACAGGCGGCCGCCACCGCAATATCGCAGGGAACGGAATGTTTCAGACAACGACGTGCCGGTACAAAAACTGAATATGCTGTGCTATCGGCGTGACGGGCAAATTCTTTTCAGGAGGACAAACATGGCAAGAAAGACGGAGCAGCCCGCGCAGGCAGCTCCCAAAGAAAGCAAGCCCAATAAGTACCGCGACGGAAGATGGACAGTTCCTTCCAAGCGCGCAAAGGGCTACGCGGCAGACCGTAAAGCGAAAGTGCATACCTACGGCCCCAAAGAAGGCAATGAGCTTACCGACTACGAGGCGGGAATGCGCTCCGGGTATCTGCGATGTCAGACAGACCACGCCGGGATGTACAAATACAAAAAGGCACTCTCGGAAGGCAAATCCAAGGAAGAAGCGCGCGAACTGTCGCGCAGACCGTGGAAGAAAAAGTAAATCAGGAGGAATTTCAGATCAAGATGGCAGAAAAGAAATCGCAACCCAATCAGCAGCTCTATGTACAGAAAGAGCCCTTCGAGTACAACGGCAAGACGTACAACCACTACTTCATTCAGGGAGTCGTGCGCGGCAGAGAGGTAAAGATCGACCTTGCCCCACCCAATAAGGATACGGATATGGGCGGCTATACCGTTCTCGACATCGTGTTCGGCGACGCCGACAGAGCCGACCTCATCATCGAGCCGTTCGAGATAACGGACGAAAAGACGAAACAGGTCGTCAGGGCCAACCGTTACATCGTTCGCACGGTGGACGAGGACGGCAAGGTGTACGAATGCACGGTCAAGCCCGCGCGCACGTCGGACAGGTCGCTTCTCAATATGTTGCTCGCGGAATAACGGCGACATAGGCACATTCGGGAGTTGGAGTCTGCAAGGAAAATTGCAGGCTCCATATTCCCCAAACATTATTATTTTTTGGAGGTTAATCAATGAGTTACAACGAACTTTACGAACACAAGCGCTCGGATACGGTCAAGTGGGTGCTTACCCTCATCGCGTTTATCGTGGTAGGCGTGTTGCTCGCAGGGCTTATTGCGGGTTGGTTCGACAAGAAAGAAGAACTCCCCGCGCTCGAAACCGAACAGGCGACAGTCGCGGACGGCGGTATGAGCGTTGCGCCCGTTTCGGCAAACGGCATTCGCCTTATGGCAGCCGAACGTGTTTCGGATGCAGCCGTTTCCCCGCAGGCAGAAACGAGCTATACCATCACGGCGACCATCGAGCCCGCCAGTGCAAGGCAGAATGCGAATTGGTCGCTCGCATGGGCGAACGGCAGTTCCGCTTGGGCTTCCGGCAAGACCGTTACGGATTACGTGACGATCACGCCTACGGAAGAAGGCTCGCTCACGGCAACGCTTGCCTGCGTCAAGCCGTTCTCCGAGCAGGTCATCCTCACCGTCAGCGCTATGGGCAATGCGGATAAGACCGCCACTTGTACGGTGGATTACCGGCAGCGCCTGAACATCAACAGCCTGAAACTCGGCGGAGCAACGCTTTCCACCACGTCCTGCGGCTTCAAAGCACAGGTGGACGAAACGCATACGATGGAGATCGATTACTCCTATTCGGAAGGCACGATCCCGTACCTCGGCACGAGCGAAGATGATTATAACGAATTTATCTGCGCGGGCATCGCTTTCACGGATGAGTTCATGGCGGCGTACAACAGGGCAAACGGTTCCGGGGAAGATCTCACGAAGCGAATGAAGCGCGTAAACGTATCCAGCGAGTATGCGCATACCCGCGAGGTCGAGTTCACGGACGGCGCATATGGAAATACTGTGTTCTATCTTCTGCTTGACGGTTATCTTACGGATGAGGTCATCGCGGCAATGCGCACGGCGATCGGAGAGGTCGGCGAAGAAAACGTGTTTAAGGTCGGCATCTTTAAGACGGATAACGCAATTTCCTCCGTATATGTCGAATGCGATACGTGGAACAAGCTGGGGCTCGATCTGAACACCGTGTACATGGCAACGGAGAGCATCAGCGTCAATCAGAGCGGCGTGGTCTTTTAAGGGGTGAAGCACTATGGCAAAAACGACAGGCAAGCGCAGCGTACTGTGGACAGTTCTCTCCGTCATCGTCGTACTGCTCGTGGTCGTTGCCATCATAGCGCTCGTCGTCCGCTTTACGGGCGACGACAAACCGCCCGGCGGGAACTTTACCGTAAAGGTTGACGACCGGACGCAGGAGAACGGCAGTTCGATCGGACTTATGAACAGCGGCGTGGATTTCACAGTTGAGAACGCTTCCGATTACGAAGTGAAAGTGTATGCCTATTGCACGCCTGAAAACGATTTTGCCCTGACTGTGGGCGAAGAGCCATATACATGGGGCGATTTCGACGGGCGGAACATGACGGCAGGCTTTGACTTCGAGCGCACCGAAACGGGCTTTACCGTAACGCACTACGGGCTGAACGACATCGTTTCCCGCGTGCAGAACGGCATGACCGTAACGAGCGACACCTTCCCCGCCGTTGATATGTTCCGCATGGAGATCGTCGCGGGCGAGGAAACCGCCGAACTGTACTTTTACGTCAACGCCGAGGTCGTCGGTATCACCATCGACTACGACAGCATCATCTTTTAGGAGGGTTAGGCAATGAGCAATGTAAAGAAACAGGTCATTCTCTGTCTTGCGTCGCTCATGCTGGCAGTCCTGACGGTGCTTACGGGGATCTTCCCCGTAGGCACTGTCCGCTGCCATGCGGCGGCTGCGGAGAGTTCGGAAAACAACTTCGACCATACGTCCGTCAACGCCGATCTTGCCGATATGGACTTGACGGAGTTTGTGTACAATACGGCGGGCAGCATACAGTTCGTGACCTTAGCGGAATATTGCTACTCTGCAAACGCCCTGAACTTCGGTAACTATGCGCTGTATATCTATATCTACAACCCCGCGCGCATCCCGATCTCGGAGCGGCAGGATGCCAACTCGGTGGAGATGGCGGTCGGCTACGACGAGGAAGGAAACCCGAACGACTACGCGAACATCCCCTTGAAGTTGTGTGGCATTTCCACGGGCGAGCTTTCAAAGCTCATCTATAAATTCCGCGTGATGGACGGCGGGACGCTTTTGCGCAATGCGCGCACGCAGGAAACGGACAACGGCTACCGCCGCTACGACATTGCGGGCGTACAGCTCTGGGAAACCGGCAAAGACAACGCCGTGGACTACGGCGTAGGCGGAACGTACAAGTTCACCGGCTACGCGAAGGGCTACGGCACGGACGGGAACGCGGAAAGCAACCTCCTCTGCACAGTGGAAGAATTGGAGACCGTCGAATTGGACGTCAAACACACCTTCTACCGCACGCAGACGTCAAGTAAAGGTGCGCATTACCAGAACCAGCTCGATACGGTGTACTTTGCCGTGCCCAAACGCTTCTTCGATACATACGGCACATTGCAGCGCATCAAAGCCGAATGTTATGAGTATAAGACAAAAGACATCGTCGTCACGAGCAATCAGGACTTCTACGACAAGGCGTATCCGTGGCTCGGAAAACAGACGGGCGAGTTCGATCAGTTCGGCATGACTGTCTATAACGAGGACATCGGCATCAGCCTCGGGCAAAATGCGGGCGACGCCGGAGGCGGAGTGCATATGGCGGCATGGGGCTGGAATCTGGGGAGCGGCTATCTGCACGTTCCCGCGCCTGCGCTCTACTACCTGTTCAAGGTGGACGACATCGAGGCATACGATCCGTATGCGGACATTGTATCCATCGGCGGTGTGGAGAGCAACGCGCTGTACGAGTATATCAAGAACTACGACAAGAGCTATAACGGCGGCACGCTGCCCATCAAGGACGGAACGATCAGCGCCGACTTGTTTGCGGACGACATCGACGATTACCGGAAGCTGGATACCGAGTTCGGCAAAATACAGCAAGGTTACAGCTACTATGACTTCGACGCCGATGTGGATTTGCAGACGCTTTCAAGCTGGAAGGAGACCGATCCGTCGTTCTGGGATAATTGGCTGAATTGGGGCCTGCTCGATACCATCTTCGGGAACATTCCCGACGAAGAGAGTCGCACCGTCGCGCCCATCTATACCGTCAAGGCAGAAGACTTAAGCGGCAGCGACGCGGAAGTGTCGGAGCGGCTACTTGTCAACGGCAAGGATGTGTCTGCGCTGCGTGATTTCTATAACGACGCCGTAACGGTCGATGATACGTCGGACGAGGAAAAGGTCGTCGTTCTGTTCCGCTTTGCAACGAGCGACTACTATTCCGCGCCCGTTGACATCATCGAACTTGGCGCGGGCTTTCTGTGGCAGGACAAGCACACGAGCGGGCAGGCATACAGGGCTTGGGAGAGCGTGTTCTTCGACTTCGATATTATTCAGCTCTCTTTCCAAAAGGACGGCAAATATACGGTCATCCCGGCTGTTGCAAGCCCCATCGACATCGTGAACGACATCACGCCGCCCGTGCAGATGCCGGACGATACGCCGTGGTGGGTAAAGCTGTTGAGCGTGATCCTCATCATCGTGCTTCTCGTGCTGGTCGTGAAATTGGTCGTCGTGATCGTCAAGAAATGCAGGCAGAACAGGCAAGTCAAAAAGGCAGTCGAAAAATACAGCGACAGGAGGAATGAATGAACAAACGATCGAAATTCAAGTGCAAAACCAACGCGCAGAAGTATGCGATCCGCGCTTACTATGCGAAAAAGAGCAAAGCCAAAAAGTCATCGCGGGAGAGTGAAGAGCAGCGCGAACGCTATATGAAAGTCATGCAAGAAGATTTTCCGAAAGACTTCATCAGCGACGACGAATGGGACTACATCGAAGCGATGGCGCATTGGAAGGACGTGCGGGAGGATTAAATGAAGACTATCAAGAGGATCATAGCAGTTCTTCTCTTGATAGCATTGGGACTTGGCGTCGGCTACTTGTGCTACACTTGTAGCCGATTGCCTTCCGATGCGGACAACGAGGAGGCAGCTTATGAGCAGACGATTTCATATTAGTGTTACGATACTTATTTCGCTTGCATTTATAGCGTTGGGCATATTTGTCTTTTCGCAGTCATATCTGCGCTTTGCGGAGGGCTGCAAGGACTTCGGACTTTCCGTCGCCTATTATGTTTGCGAGTTGTTCGGGATAGATTATTCGTTTACGCCAACGGTAACGGAGTATTCAAGTGTGCTGCAATGGGAGATACTGTTGCCCGCGGACTTCGACGCGTTCACCGCTGCGGCGGGCGATTATTTCTTGCTCCTAATAGACGGAGAGAACTTCGCCGGGTATTGGGCGTCCGTCGGCGATGTCATGCTCGTTGTCTTGAAGGTGGCGGCAGTTATTCTTCCGTGCTTGCTTGTATTGGCGCTGATTGTTTGGAGAATGTACAAAAGCCGCAACACAAGGCACAATCAGGATACGGTGCCGCTCAAAGTATTCAAATGGCTGTCGGCGAGAACGTATCAGCCAGTAAAGCGCGCCGTGCTTTCTTACCGTGATTTCCTGCGGAAGCATAAGGCAATATGGGTATGCTGGATCATCCTTTGGGTGTTTCATCTCAACCTTGCAAGCATCATTATGGGCTTCTTTGCGTACTACTTCTACTTCGTGTTGAGCTTCGACGTCGCAAACCTATATGTGCAGGTCTGCAAGCTGTTCATCGACTTACAGGTCATCTTCCGCCACTTCCCGTGGTGGAGCATCGTTACCGTGACATGGCTGCTTTTTAACCGCTGGCGCAAAAACATTGCGCTCAACCGCCTGCGGCACTTCGAGGCGAGGAATTGCGGGTTCATCAACGAGCTGCCCATCGTGTCAATGTCCTGCGGCTCTATGGGAAAGAAGAAAACCACGCTAATCACGGACATGGTACTTTCACAGGAGGTCATGTTTCGCCAAAAAGCGCTCTCTATCTTGCAGGAAAGCGATATGAAATTCCCGTACTTCCCGTGGATCTCCTTCGAGGACGAATTGCGGGCATGTATGACGCACGGAACGGTGTATAACCTCGCTTCGGTCAAGACATGGGTGGCATTGAAGCGGTCAAGGTTTGCCCGCCACCGCAATATTCATTGGCAGATATATGGCTACAAATTGGAGAGATACGGCGATACATTTGATGATGCGCTCAAAGTCAACGGGCTGTTCGAGGTATTGGAAACTTATGCGATGGCGTACTTCATCTATGTTTTGGAGAGCAGCCTTATCGTGGCGAACTATTCCATCCGCACGGATAACCGGATGCTGGACAACGGCAACTTTCCGCTGTGGCTTACGGACTTCTTTCCGAAGCATCGGCGAGCCGAAAGCCGCCACGCGCATATCCTCGATTTCGACGTCTTGCGACTTGGGCGCAAGGTCTTGGAAAACAATCCGAATGCGGGCAGCTTTGAGTTCGGCGTTGTGGCTATTACGGAGATCGGTAAGGAGCGCGGCAACAATCTGGAACTTCGGGAGATAAAGAAAGGTGCGGACGATACCAACCAAAAGAACGATCTGTTCAATAGCTGGCTCAAAATGTGCCGCCATTCCGCTACCGTGGATCACTTCCCGTTTATAAAAGTATTCACGGACGAACAAAGACCGGAGTCTTGGGGTGCGGATGCCCGCGACCTTTGCGACGTCATCCACATCGTTTCATCGGGGGATATGCGCCTTGCAATGCCCTTTTACACCATTGAGGAAATGTTCTCGGAATGGGCGTTCAACCGCTTTATGCGCCTTTACGAGGACTTCCGTTTCCGCCGCGGCGACAATACTCTGCTTGTACATATCCTCAAAAGCATTACTGCTTGGCTTTGGCGGCGCAATCTTCGTATCTACAACCGTTTTGGCTATTCGATATTGAAGATAGAAAAAGAGCGCGGCACAATGGACGGCAAAACGGAGAACAAGAAATACTATTTAATGAACGCGAAGATCTATGCAAATCGTTTTTCAACGGACTGTTTCAGCGATTACTTTAACGACATGGCAAAAAAGAGTAAAACGGGACTTATGGACTATCTGGAATATATGACGGAAAAAGCAACGGTAAACGAACTTAAAATGCAGAACAGCTACTTTATCAATTCTCTGTACGGGAACGCCGGCAATGGTTCTGCGTGAAAGTAATGTAATGGTCAGTCGGCGCTCCTTGTGCAGTGCAAGGAGGTATGTATGCCGTTTGCAAAATGCAAGGTATATTCAGACGGCGGTCACTATATCGCCATTCCGCATACGACGCGGCCGTACAGACCGCGCCGGAAGCCGAACGAGGAGGTGATCACCATCACGGAGGAAATACAAAGCGAGCCGCCGGCGGAAGATACGAGCGCGTTTTCGGAGGACGAAAGCGCGCCTGTTTCGCCTGCCGAGGCGGGCTGCGGGGAAGTTTGCGACAAGGCGGAAAAGCCGCCGCAGAAAGCCGATGAGCCCGTCAAGGTCGAGCGTCAGACGACGCGCCGAGAACTGTTTGACGAGCTCTACCTGAAATATCAGAGCCTGCCGCGCTATAAGCGCAAGGCGGCCATACTCAAACGAATGCGCCCGTACTTTCAGGACGAATACGGCGCTCGCCTCTATGTCGATACACAGATGTCGAGAAAGATCCGCAACCTTATCGCCCGTCGCGTGCGTATGGTGCGGAAGGTCAATTTGCAGGAGTTCAACTACTTTGTGACGTTCACCTATTCTAATGAACTGCACACCGAAGAGAGCTTCAAAAAAGGTTTGCAGACTTGCTTGCGGAATTTCTGCTATCGTAAAGGCTGGAAGTATATAGGCGTTTGGGAACGTTCGCCGCAAAAACAGCGGTTGCATTTTCACGGTTTGTTTTATATCCCGGATGGAACAATGCCGAATATGCAGATAGACGTCATTGACTATAATTTCAAAGCACATCGCCGTCAGGTATCCCATCAGATTACCTATTTCAATGACCGATTCGGTCGCTCTGATTTTCGCCCCATTGAGGACAGGCAGATGCTCGGCGGTTCGATCGCCTATATCGTCAAATATCTGGAAAAGACCGGCGAAAAAATCGTCTATTCCAGAGGCTTGCCGCAATACTTTCTGTCAGACATTATGGACGAGGACGTCGTATGCCCCTTCGGTTTGGAAGACAAGAAGCTGCTTTTGTTCGATGATTTCCTGTGCTGGGACGAAGGCTGTCTCATAGGTACGGTAAGCAAAGAAACCATTGCTCTGATGCCAAAATCAAATTGAAAGCAAAGGCATAACAACTATTGACTTGTGGCTGAATATGGTGTATAATATAGACACAGAATAGTATGGAGGTAAAATACAATGACGATCATCCCCATGAGAGACTTAAAAGATACCGTGGAAATAGAACGGCGCTGCATGGAAGAAAAAGGCCCCGTCTTCGTCACAAAAAACGGATACGGCAAGCTGGTCGTAATGGACATCGAGTATTACGAACAGACCATGCGCAAGATCTATGAAGCAAAGCAGATCAATGAAGGGCTTTCCGACCTTGCAAACGGCAAGACGGTTGACGGCGACGCTGTAAAGCGAAGGTTGGCGGCAAAGTATGGCATCTGAATACGGATATCGGTTCACTGAACAGGCAGAAACGGACTTGTCCGGCATTCTGCAATACATCAGCGAAGATCTTTCCAATCCGAGCGCGGCAACGGCTCTCGGACGAAAGGTGTTTGAAAATATCGATGCCATCCGGCACTTTCCGCAATCGGGTATGGTTGTAGATAATCCCTTTTTGACCGATAAAGACGTGCGCCGTATTCTGATAGACAACTATATCCTCTACTACAAAGCCGTAGATACGGAAAAGCTTGTCTATATCATCCGTATCGTGTACGCAAAGAGCAATCTGGACGAGATCTGCCGCGAATTGGAGATATGACCTCGCAATACAAGCAGCATTCCGAATGTACGAATACGGCTCAAAAACGGAATGTGCAGTAACGGTATGCGCGCGGCAATCGCAAGCAGGTTCGCGGCGATGCCGCGCCCGTTCTGCCCCGCTTTTTCCGTATTTCAGTCGGATCAGGTTGGACGAGGCGTGTGCTTGTCCGCGGCGCGTAGCGCCGCGCTTTTATCAAGACAAGCACACCCCTCCCTCTAACAACGGTGAATCTTGACGCAGTATAATTATAACAACAGA
>ERZ1090864.104-NODE-104-length-44483-cov-26.597101_pt1 | contig 44483 bp, 36 predicted proteins | sample MGYA00478479_ERZ1090864 | MGnify/ENA primary metagenome ERZ1090864 (study PRJEB33644, sample SAMEA5815743) | chicken gut metagenome | biome: Chicken; feature: Gastrointestinal Tract; material: Caecum | place: Ireland | collected 2019-01-01 | study: A study of the...
AATATGGATTGGTTTAATTATTACGGACTTGCCATAATGGCGGTCATTATGATACCTAATATAATTTATGCAGTAAAGCACAAAAATCAAGTGGTCGTTTATGATAACAAGGCGGCTATTATTTTTGAGCAAATCGGCAGATATGGCTGTTTTGCCTTTATGATATTCAATATTCCGTACACATATATCGGCTTTTGGTTTTCTTTTGGGAAAATATTTTACATAACCGTCAATGCAGTTTTACTTTTGGGGTATTGTATATCTTGGAGTGTGTTGCGGAATAAAAATGGTATCGTAAAAGCTCTGTTGCTTTCTATAATACCAACATCGGTTTTTATTGTATCAAGTATACTTATTGCAAGTATTCTTTTATTTGTATTTTCCGTTATTTTTGCAGTAACGCATATCCTTATTTCTATAAAGAGCGCAAAGACGGAAAATACGAACGAGCCGAAAATAAAAAAGAAAACAATTATTTCGGTTATAGCGGTATTATTGAGTGTGGCTTTGATTTTTGTTGGCACATTGGGCGGACTGCTTGTTTATCAACAAAGCAGTTTCGGCAAACTTAAAAATATGTCATCGTTGGATATGATTGAATATTGTTGTTCAGATAAAAACACTAAAATAAGTGTTGCATTCATTGAAAACGGTGAAATCACATATCATATTTACAGCCAAAACGGCGAAGAAACAAGCATCTACGATTACGAAATCGGTTCGATTAGTAAAACTTTTGTCGGTGCATTGTGTGCAAAAGCCATAAATGAAAATAAACTAAGTTTGACAGACAGTATTGCGAAATATCTTGATTTGGGAAATGATAAATATTACCCGACAATAGAGAGGCTTTTAACGCATACATCGGGTTACGCCGCTTATTATTTTGAAAGTTCTATGATTGGCAACAAATTTGCGCATATCACGAACGATTTTTACGGTATAGGTAAAGATAAAGTTCTGCATAGAGTGCAGAACATTGTGCTTGAAAATAAAGATTATCCGTTTGTATATTCTAATTTCGGCATATCGGTTTTGGGACTTGTTTTGGAGAGCATTTATAGCGACAGTTTTACAAACATTATGAATGACTTTATCCGAAATGACTTGCACTTGCAAAATACGCAGGCAGCAAAACAAAACGGTAATCTCAATAAGTATTGGAAGTGGAAACAAAACGACGGTTACATTCCGGCAGGTTCAATTATTTCAAATATTGAAAGTATGGCGATTTATTTGCAATTATATATGAATAATACCATTTCATATTTGCCGATGACTTATTCCAAAATAAAAGATATAAATGCTAACCAAGCAGCCTACGAAGCAATGAATATTCGCATGGACAGCGTAGGTATGACTTGGATGTTGGACAATAAAAACGATATTATTTGGCATAACGGTGCAACTACCGATTTCAACAGTTATATAGGGTTTACTCAGGACAGGCAGCGTGGTGTTGTAATTTTAAGCAATTTGAGCGCAAATGATAAAATTTCAATGACGGTAATCGGGGCAAAACTTTTGACGGAACAGTTTGATTTATAAAATTCGATTTACGTTACTAACGCTCCGCCATTAGGGAATAATACGAACCTTGATTTAGGGTTCGTATTATTTTTTGCCGTCGATTACTTTGGCATCATCGTTGAACGGAAATAAATACAGTCAGCCCAAAAACAAAGGGCTGACTGTGCGGATTTAAGGACTATACAAGCTACTACTCTTTTATTCTTCAAATGGATCTTTTAACTTCTCATTACGCTGAATTATATTATTTACAAGTCTACTCTTTGAAAATTTTTCATTGATAGTTTACAGCTCACGGCAGATAAAACGGCATAGATGACAATTCCTATCGCAAGAGCCACTGATTTGGCACCAGTATTTTCGGAATTGAGTCCGTTCAGATTTGTAGAATAGAGCGGAGTTACCCAACGCAAAACAATAAAAATGCCGATTACAAAGAATACGACGATTGCTCCTATTACAAATGGTACTCCGATTTTATCGGGTTTTTTAAAATAACAAGGGAAGAAGGTCAAATTAAATGTGCCGAGCAAAATCGCCCCGTTGCCTACCAAAACAAGATTCGCCGATATCCCTGCTTGATTGACATATTGCTCCGCAGGCAAAACCGCGCCTTTTATTGCGCCGATGACACCGACAAGCAATAAAATGATACACTGTAACCCGAATACCACCAGCATTTTTGCAAAGGGAATATGCTCTTTTTTTACAGGCAATGCGCAGGAAAAAGCAATATCACCGTTTTCCCTTGTCATCATACAGCAGAAAAATATCGAAAGGCATGAGAAAAAGAAAATGACTTCATATGGATAATTCGGCATAAAAACGAGCACGGCAAAAAAGAGAAAGATAAAAGCCGTAGGGTGCATACAAAGCGCAATTTCTTTTTTAATCAGATTCAACATGTTTCTTTTCCTCGTTTTCTTTTTCCAGATGTACGATAATATTGTCGATCGTTGCATCTGTCACGGCTATACTTTCCGATATTTGCATGTCACGGGGCAGCAAACCTTCGTAGCCTTCTTTGACCGCCTTCACGCCGATAGCATCGACGGCAGATGCGTCGGCAAGAGAAGGAAAATGTGCCAACTTATATTTGCATAGCAATTCTTTCAATGAACACGCCGCAAGTATTTTCCCATGCGAGATATAAACGATATCGTCTGCAATTCGCATCAGGTCTGACGTTATGTGCGTAGAGAAAAGAACCGATACACCTTCTTCGCGTACAAGCTGCAAAATAATGTCGCAAAACTCCTCCCGAGAAAGCGGATCGAGGCCGCTTGTCGGCTCGTCCATAATGAGCAACTTTGCGCAGTGCGAAAGAGCGAGAGCAAGCGCAAACTTTACTTTCATGCCTTCGGAAAGCTCTTTAACTTTTTTACTTTCAATAAGTTCAAATTGCGAAAGGAATTTTTCATATTTACTTTGATTCCAAGTCGGATAAAAAGGCGCGTATGCTTTGCGTATTGCAGCGAGCGTATTCATAGGATAATATCGAAAACCGCCCCCGACATAACCTATCATTTGTTTAACGGCCGTTTCCTCTTTAAGAAAATCTTTCCCAAATACAGAGACGTTTCCCTCTGCCTTGATAAGACGTAAAATACCTTTAATTGTCGTGCTTTTTCCTGCGCCGTTTCTTCCGATAAGTCCGGAAATATGCCCTTGCTTCACGAAAAAACTTACCTTATCCAACGTGAATTCCGGATAGACTTTTGTTAATTCCATGACTTCAAGCGCGTTCATTTTTTATCTTTATCTCCGTTTTTAATATTGTTAACAGCATTCCACAACGTTTCCATATAAGAAAACGGCTGCAAGGCGATACCTTGTCCTTTGTCCGCCATTAAAAGTAATGAATCGCCAGTATTCAGCGAAAACATATCCCGTACCTCTTTAGGAATAACAATCTGTCCTTTGGGACCGATTTTTACCGTAGTCAGAAACTTACCTTCAGGGAAATTCTCCATAATACACTCCTTTGGTATAATTAGTATTACTTTTCTTACTTATTATACAAATAAATTAACGAAATGTCAATAAATAAAAAGTTTTGAAAGATAAGATTACAAAAAGATCGTCAATAAGATTTAGCATTATAGAAAGAATAGCTACTACTTCTCCGATCCGCTCAAAAAGCACAACAACTCAATCGAATCGGTAAAGGAAACAGAAAAGCAGTCCAAAGAGGCTGCTCCTTTATCTGACTTTCTAAGTTCGTACAAAAGGCGATAACTCGCCGCCAAAAATCCGAACGGGATTGTTCTCGTTCGGATTTTTTTGTAAACGCTTCTGGTGAGGGATTCGAGGGCAGAGGCGCGAACGGGAGTGAGCGGTTTGCGTCTGTTTCTCTGCGACACGTCGGCCGCTTCAGCAAACTGCACCAGCCCTGCGGGCTGTGCACCGGGGCGCGCCGCCAAAGGCGCTTATCCGCTCCTTCCGTCAAAAGAAAAACAGGGCATTGCCCTGTTTTTTCTACTAAAAATTTTCTCGGAACATTTGCAGCCGAAAACGATACGGCCGTCCGAGAAGGAATCATCTTTTACAACGATCTTCAGGAAAGCGTGTTCCGAAGCGCATCCAATGCGGCGACAAAGGACGGTGCGTCGGCAGTGTAACCGTCTGCGCCGATCTTTTGTGCAATCTCCGCATTCAAAACGGCACCGCCCACATAGATCTTCGCCTCACAGTGCGCCTGACGCAGGGCGGCAATCGTCTCCTCCATGCTCCTGACCGTCGTCGTCATGAGCGCGGACAATCCCACAACGAAGGGCTTTTCGCGTAAGACCGCCTCGACAACGCGTTCTTTTGGAACGTCCTTCCCGAGATCGATCACTTCATAGCCGTGCGACTGCGCCACCACTTTGACGATATTCTTTCCGATGTCGTGTACGTCTCCCCGCACCGTCGCCAGCACGACTTTTCCGCGCGAGGCCCCGCCCGTTCCCATGCGGGCTCCGACTGCCGAAAAGGCCGCCTTGGCCGCCTCGGCGGCGGCAATGAGCTGCGGCAGATACACCGTCCCCTGCGCATAGCCGTCCCCCACCTCGTTGAGCGCAGGGACAAGCACTTTGTCCACGACTTCGAGCGGAGGACGCCGGGCGAGTTCCCGTTCTGCAAACGCCGACGCTTCTTTCGTAAGCCCGCGAAGAATGCTCTCGTAAAGCGACGATACAGGAGCGTCCTGTTCTTTCCCCGTCCGCACGGCGGAAGACGCCTGATCGGACGCGGCAGTCGATGCCGAACGCATGCCGACTGGCCCTGTCGTATTGGGCACGGCATTGCGATAAAGGGAAATATACTCCGCGGCACCGCTGTCCCTTCCGCACAGAACGTTAAACGCACGCACTGTGCCCATCATCTCGGCATCCAGCGGGTTGAGAATGGGCATCGTCAGGCCTTGTCCGAGCGCCATCGCGAGAAAGGTGCGGTTGATGAGCGGGCGCATGGGCAGGCCGAAGGAGACATTGGAGACGCCGAGCGCCGTTCCGACACCCATGGCACGCACCGCGGCAAGGGCGGAGAGCGTCTCTCGGACAAGCGACTGCTCGGACGATGCCGTGAGAACGAGCGTATCGATCATGATTTTATGACGGGGAATGCCGTACCGTGCGGCGGTATCGAGAATGCGTTCGGCAATGGCAACGCGTTCCTGCGCCGTTCGCGGCACGCCGTTTGCGTCCATCGTAAGCCCCAGCACGACGGCGCCATACTTTTTGGCGACGGGGAAGATACGCTCCATGACCTCTCCCTCTCCGTTGACGCTGTTCAAGAGCGGAATCCCGTTATAATACCGCGCCCCCTTTTCAAGCGCCGCGGGATCGGAAGAGTCGAGCTGAAGCGGAAGCGTACAGCTCTCCTGCACGGCACACATCGCCCGTACCATGACAGAGGGCTCGTCGAGCCCCGGAACGCCGACGTTCACATCCAGCAGATCGGCCCCCGCTTCCTCCTGACGCAGTGCTTCGGCGATCAGAAAGTCGCTGTCTCCCGATCGGAGAGCGTCGCGCAGGCGCGGCTTTCCCGTCGGGTTCAGGCGTTCGCCGCAGACACGGACTCCGTCAAACGTGACGAGTTTTGTCGCAGAGCATACCGAAGTCTTCGGCGAAATTTTTCTTTCGGGGACAGCATGCCCCTTCCACTGCGCCAGACGACGAATAGTCTCGGGCGTCGTGCCGCAGCAACCGCCCAGCACGGCAACTCCCGATTTGACAAACCGCTCGGTCCATGCCGCAAAATCGTCTTCGGAGAGCTCATAGACGGTGCGCCCCTCCCGCCACACGGGAAGACCGCGATTGGGCTGCACGATGACGGGAAGCGATGTCGCCGCGAGCATCCGCCCGACGACGGGCCAAAGCTCCTGCGGCCCGAGCGAACAGTTGACGCCGAGCGCGTCTACCCCGAGCCCTTCCAGACACAGTGCTGCGATCTCGGGCGTGGACCCCGTCAGCGTACGCCCCGTTCGGTCGAACGTCATCGTCGCAAAAATCGGCTTGTCCGTATGCTCTTTCAGCGCAAGAATGCACGCCTTCAATTCGTACAGGTCGGAAAACGTCTCAACGATATATCCGTCCACCCGATCGGAAGTGAGTTCTGCGATCTCCACAAACGCCGCATATGCCTCGTCGAACGTAAGCGTCCCGATCGGCGCAAGCAACGCACCCGTCGGGCCGACATCGAAAAAGACCGTCTTTCCCGCTTCCCGCGCATGGGACACGGCGGCGAGCGCTACTTCCTCCATGGGGGCCTGTCCGCGGTATTTCACACGGTTGAGCCCGAATGTATTGGTCGTGAGAATATCCGCTCCTGCCTGCGCATAGGCACGATGAATGGCCCGCACGGCATCGGGATGCGTGAGATTGCATTCCATGGGATCGGCATCGCCCAATCCCATGCGCTCCAGCTCGCTCCCCATGCCGCCGTCAAAGATCAGAAGCTCTTTCCCGAGTCGTAACATCTGCGCCCCTCCTTCCGATAGATACAGCCCGCGGCCGCCATGCAGTCCGCACACGATTTGACGGCTTTTTTCCCGAGCCCCACGATCCCGACCATCGACTTCTGCGGCGCCATCATTCCCGACGGCAGCAACTGCATTCCGATGCGCGACGGTTCCAACGCCGCAAAGAGATATCGGTTGTCCGAAACATCGCTCCCGCCATAGCCCGGACAGAAACGGTATGTCCGATTTTCCCCGAGACAGCTCTCCCAGCGATCGCCCTCATACTCGATATATGCGCTCAGACAGGCGTCCAACACGACCGCACGGGCAGGGTCAAGCGTCATGAGCGCGCGCACGCGGCGCTCGCCTTCCGCCCCCAGCGTCATGGCGACAAGCGCATACCCCGTACACCCCGCAAGAAACGCAGCATACGGCTCCTGCCGCAAAAACGGGAGCGGCTTTTCAAATGTCTTTGCCACCGCACGAAACCGGGAAAGCCTCTGCGCTTCGCTAAGTCCTTCCTCCAGAAGCGCCGTCATCTGCGGCGTCACGTCTTTCCGACACCCCAGATAGGAGAGCGCTGTCCTGCGCAGTTCAGAAGAGTTCATGCAACACTCTCCCGATGCGCGAACAGATCGCCTGCGCCGTCTTTGCATTGTTCATGACGTAGAGATGAATCCCCGGCGCGCCCTTAGCAATGAGATCGATGATCTGATATACGGCATAGTTGTAACCGATCTCCTCCATCACCGCAGGCCGCGAGTCATAGATCTCGATCATGTTGCGGAATTCGAGCGGAATGGTACTTCCGCACATCTCCTTGATGCGGCGGATATTTTTGGGATTCACAAGGGGCATAATCCCGGGAAGAATGGGCGACGTGATCCCGATCCGCCGCGCTTCGTTGACAAGACGGTAATAATAGGAATTGTCATAAAAGAGCTGCGTGATAAAAAAACGCGCCCCCGCTTCCTCTTTCTTCTTCATATTGACAAGGTCGGCATAGAGCGACTCGCATTCGGTATGCCCCTCCGGATAGCACGCCGCCCCAAGCGTAAATCCGTACGGCGCAAGATAGTTTGCAAGATCGGTCGCATGCGGGAAATAGCGGCAGTACTCCGCCTCATAGGATACAGGTCGGTCGCCGCGCAGGCAAAGTACGTTTTCCACGCCGCGCTCCTTCAAGGCGGCGGCAACGGCGTCCACGTCCTCCGGCGCGGACGGCCCGCCCGTAATGTGCGCAAGCGCCGTGATGTGTGCCTTGTTTTGCAGATAGTCCGCGATCTCTACCGTATTTTTGGAATCCGTTCCGCCCGCTCCGTATGTGACGCTGATGAAGTCAGGCGAAAGCGCCTTGAGTTCGTCGATCGTCGAAAAGAGCTTGTCCCGTTCGTCTGTCCCCTTTTTCGGGGGAAAGACTTCAAAGGAAAGCGTACGCTTTGTCTGCAGAATCTCGTCGATACGCATATGCGTGTAATCCTCGCTTTTGTTCGGATTCGCGCGCAATCCCATGCGCGCAGTCATTTGTGTTATTATATCGGACATCGCGGAAAATGTCAAATACAGCTCTCAAAAAAGACGTCCTATCCCTCAATTTTCGTCAGTCCGCAAGAAAATCTTCGCGATTGAGGCCGTCACGCAGTTTCTCGAGCGCGCGCTTTTCGATGCGCGAAACATACGACCGCGAGATCTTCAGCCGTCGCGCGACTTCGCGCTGCGGCATCGGCGCTCCGCCCTCCAGGGCATACCGCATGATCATCACCGTCGTCTCCCGCTCGCTGAGCAGCTGCCGCACGGCGGCGAGAAACTTCTCCTGCATGAGCGATTGTTCCACACTGCCGAAGACTTTATCTTCCTTCTCAAACAACAAATCCATGAGCGTCAGCTCGTTCCCGTCCTTGTCCGTTCCGACGGGGTCGGAGAGCGATACAACGTTGCGGTGTTTTTTTCCCGCCCGGATAAACATGAGGATTTCATTTTCGATACACCGCGCCGTATAGGTGGCAAGCCGCGTCCCGCGCGACGGCTCATAGGTGTTGATCGCCTTGATCAGGCCGATACTCCCCACCGAAATCATGTCGTCCGTCTCCGCCGCACCCGTGTATTTTTTCACGACATGCGCCACAAGCCGCATATTATGCCGCACCAGTTTGTCGCGCGCGGCTCTGTCCCCCTGCCGCGCCAGCGCAAGACAGCGCTCCTCCTCTTCCGCAGAAAGAGGCTTCGGGTACGAGCTCTCGTCCCGCACGGATCCCGTGAAAAAAAACAGTCGGCACAACAGCGAACAAAGCATTTCCAGCATAATTTCACCTCTCGGCTATTTTTATGTCGAACCTCGCTTGTCCCATGTCAAACCGCAAAAAAATCGGCAAAAATACCAACTCTACTGTGAGTAGAGTCCCCTTTTGCGCAAGTGGAGTCCTTTTTTTCAAAATAGACACAAAGTGAACAAACGGAGAGCGCATAGAAAAGGGAATAGGGTGTATTTTCCGATCAAATGTGATATGCTGTTTCCAGATACAGCGCGAGTGAATCGCGTCCGAAACAAACTGCGCACAATCGAAACAAGCCGCACACAATTTTGCTCGTCCTGCAAGCTCCAGAGCCATTCACTTGTCGGACACTCCCGCTTTTTTCGTTGCCCTGCAGCGGCTCAAACTTTCTTGAGCCTATGCTCGCGCAGATTACATGAACTTGTGGTCGCCCAAACATTTTCTCGCCTATGCCTGTGCAGTCGGGGTTTCTTGTAGCAACCAAAGCTTTTTGACTTGCGCCAGGAGCAGATCAAAGACAGGAGCGTATAAACGAGCATTGTATGCGCATTATGCGTTCTGTCTTTCTGAAACACATCAATTTTGAAGATATGACGGTAATTTCCGTTTTTAAGGGAGAGTCAATATGAGTCAATTTGCTATTTTTGTCGATTCGGGAGCAAATATCCCGAATGACATCCGCATCGCACGCGACATCCGCGTCGTTTCGTTCAACTACACGGTAAACGGTGAAGAGCACGCCTGTTTCTCCGAAGATATGCCCTTTGAGGAGACGGCAAAGCAATTCTATGAAGCCATGCGCGCGGGAGCCGAAGTCAAGACATCGCTGATCACGGCAGATCTCTTTGAAGAGGCCCTTCGCCCCACGCTTCGCGAAGGACGTGACGTCCTGCTGTTCACCATTTCTTCGGGCATCAGCGGCACGTTTGCACAGGCGCAGGAGGCCGCAAAAACTTTGATGAAGGAATTTCCCGATCGCAAGGTCTATGCGCTGGACAGTGCAAACGCTTCGCTTGGAGAAGGTTTGATCGCCATCAAGGTTGCAGACCTGCGGGACCTCGGCGAGAGCGCTCAGGCGTGCGCGGACTGGGTTCGCAACAACACCTATAAAATGAACAGCTACTTCACGGTAGATGACCTGAAATATCTTCGCCGCACCGGCCGTATCTCCCGCACCGTCGCCATCGCCGGCACGCTGCTCAACATCAAACCGCTTCTGCGTGCGGACGAGAGCGACAATGCCAAAATCGTCGCCTGCAACAAGGCCCGCGGCAGAAAAAAAGCTTTGGAGATGATCGCCGACTACTTCTTCAAACGCGCAACCCGTCCCGAGGACAATCTCGTCGCCATCACGCACGGCGATTGCCTGGACGACGCAAACTACCTTGCCGACCTTCTTCGCGCAAAGGGCGTACAGAACATCGTCATTGAATATCACGACATCTGCACCGGCTCGCACGTCGGCCCCGGAATGGTCGGGCTCTTCTTCTGGGGGCAGGACCGCCGCGCCGCGCTTCCCGAAACACAGACGCAGTCCGCCGTCAGCCCCCTTGCACAAAAAGCACACAAGGTATAATTGCTTGCCTTTTCACAACGAGCGGTGTATAATCAGGATACGCCGTCGTGGTGAAATTGGCAGACACGCAGGACTTAGAATCCTGTGGAGCAATCCGTATCGGTTCAAATCCGTTCGACGGCATAAGACACACCCCGCCCATCTATGGGCGGGGTTTTTGTGTATCCGCACTTTCCTGTACGCTTACCTTCTCTTGTGAACCCGCTCCACTCAAAAATCCCTTTTGCAGGTCTTCATTTCCCACGTTCCCATCAAAACTGCCTCAAAGAAAACGCCGACAACGCGCTCCCTTTGCCTTCCTGCTCCCATATTTCCACCCAAGACCGCCTCAAAGAAAACGCCGACAACGCGCCCCTTTGCCTCCCCTCCTACATTTTTCCATCCGAGACCGCCTGTGAAACAGGATTCCGGGCAAAGACTTTCCCGATCGATTGCATGCCTCAGACGACGCCGCTTTCATTTTGTCGGCTTTTTCTGGTCCCGTCGTTCAATTTTACAACAATCCGTTCCCGATCCCCATGACTTTTTCTCCGCGTCGGGAAAACGGAGCTCCCCTTTCGGAACAACGGAAAGACGAGACGGACAAGTTGTCCGTCCCGCCTTTTTGGCGAAATGATATTTTCCTGAAATGAGTAACTTGCGGCAATCGGAAAATGATTTCCTGCACCGATCAGAGGCTCTCGCCTTCCCGTTTGGGGACCACGATCTCCATGTCCGAATCCGGATAGGAACAGCAGGGATGGAAATATCCGAATTTCTTATCTGCGAGTCTGCGTTTATCCGCTCCCGCAACGGAGAACTTTCCCGAAATCAACCGACTGTGGCAGAACCCGCAGCCGCCTGCCCTGCACTTGGAAGGCACCTGCAATCCCGCACGCTCAAGCGCGGTCAAGACGGTCTCACGCGCATCCGCTTTGACAAGATACTTCTCAAATCCGATATGCACGGTGAGTTGGTACTCCTTTGCGGGCACGTCGCGCGTTCCGACGCAGTTTGCCTCTTTGCGCACACGGCGCGCGGGCAGGCCGAGTTTTTCCGCCTCTGCCGATACAAACCGATACATCGCTGCCGGGCCGCACATCATGAGGGTAAAATCTTCTTGCGGGACATATTTTTTGATGAGCTCCGCCGTGATGAAACCGTGTTCGTAGCCTTCCTTTTCCTCATCGCTCAAGACATAGATCACCTTGATCTTGTCCCCGACAAGGGCGTCCAGCTCCTTTTTGAACGCGAGATCGTCAGCCGTGCGCGCGCCCCAGAAAAGGACGAGAGAGAAGTCCTCCGTGCCGTCGGCGATCGCCTGCGCCATCGAGTAAAACGGCGTAATCCCGCTCCCGCCTGCACACGCGACAACCAGCGGAGTGTCGCGCACCGATTCATAGAAGAAATCCCCCGAAGGGTCGCCGATGAGGAAACAATCCCCAACCTTGGCCTCGTCACAGAGATAGCCGCTGAAAAAACCGCACTTCTGCACGGTCACGCTCAGGTGCTTTTCCAACCCTGCTCGCGGCGCGGAAGAAACGGCATAGGGACGGCAGACGTCGCTCGCTCCCACCTTACAGCCAACCGTCACATACTGCCCCGCACGGAAATACATGGGACGTTCCAGCTCGAAATTGAGCGTCCGCATATGCCCAGAATGCGCTTCGACGGAGATCAGTTTTGCCTTCTGATACCCGGGGTGCAGAATATGCGCCGTCTCGTTGACGCGGTACGTCTTGGGAAGGGGCGTCGCATCCCCCTCCGCAAGTTTTTCACGGCGCTTCGGAACCATCTTCTTGAAGCGCAGAAGATCCATAAACCCGAAAATCTGTTTGCGGAAAATATACATGTCAACCCTCCCTCTTGATGTCGCCGACCGTCTGTCTGCCCGCTATGTCGCCCGCATGATAGGCACTCGAATAGCCGGAAAGACGCATCGCGTACCCGCTTGCAAAACGCAGCCCGCGTACACCGTTGCGATAGTCCTCTTCCATCATCTGAAGGCGCGGCATGAGTCCGTCCCAGTACTGCGATTCATACCCGTAAATCGTCCCCTCCGGATGACCGCAATAGCGCGCATATGTCATGGGCGTGGCTACGGAGATCTCCTCGATATGCCCGCGCAGACGCGCGCCCGTATCCCGCTCGAAACGATCGATCATTCGGTTTGCCACAAAGTCCTTCACTTTGAAATAATCCTGCGGCGCAACCGTCCCCCAATCGTCCGACATATAGAGCGTCGTGAAATACATCATCGTCGTCCCCTTGGGCGAACAATCCGGATAGGCTCGGTTCAGGCACACGGTCGCCTGCACGTCGTTCTCCTTGATGGTGCGCATCCGATCATACTGTGCCACCGTGTCCGTCGTGTCATATAAGAAGTAGTTGTGATTCTCGATTCCGAGCGCATCCGCATCGGCATCCAGGCCGAGGAACATACAAAATCCCCTCCCCGAAAGTTTGCGGGCATTCGTCGCTCGCACCGCGCGCTCGGGGACATTGTCCATGAGCTTTCCGTACAAAACGTGCGGCGAACAGTTGGCAACGACGTGGCGCGTCTCGATCTCTGTCCCATCGTCCAGTACAACGCCGCAAATGCCGTCCTTTCCCGTCAGGATCTTCACGGCCTCCGTATTCATCAGGACATCCCCGCCCAGCTCGAGAATGCGGTCCACAAAGGCAAGCGACATCTCGTGCGAACGCGATTTCGGCATCACGACTCCGCGCAGAATGTATCGATTCACCATCGAGGCATAGTGCAGGAAGCTCATGTTGTCAAAATCAGCCCCCAGATAGCACCAGTAGGCGCTCAGAATATCCTTCGCCTTCTTCGGAATGCCGATCACACGGAACACTTCGTTCACGGAATACGATCCGCACCGGACAAAATTTCCGTAATGCTCGACCATATACTTGGGATCGGTCTTTCCGTTCACCGAATTGCTGTATGCCTGCGCAAGACGGATCTCCTCGGCAAGCGCAAAGAACTTGCGCATCGACTTGGTGCTGCCTGGAACATAGCTTTCCATCTTCCGAATAAATGCTTCAACGCCGAACGGCATGGTTGCATCCAGTCCCTCCGCCTTGCAGATGACCCGATATGCGTCCGGAATGCTGAGCCATTCGATCTTGTGCGTCACGCCAAGCTCATCAAATAGCTGCCGCAAATCCCCCGCATTTTCCGCCGTACCGAAGTCGTTCAGCTCGTGCAGCGACGCCTCAAACTCGAACCGCCCGCGCCGAAAACTCGTCGCAAACCCGCCAGGCAGATTGTGCTTTTCTACAAGCAACGTCTTCATGCCGGCCTGCGCAAGCCGCGCCGCAGCCGTCAGTCCGCCGTTCCCGGCACCGATGACGATCGCATCATATTTTTGTTTCATCAAAACCTCCTCCGGCGGAAGTCCGCCCTTTCCGATTGCATACATTGTACCGCTCTTCGGGGGAAACGTCAAGACGTCCCCAATAAATTTTGTGGAAAAAACACAAAAAATCACCGTTCGGCAAAAAAATCCCGAATAAATGGTGCAGAACGCTTGACAAGCGTGTGATTTTTTAGTATTATAACCGTTGTTACAAGGGAACAACCCTTCCATATGGGGGCGTAGCTCAGTAGGTTAGAGCGCTTGCTTGACATGCAAGAGGTCACAGATTCGAGTTCTGTCGTCCCCACCATCGAGCCCTGTGTATCGTGCCGAAGGTTCCGTCCGAATGCGCCGATATGTGGGGTTTCTGTTTTTTTCCGACATCGTTCGGATAAAATGCGCGGCGCGCCATCGTTTGGATGGCGCGTCGCGCATTTTGCATATTTCCGATTTTCATGTACTGCCTTCCGCCCGCTTTTTCCTTCGCGCACGGACAGCCTTATGTATTTTCTCGTCTTACAGAATGCCCACAATCGCCGCAGCCCGTCGGACGGCTTCGGACAGCTCTGGACGGCTCTGCCCCCTCTCTACGGAAAAAGAGCCTATCTACGTCGCACCGATGCCTTATCGCATTTTACGAAAAACGGCAGATCAGGACTTCTTTGCCGAAAGCCCGAACAGCGAGCGAAGGCAGGCACATTCCTCCTGCGTGAGCTGTTTCTTGTCCACGGCAAAGACGCCTGCCGAGAGAAACGTCAGATAAAAGAATTGCTTTTTTTCGCGGATCTTCTTGCAGTCGGCATACCGAAGACGGGAGGAGCCGATCTCGCGATCTTCCATCAAGGTTGTGACGACAAACTCTTCGGCAAAAAACTGATACAAATTGGTTCGGACGTGCTTGTCGGCTTCCCGACGCATCCGCGCGACGGCAATCGCCATGACAAGCCCGCACACAAAAAAGACGGCAAAGACCCAGAGCTGTGCATCCCCCGTGAAGAAGGCGAACGCATCCGAGCCCGTCACCGAGAGCGCGATCCAAACCACGAGAAGCAGTCCGCCGACCGCCGCAAGGATCGCTCCGCACGTCAGAAAACCGCCGTACATGCGGCGTATGAGAGCGCCGTCGAGGCGCAGCGCCGCGCGGACGAGAGGCTGCGCTTCCTGTGTCGTTTCAGAGGGTTGAGATGAGCGAATTTCCTCCATAAAATCACCTTTTTCATTGTATTATGTTACGCATAGTACTATGAAACAAGAAGATTTTCCCTGTTTATTCGTACATTTCCGCCTTTGTGGATCGCTGGAAGAGCTTGGCGATCTCCTGTTTGCAGAGCTCGGCATCGTCCCCTTCCTTGTAGCAGACATTGTAGACCGCTTCCGTGATAGGAAGTTCCACGCCGTATTTTTCGCCCAGGAGTTTCATCGCCTTGCTCGTCGCGACGCCTTCCGCCAGCTTTTCAAAGCGCATCCCCTTCGCAAGCATCTCGCCGTACATCCGATTGTGCGAATAGCGGGAAAAGAGCGTCGTCTCGTAATCCCCGAGGTGCGCAAGGCCGTAGGCAGAGAGTTCGTTTCCGCCCATCGCCTTGATTAGGCGAGCGACTTCCCTTGCCCCGCGCGACATGAGCGGCCCCTTCAGCGGGACGCAGACGACGTCGAGAACGCCTGCGGCAATCCCCATGACGTTCTTCGCCGCCGCACCGATCTCCGTTCCCAGAAGGTCGTTTCCGTAGTAAAAGCGGATGAGATCGCTCTTGAAGCGCTCGACGAGTTCCACCTTGAGCGCCCGGTTTTCCGAATCGATGACCATGCAATTCGGAATCCCCCGGACAAAGCTCTGGATATGTCCCGGCCCCACCCATACGGCAATCTTGTCGGGGGAAATCCCGCTTTCGACAAGGATCTCCGAGAGGCGCTTGCCCGTTCCCGTCTCAATGCCCTTCATGCAGAGCACGAACACCTTCTCCGATACGGGGTACTGTATGACGCGCTGCATGAACTCGCGCAGGCCCTGTGCGCTGATGGCAATGACGATTATTTCGGCCGACGTGACGGCCTGCTCCAGATCGGAAGTGAGCGTAATGCGTTCATCCAGGGCGACATATTCGTTGCGCCCCGTCGTGCGAAGGATTTCATAGGAGGCATCTCCCGCCCTGCCCCAGCTCGTCACATGATTGCCGCGCTGTGTCAGATACCATGCGATGAACGACCCCCACCGTCCGCATCCGAGAACAGAGATCTTCATATCTGCTTCCTCTCCATCAGGGCGCGGGAGAGCGTCACCTCGTCCGCATATTCCAGCTCCGACCCGACAGGCACGCCGCGCGAAATCCGCGTGACGAGAATCCCGAGCGGCTTCAACAATTTGGCAATGTACATGGCCGTCGCTTCGCCCTCCACATCGGGGTTGGTCGCCATGATCACTTCTTTGACGCCCCCTTCGTTCACCCGCTCCAGCAGTTCGCGAATGCGGATGTCGTTGGGCGAAACGCCGTTCATGGGATCGATCACGCCGTGCAGGACATGATACACGCCCTTATACTCGTGCAGTTTTTCCAGCGCAATGACGTCCTTGGGCTCTTTTACGACGCAGATCGTGGATTTGTCCCGCGTCTTGCAGATGTCACAGACGTCGTCCTCGGTAAAATTCCCGCAGATCTTGCAAAAACGCACGCGGCGCTTGACGTCCACGATGGCCTCCGCAAAGGCACGCGCCTCTGCCTCCGTCATGGAAATGACCTTGTAAGCATACCGCTGTGCCGTCTTTTTTCCGACACCCGGGAGCTTGGAAAACTCGTTCATGAGCCTGCCGATCGGCTCGATAAAGACTTCCACTTACAGAAGGCCTCCCATTCCGCCGACTCCGGCAAACTTTCCCATCTTCTCCTGATAGACGGCGTCCGCCTTCTTGTATCCGTCGAGGATCGCCGCCATGATGAGATCTTCCAACATTTCCTCGTCCTCGGGATCGATGACCGACTTGTCGATCTCGATTCCGTCGATGATCTTCTTCGCATTCATATAGACAACGACCGCTTCTCCGCCCGCCGTACCGACGATCTCCCACTCATCGAGAAGTTTTTCCGTCGCCTGCATCTCTTCCTGCATTTTCTGCGCCTGCTTCATGAGGTTCTGCATTCCCGCAGCGCCGCCCATGCCGCCTCTGTTGAATCCTGCCATAGTTCCTCCGATTTGCCTTTCCTTACGATGAAAATTTACTTGATTTCGATGGGATAGCCCTCAAAATCTGCCTTGATCTGTTTAATGCCGTCCTTTTCCGCATTGCGCGCGGCACCCGCAAACCGCACCTCAAACGCCTTGACTCCCAGCTCGGAAAACACCTCTTCCATCACCGCGCGATGCCGCTCCGAATTGAGCGTGTCGCAGACCGTCCTGACGTCCGTCGTCAGCACAAGCGTGTCTCCCTCGCGCCCCGGCGCAAGATCGCGGCAAAGCGCGTACACTACGCCGCTTTTGGGAAGTTTGCGCAGGCGCCGCAAGAACAGCCCGAATACCGCCTCGGGAGAGTCGTCGGGCGCGCCCGAAATCGGCGCGCCGCCCGCCGTTGCGGGACTTGTTCGAAAAGGCATTTCCTCGCCGCCTGCCGCGACGGCACTTGTCCGAAAAGGCGTTTCCTCGCCACCCGCCGCGGCATCCGCGCCTTCGTTTCCGCGAAATGCCGCTGCCGTCCGTACCGTCGGCGGCGTCTCTTTTTTGGTCTGAGGCGACTCAAAACCCTGACCCGCAGGCTCTTCCCAGGGTGGAAGGTCGTCCTCGGGCGGAGGCTCGGGAAGAGGCGGAAGCTCCTCCAGCGCCTCTCTTGCCGCGCGCTTTGCGACAGGCTCCGCCTTTTGCGGTGCCTTGACGGCCGCAGGCTGTCCCCCGCGCGCCGCGACGGGCATGCCAGCCGCAAGGGATGCGACCTGTTTTTCCAGCGCCGCAATGCGAAGGAGCAACGCGTTCGTATCGCTGTCGGTCTGCGGCATGGCCGCACGCAAAATGGCCGTCTCGAGAGAAATGCGCGGCGAAGAGGCAAAACGCAGCTCGTTCTCCGTCGCGGTGAAGATCTCCGTTGCGCGTAAAATCGCGCGCCCGTCCGCTTTTTTCGCAATTTCCACGACCCGCGCATAGAATTCCTTGGGAAGCGCGAGCAGTTTTTCCGCATTGGAACACATCTTGGCGACGGCGATCTCGTTGAGCACCCCTAAGATGTCTTTCAACAGCACGCCGACACTTTTCCCCGCCGCGAGCGCATCCTCCGCCGCCGCGAGCGCCGCGGACACATCGGCGGAAAGAATGGCTTCCGCAAGCGCGGCGTTTGTCGCAAAATCGGCAGACCCGAGGACGCTCGTCACGCCCTGATAGGTGAGCTTGTCTCCATAGGCGAGACACATCTCGGCGATGGAGAGCATATCGCGGTCGCTTCCCGCGCCCGCGCGTGCAATGGCGGCGACGGCCTCCTGTTCGTACGGCCGGCCCATCTCGTCGAGAATGCCCGCAAGGTGCTTTTCCAGATCCTCCTCGGGAATGAGCTTGAAGTCGAGCCGCATACAGCGCGAAAGAATGGTCGCGGGGATCTTGTGCGGTTCGGTAGTCGCCAGAATGAAGATGGCGTGCGCAGGCGGTTCCTCGAGCGTTTTCAGAAGTGCATTGAACGCGCTGTCCGTGAGCATGTGCACTTCGTCGATGATGTACACCTTGTACTTCCCCGATACGGGCGGATACTGCACCTTCTCGCGCAGATCGCGCATCTCGCCGACGCCGTTATTGGACGCCGCGTCGATCTCGACAATGTCGAGCGTATTCTGCGAAAGCGCAAGACAGGTCGCACATTTCCCGCACGGAGAACCGTTGACAGGGTGTTCGCAGTTGACCGCGCGCGCAAAAATACGCGCCACACTCGTCTTGCCCGTTCCGCGCGGGCCCGTAAAGAGATAGGCGTGTCCCACTTCGCCGCGCTCGATCTGATTGGTGAGCACGCGCACGACGTGTTCCTGCCGCACGATCTTGTCAAAGGTCGCGGGACGATATTTGCGATAGAGCGAAAGATGCGCCATAGATTATTGGTTCTCCTTTTTCCGTTCGGCGACAAAGGCGGTCTGCAGTTTCTTCTTGGAACGGCTGAGCGCGTTGTCGATGGACTTCATGTCCTTGCCCGTCGCCTGCGCGATTCCCGCATAGCTCATTCCGTCCAGCCAGAGCGAGACAACCCGAAACTCAAAGTCGGAAAGCGTCCCCATGAGCTTGCGGCGAAATTCCGCCAGACTCTCTCCCGCAAGCAACAGCTCCTCGGGCGAATCCTCGGCGGAAATGCTGTCGGGATCGAGGTCGTCATACGCCGCGTCTCTCCCCGCCGCGCGCAGTGCGCTGTAAATACGGCGCGAGACGCACAGATATGCAAAATTTTTGAAGGACTTCCCCCCGTCCGCCCGAAAATCCCGAATGGCGGATACCAGTCCGATCATTCCCTCCTGCACGAGGTCTTCCGTTTCCCCGCCCGCAAAAAAGAACTTTCTCGCCCGCGCGCGGACAATGGGTTTATAGCGATTCAAGAGCTCCTCTTCGGCTCCCGCTTCCCCCGCCTGCGCGGCGGCCGCCGTCTGTTCATCCGTTCTGCTCTTCCAGTCTTGCACGAACCACCTCATAGACGCCAATGCCGAGCGCAACGGACGCATTGAGCGAATTGACCTTCCCGAAGAGCGGAATGGACAGAACTCCGTCGCATTTCTCGCGCGTCAGACGCTTGACGCCGCTGTCCTCCCCGCCCACGACAAGCCCGATTTTGCCCGTCAGCTTCTTGGAATAAATGCTCTCGCCGCCCGCTTCCAGCGCATACACCCAATAGCCAGCCTTTTGCAGTTCCTCGATCGCATGATTGACGGACGAAACCTTCGCCACACGGACATGCTCCGCCGCGCCCGCCGAAATGCGGATGACCGCCTCGGTCACGCTTGCACCCTTGGCATTGGGGATGACGACGCCGTCCGCGCCCGCACATTCCGCAACACGCAGAATACTGCCGAGATTGTGTACGTCTTCGATGCCGTCACACAGCACGATGAGGCTGTTCTCTCCGCCGTAAAGCTCTTCCAGCTCCGAATAGGAAAAGGCCGTCGTGATCGCGATCACCCCCTGGTGATGCCCCGTCACGCTCTCCTTGTCCAACACGGCGCGATCGACAAACTGTACGCGCACTCCCTGCCGCCGCGCCTCCGCAAAGATCTTCCCGAGCGTTCCCTGCGCGCCCTTTTCCAGCATGATCTTTTCAATGGTCTTGTCCGTCTTTAACAGTTCCAAAACGGCATTTCTGCCCTCGGTCTTCATACGTTGCTTTCCTCAGAAAAAAACAATTCTTCGATGCGTTCCGCCTGCCCCGTCAGATACAGATACCCGATGAGCGCCTCAAACCCCGTCGAACGGACATATTCGCCCACCGAGGCATGTTTGCTCTTGGTCGGCTTTTTGGCATTCCTGCCGCGGCGGAAGATGTCATCTTCCTCCTCGGTGAGACGGGGCAGAATGCGCTCCAGCGCCGCGCTCTGCCCGTGCGCGGAGACCTTCTCGGAGGCACGCTTGTTGAGCGCCCCCGTCTTTTCCCCGCTTTCCAGCGCCAGCCGCTGTCGCACGCAGAGCGTATAGACCGCGTCCCCCACAAAGGCGAGGACGACGGGATTCATCTGTCTTGCCCGTTCTCTTGCGACGGGCGCATCGATTAAAAACATTGCTTCGATTATACCACATTCCCGCCCGATTGACAAGTGTTGACGGGAAATTTCAGTTGCGGAGGGCGTGTTTCGCAAAAAATAAATTTACCCCGTTGCCTTTTTTCGCATTCCGTGCTATGATGAAAGAAAAAAACGGAGCATGTCTATGAACTATCGCAATCTCGGAAAATGGGGACTGAAGGTGAGTGAAGTCTCCCTCGGAAGCTGGGTCACCGACCTCGCCGGAACGGAAGCGGAAAAAGTCGCGCTTCAAACCGTGAACGCGGCCTTCGACGCCGGCATCAACTTCTTCGACTGCGCCGACGCCTACTCGGGCGGCGCCGCGGAACGCTTTCTCGGCAAGGTGCTGAAAGAACACAGCCGCAACGAGTTCGTCGTCTCCTCCAAGGTGTTCTTCCCGATGGGACGGGGCGCCAACGACTGGGGCCTGTCCCGCAAACACATCATCGAAGAACTCGACAAGACCCTCAAAAATATGCAGCTTGACTACGTCGATCTGTATTTCTGCCATCGCTTTGACCCCACCACCCCCGTCGAAGAGACCTTGCAGGTGCTCTCCGATATGGTCGCGGCGGGCAAAATCCTCTATTACGGCGTGTCCGAATGGTCGCCCGTACAGATCACCGAGGCGATCGGCATTACAAAAGAATACCACCTGCGGCCGCTCTCCGTCATTCAGCCGCAGTACAACATGGTCGACCGCTATATCGAGGACGAGATCATCGGCATCTGCGAAAAGAACGGCATCGGCATTACCACGTTCTCGCCGCTCGCCCAGGGTCTCCTCACGGGAAAATACCGTAAAGACGCCCCCATCCCCGCCGGCTCCCGCGCGACATGGCAGGCCGACAAGCAGATCAACAAACTGCTCACCGACGACAACCTCGACAAGGTCGAACGCCTTCTCAAAGTGGCCGATCGCCTGAACGTGCCGCTCTCCGTGCTCGCCCTCGCCTGGATCTTGCGCAAAAAGCAGATCACTTCCGTCATCACGGGCGCCAGCAAGCCCGCACAGCTCGAGGCAAACGTCAAGGCGAGCGGGTTCGTCATCCCGCAGGACGCCCTCGACGAGATCGAAAACATTCTCGACTATCACCCCTTCGTGCGGAAGATCGGCTAACCGCACGTTCCTTCGCATTCATACGCCCCGCCGCGCACCCCTTTTGCACGGCATTCCCGCCGTTCCTTTGCGAACCTTCGCAGAAATGACGGAAACGTATAACCCTGCACCGTTTTAGAGACGTTGAGCGTCCGTCGGGACGGTCCAAAACAGGGGCGCTCCGCAAAAAGCGTCTGTCGGGACGTTCCGAAACAGGGGCGCTCTGCGACAGAAAAATTTTACAAAACAAGATAAACGATCGGCCCTGAAATACCGATCTTACATGGAAGGAGGTTTGACTATGCAATTTTGTGACGTTCTCAAACTGCGCGTTTCGACGCGCGACTATACGGAAAAGTCCGTTCCGGCGGCGGCCGTCAAGGCCGTTCTGGAAGCAGCGCTCTACGCGCCCGTCGGAATGCACTGCTACGACACCCTGCACCTCTCCGTCATCACGGACAAGTCCGTCCTCGAGCGCGTACGGCAATGCGCCGTCAAGGCATCGGGCGACGCCAACGCCGACCCTCTGCACGGCGCACCCCTTCTCATCGTCGTGTCCTCGTCGCAGAAAGGCGACATCGGCGCACTCAACGTCTCCTGCCTGATCGAAAATATGCTGCTCGCCGCAACCGATCTCGGGCTCGGGAATCTCTATGTGCGCGGCGTCATTACGGAAGTTGCAAAGGACAAAGCCCTCGTGCGCGACATGAAGACGCCGGACGGATTCACCCCCGTTGCGAGCGTCGCACTCGGATATGCCGCAACGCCCGCCGCACCGCGCGAGATTCCCAAAAACAATGTCACAAAGATCGACTATGTGACAGACTGAAAACCGAAAACGCGACAAAAGCCGTCGGCGCAATGCGCCGACGGCTTATTGTTTATTCCGCTGTTTTATTCCACTGTAACCGACTTGGCGAGGTTGCGCGGTTTGTCGGGATCATACCCCATCGCAAGCGCCACGTGGTAGGCAAGCATCTGCAGCGGAATGACGGAGAGCATGGGAGAAAAGACGGGCTCGCAACGCGGGATGAGGACGGAGGCGGTGATCTCCCTGGCCGCGCACAGGGACTCGAACGGCGTGACGAGAAAGACGGCGGCACCGCGGGCATACACCTCGTGCACGGCGTTCATCGTCTTATCTGCGACGGCTTCGTCACAGGCAATGGCGACGACAGGCGTACGTCCGTCCACCAGAGCAAGCGTCCCGTGTTTGAGCTCTCCCGCGGCATACCCCTCGCTGGGGAGATAGCTGATCTCCTTTAACTTGAGACTGCCCTCAAGCGCCGCACAGCGATCGGCGCCGCGTCCCAGAAAGAACACGCTGCGCGCCCCCGTAAAATAGGGCGTCCAGGAGGCAACGCACTCGCTCGCAAGGAGCGTCTCCCGCGCGAGAACGGGAAACGCCGCAAGCGACTTCGTCGGCCGTTTGTGCAAACGGGCAAGCTCCGCGGCAATCGAATAGAGCGCGGCAAGCTGGGCGTTGAAGCTCTTGGTCGCGGCAACGGCAACTTCCTTTCCCGCACGCGTCAAAAGCACGAAGTCGGCAAGACGGGTGATCGAGGAACGTTCGACATTGGTGACGGCAAGAACCAACGATCCGCGCTCCTTGGCAAGGGCGGCTGCGGCAAGAGTATCTGCCGTCTCCCCGCTCTGACTGACGGCAATCGTGAGCGTATTCTCGGGGACAATCGGGTCCGCGTAACGGTACTCACTTGCGAGAAAAACCTCTGTCAGAACGCGTGAGAGCCTTTCTGCAGCGTATTTCAGACATAATCCGCTGTGATATGCCGTGCCACAAGCGACAATATGGAGGTACTTTGTCTGACATAGTACTTTGCAAAGTGCGTCAAAATCCCCTTTTGACAGCGCTTTCAGCGTCGATTCAACGGCAAAAGGGACTTCTGCGATCTCCTTACGCATAAAGTGACGGAATTCCCCTTTTTCGGGCGCCGCTTCCTCCGCCCCAAGCGGAAAAACAGGACGTTCGATCGGACAAAGATCCTTATCAAAGACTTCCGCCCCGTGCATCGTAAGACGGGCAAAATCGCCGTCCTCCAGCACACAGGCGAGGCGGCCCTCTCCGGCGATCGCCGAGGCGTCGCTTGCCGCAAGCCCCTCTTCCTCTCCCCACGCCACGATGAGCGGACTGTGCATTCTTGCGCAGACGATCTCCCGCCTTCCCCTGCAGAGTACGGCAAGCGCATACGAACCTGTAAGCCGCTCCGTTGCCCGACGGACGGCACGCAGGAGTTCCCCTTCCTCGTCCAGATATTCCTCCACAAGATGCGCCGCGATCTCACTGTCGGTGTCCGACGAAAACACTTCGCCGCGCGCTTCGCACTCCTTCCGCAGTTCGGACGCATTCTCGATGATCCCGTTGTGGACGAGCGAAATTCTCCCGTAGGACTGCGGGTGCGCATTGCGCTCGGAAGGCGCTCCGTGCGTCGCCCAACGCGTATGCCCGATCCCCATTGTCCCCGCAAACGAGCGGGCAAATTCCAGTTCCGAGACCCGCCCCTTTCGCCGTATGACACGAATTTCTCCGCCGTCCGAGAGCGCGATCCCCGCCGAGTCATACCCGCGGTATTCCAGTCGTTTCAGACCGTCCAGAAGAACGGGCGCCGCCTGCCTTTTTCCGATGTAGCCGACGATCCCGCACATCAGAGCGCCTCCCGTTCAGAGAGGACGGCACGCTCGACACTGTCCGCCGCTTCCTGCGCGCGGCCCTCTTCGCCCTCCGCAAGAATGCGGATGACGGGCTCTGTTCCCGAGGCGCGCACGACCATGCGCACGCCGCCCGCTTCTGCCGCCGCGATCGCCTCCTGCACCGCGGGCCGCAGAAGGATTTCCGCGCCCCCCGAAACGGGAACGTTGCGCGTTCTCTGCGGCAAAAGGACAAGCCCGCGCGTCAAGAGAGAGAGCGGACACTTGCGCTCCGTGAGCAATTCGGCGACCTTGATCGCCGTGAGAATGCCGTCGCCCGTCGTTGCGTATTTCCGAAACACGATATGTCCGGAAGGCTCTCCGCCCAACAGACTTTTTCGGCGCGCCATCTCCTCCGCCACATACTTGTCGCCCACCTGTGTTCGGGAACAGACGATCCCCATACGCTCCAGCGCACGCACGAGCCCGCCGTTGGAGACGACCGTCGTCACAACGCCGCCGCTGCCCAGCTCGCCCCGCTCCGCCATGTCCCGCGCGCAGAGATAGAGAATCCCGTCTCCGTCCACGACATTCCCCCGCTCATCCACCAGAATGCAACGGTCGGCATCGCCGTCAAACGCAAAGCCGACGTCAAGCGCTTGCAGGCGGACAAGTTCCTGCAGGCGCTCGGGATGCGTGGAACCGCAACCGTCATTGATGTTGGTGCCGTCCGGCGTCGTACCGATGCACAACACCTGCGCGCCGAGGGCGTCGAACACCGTCTTGGCAATCGCCCAGGCACTACCGTTTGCACAGTCCAGTCCCACCCGCAACCCGCGCAGGGAGGCGCGCGGAAGCGACAGAAGGTAGGCAAGATAGCGGTTCCGTCCCGCCACATAGTCCACCGTGCGCCCGATCTCCGCACCCGTCGCAAGGGGCAGCGTTCCGCCGTCGAGATACTCTTCCACAAGCAGAAGCACGGACTCGGGCATCTTTTCTCCGTCTCCCCCGAAGAGCTTGAGCCCGTTGTCCGAAAACACATTGTGGCTCGCCGAGATCATGACGCCGCAGTCAAACCCCTCCGTGCGCACGACATAGGAGACGGAGGGCGTCGTCGTGACATGGAGCAGACACACATCCGCCCCCGACGCCGCCGCGCCCGCCGCAAGCGCATACTCAAAGGCGTAAGAGGAGCGGCGCGTATCCTTCCCGACCGCAATACGCGCGCGCCGTCCTCGGGCAAAATAATGCCCCAGAAAACGCCCCACGCGAAAAGCATGGATCGCCGTGAGCGTCTCGTTCGCCCGTCCGCGGAAGCCGTCCGTTCCGAAATATTTCATAGCACCTCCCTGCGCGGCAGCGCATTGTCATCGTATGCCGCCCGCAAAGAGTTCGGTGCATCATTCCAGATATTTTCCGGCGCCCGATGGTTTTATCGTCTCGCGGCTCCTGCCGATACAAAAATCGCCGTCCGCAAGATCGCGCGTGAGCGTCGTCCCCGCCGCAAGGAAACAGCCGTCCCCCACACGAACAGGCGCGATCAGGTTGCAGTTGCTTCCCAAAAAAGCGCCTTTCCCCACGCGGGTACGGGATTTGCGTTTTCCGTCATAGTTGACGAACACCACCCCGCACCCGACATTGACACGTTCGCCGAGATCCGCGTCTCCCACATAGGCAAGATGCGACAGCTTGCATCCGTCGCCGATATTCGCATTTTTGCATTCGACGAACGCGCCGATGCGTACACCGCAGCCGACATTCGTCCCGGGACGCAGATGTGCGTAAGGCCCGACGGAACAGTGCGCCCCAACGACAGAATGCGAGATGTAACTACCCTCGATGCAGGTCCCGTCGCCGATGACGCTTTCCTCCACGACGCTTCCCGCCCCGATGACGGCATCCGCGCCGACGACGCTTTTCCCGCGCACGACGGCACCACGCCGTACGATTGCCCCGCCCGCAAGCCGCACCGTGACGTCCACTTCCGCCCCCTCTTCCACCAGCGCTCCGCGGGCGGCAAAGGACAGCGCGCTCTCCCGAAAGGCGCGTCGGCGCATGGACGGATAATCCGCAAGCGAATACAGTCCTTCATCCGGATCGCTTCCCTCACGAAAGCTCCCGCCGCGCTCGAGAAAACCGCCGCGAAAACGCAGACTGCCCGTATGCACGGCCAAAAATCGGTCGAGCTTTTCCCGCGTCAGAAAGGGAAATACGGGATACAGCACAAGTTTTTCCCCCGAAGGAGGCGCCCCGTCGATCGTCTCAGCACCCAGATTGCGCTGCATCCGTGCAAGACAGCTCTCCCCCGCAAGATCTAAATCATAGCTCTTTTTTTGGCGGAACGTGAAAAAAGCCCGCCTGACAAGATAAACTTTCATCCTGACAGTATATGAAAGCGCCGCGTCCGTTGAGAACGGACGCGGCGCAAATAGGCTGTTTTTCGAACAATTCCTCCGGAAGGCAACGGCAGTTAAAGACAATACCTCTGAAAGACAAACGACGGAAACCCGCCTTTATCCTACCTGTCAATCTCTTTGCCGATCTGATTCTCTTTCAGAACGGCCGACGGTTCCGCCGCAAGCCGCCGATGAATTTATTCCTCCGGTCGCAACAGAGCGCGCCGAACGGCCGTGCGGTATGTGCGGTATTCTGCCTCGCATACGTCTTTTCGCGCAAAATTCGGCATAAAAACCTGTCCCGCAAAGCGATATTCGGGAAGCGAATGAAGATCGGCAAGGCCGAGCGACAGAGCGCACAGCATCGCGGCTCCCAGCGCCGTACTCTCCCGCTCCTGCGGACGATCCACGGGAACGCCGAGGACGTCCGCCTGGCATTGCATGAGAAAGTCGTTGGCAGACGCGCCGCCGTCACAGCGCACAAGGGAAATATTCACCCCCTCCGCGCGGATACAATCGACCAGTTCGCGGGCCTCAAAGGCGATGCTCTCGAGGACGGCGCGCACGAGATGCGCCCGCGTCGTCCCGCGCGTGATCCCCGCAAAGAGCGCACGCGCTTCCGCATCCCAATAGGGCGCTCCCAGCCCCGTGAATGCGGGAACAAAGACCACGCCGCCGCTGTCGGGAACGCTCTCGGCAAGCGTCTGCGTCTCTGCGGCATTCGGGATCAGCCCGAGCCCGTCACGCAGCCACTGCACCCCGCTCCCCGCATGAAACGCGCTTCCCTCCAGCGCATACATCGTCCGCCCTCCGATGCGGCAGCCGATGGTCGTCAGAAGACCGTTCGAGGATGTGATCGCCCGCGCGCCCGTAGAAAAGAGCAGAAACAGTCCCGTTCCGTAGGTGATCTTGCCCTCGCCGACTTCCAGACAGCCCTGCCCGATCAGCGCGGCCTGTTGGTCTCCCGCAAGCCCTGCAATGGGTAAAACTCTGTCCCGCAGAGAGATTTCCCCAAACCGAGCGTCGCATGCACGCACTTCGGGCAGAATCTCGCGGGGAATCCCGAAGCAGGCGAGCAGTTCTTCGTCCCAGTCGAGCGTATGAATGTTATAGAGCATAGTGCGCGACGCGTTCGTGACGTCGGTGACGAACGAGCGCCCTTCGGTAAATTTGAAGATGAGATAGCTGTCCACCGTCCCCGCACACAGTCTGCCCTCCGCGAGAAGCCGCTTGGCCGCAGGAATATGTTCAAGATTCCAAAGGATCTTGCTCGCCGAAAAGTAGGCATCGGGAACAAGCCCCGTACGCGCGCGCACAAGCGCCTTCGTCGCATCGTCCAAGGCGCGGCACCAGTCACTCGTACGACGGCATTGCCACCCGATGGCGGGACAGATCGGCTCTCCCGTCTCTCTGTCCCATAAGACCGTCGTCTCGCGTTGGTTGGTAAAACCCACACCCGCGACCTCTTTTTCGCCCGCAAAGCGCAGACAGTCGTTCAGGACATAGGCCGTCTTGTAGTAGATCTCGTCAGCGTCCTGCTCCACCCAGCCGGGCTGCGGGAAACTCTGCCCCACTTCCTGCTGCGCACGGTAAACAAATTTTTTCTCCGCAAGATCGTAGACGAACGCGCGCACGCTCGTCGTCCCGGCGTCCAGCGCAATGAGATATTTCATGCCGCATCTCCTTATCTTTCAAAAGCTCCGCCCGAAAGCGGAGCAGCATCTCCTGTTTCCCCGATCGGCAAAATATGCCGTGTATACCTCTGCCGCCTGTACTCTTTTCCCGTCCACGCACAGCAGAAACCAGGCAGAATCTGCCAATCCTTGCACGGCGTTCTCCTTCGGATATTATAAAAGAGCGGGTGTATTTTGTCAAGCCTCGAGGAATTTTTCCGAGGCCCGGCGAGCTACCTTCTCGCACAAATTGTGCGAATAACACGACGGCCGCCCTTTTGGCAGAGCGGCCGATTGAAGACAAGCCTCCAAAACTCAGACCAGCGCGAGGATTTTGCGATAAATCTCGGTGTCCGAATCGAGAAAGGTATTGAAAATGATCTGCATATCGTTCTCGGGGTGGCGCATTTTCCAGCGGAGCACCGCTCCCGTGGCGATCTCTGCGGCCTCCGCCTGCGGAAAGCTGAAAACGCCCGTGGAAATACAGCAGAACGCCACCGACCGAAGGCCCGCTTCCGCGGCGAGGTCGAGACAGGAATTGTAGCAGGAGCGAAGAAGCGCGCGGTCCTGCTCGGTCACCTCGCGCCGCACCATCGGCCCGACGGTGTGCAGAACATAACGGGAAGGCAGATTATAGGCACGCGTGATTTTGCAGTCGCCGCAGTCCTCTTCGTGTCCCTGTGCGGCAATGAGTTTGGCGCAGTCGTCCCGCAGCTGCATTCCCGCCGCCGAATGAATGACGTTATCGATGCAGTTGTGATTGGGTAGGAAACAGCCGAGAAGTCCCTTATTGGCGGCGTTGACGATGCCGTCCGCTGCCAGCCGCGTGATGTCCCCCTGCCAGAGAGAAATCCCGTTTCGCTGAGGAAGCGTCTCGGGAGAGAGAATGCCGCGTTCCAGCGATTCCGTCCAGAAAAGCCTGTCCTGGATCGCGAGAATCTCGGACGGAATGGGATGCGCGGGACGTTCATTCATGTATCCGCGTACGAGCATCCGCTTTTTCTCCGTCGTGGCAGAGAACGCCGCGATCATGCCGCGTTCGCGCAACAGCCACTTCAAAAGGGTGTCCGTCGCCGTGCGCTTCCCCTCCGCATCCAGCGGCTCGGGACGCGGATAGGGCGTCAGATCGACCACCGAACGAATGCGTGCGAGCGTCACTTTGCAAGCTCCTTATTGTAGTTGATGAGACACCCCGCGAGCAAAATCTTGCGCTCTTCGGGCGTGAGGGCGCCTGTCTCCAGAACGATATCCCGCGTGACGCCGCGCGAGATGACCTTTGCGACAAAGCGCTCCTCGCCGGAGGCAATGCCTTCGGCAATGTTTTCCAGGTAGAGGTAGTCCCCCACCTTCAGCCCCGCCTGTTTGCAGACAAAGGGCAGAATCCCCCAGTTGATGAGGTTGGAACGATAGCGCTTGGTGGCGTACTCCTTGCAGATATTGGCAATGCCGCCCAGGACGCGCTGACAGGACGCCGCCTGCTCGCGCGCCGAACCGTCTCCCGGCTTGTTGGAGACGACAACACTGCCGTAAATCGTCCCTTCGGCAGGACAAAAACCGCCCAGCTCCTTCAGAACTTTCTCGGGAAGAGCGCCCGTCGTGCGGCGGGAGGATTCCTCCTCTGCCACGGCTTTGGCGCGCCCGACATAGGCAGGATCCTTGCGCGAGAGCGCAAACTCCGCCAGTTTCATGGGATTGGAACGGTAGGAGGACGTCTCGCCCGAGGGGATGAGCTCGTCCGTCGTCGTCACGGGATCGCGCAGGACGGACACCACCTTCATCAGAAGGTGTTTTCCGAGCGGGATCTGCTCGGGCCAGTCGGCGATGTTGGGGCCGTAGACAAGCTCTTCCGCGGGATCGGGCTTGCCGATTCCGCGATAGACACGGTTTTCGTAGATCTTGGAATCAAATTTATACTTTTTGATGCGCTTGTTGTACGCATAGTCGAGCGCAGACGTGAGCACGCCGCCGTTTGCCGCCGTCGCCGCAATGGAACGCGCATCCATGAGCGCGACCGCCGCAAGCTGTCCCTGTCCGGGGCGGCTTCCCTCGCGGTTTTCAAAGTTGCGCGTCGTATGACGGACGGACAGCCCGTTGTTGGCAGGGACGTCCCCCGCGCCGAAGCACGGGCCGCAGAACGCCGTCTTGACAACGGCGCCCGCTTCCATGAGGACGGACGTATAACCCGCGTCGGTGAGCGCCTTATAGACGGGCTGTGATGCAGGATAGACGGAGAGAGAGAACTCCCCCGTTCCGACGCTCTTTCCGCGCAGAATCTCCGCCGCTTCGGCGACGTTCTCATACCCGCCGCCCGCGCAGCCCGCGATGATGCCCTGCGTGACGTAGACTTTTCCGTCTCTGACCTTGTCGGTGAGCGTAAAGGAGTCGTCTCCCTTGATCTTTCTGCCCTGTTCCTCCGCCGCTTTCAGAAGCGGAATCGGGTCGGCGAGGAATTCCCGAATGGTGTAGGCGTTGGAGGGATGGAAGGGAAGCGCGATCATCGGTTCGACGCGCGAGAGGTCGATGGTCACGGCGCCGTCGTAGTAGGCGGGCTGTGCGACCTTCATCTCGCGATAGCCCTCTTCCCTGCCGTGCTCCTTGAGATATTCGCGCGTCTTGTCGTCCGTCTCCCAGACAGAGGAAAGACAGGTCGTCTCCGTTGTCATGACGTCGATGCCGATGCGGTAGTCCATCGAAAGTCCCGCAATGCCGGGGCCGATAAATTCGAGGATCTTGTTCTTGACAAACCCGCTTGCGAACGTCGCGCGGATGAGCGCGAGCGCCACATCCTGCGGGCCGACGCCCTTGCGCAGTTTTCCCTTGAGATAGACGGCGATCACCTCGGGGCGGCGTACATCATAGGTCTGGCGGAGGAGCTGTTTGACGAGCTCGGGGCCGCCTTCCCCGACGGCGAGCGTGCCGAGCGCACCGTAACGGGTGTGCGAATCGGAGCCGAGGATCATCGCCCCGCACTTTGCCGCACACTCGCGCATATACTGATGGATCACGGCAAGATGCGCGGGGACATAGTCTCCGCCGTACTTCTTTGCCGCCGAAAGCCCGAAGACATGGTCGTCCTCGTTGATGGTTCCCCCCACCGCACACAGCGAATTGTGGCAGTTGGTGAGCGTATAGGGAATGGGAAACTCCTTCAATCCGCTCGCCTTTGCCGTCTGAATGATGCCGACATAGGTGATGTCGTGCGAGACGATCGCATCAAAACGAAGGCGAAGGTTCTCCTCGTCCCCGATATTGTGCGCCTTTAAGATCGCATACGAGAGCGTGTTCTTTTCCGCCTTCTCCTTTTTGTCCGACGTGTAAAACGCCTGCGTCTCCTTGACGATCCGTCCGTCCATGTAGTAGACGCCTTGCCTTATGAGCTTGACCATACCGCTCCCTCCCGTTTCTTCAAACCGTAATTGTATTTATTATACTTTATTTTATCAGATTTTTCAAGTATTCCGCAAAAAGAAGAATCATTTTGCACAAAAAACTTTTTTCCAACGCAAATCCGACAGGAATTTTTCCGAGAAAACTCTGCCCCGCTCTTGCATTTTCCGCATGGATTTGCTATACTGTATCCATGAAAAAAGTGAACGACGTCTTATCCTCCGATTCCACCGAGGTCATCGCGCCCGAGCTTCCCGCGAGCAAGGAACTCCCCGCCCGCACCGCAGAGCGCGACCGCACCTTCCGCCCCGGAACACGCTATAAATTCCGCTTTTCCCCGCTCACGCTTGGCGTGCTGTTCGCAGGCATCGCCCTCTGCCTCGCCGCAATCGGCCTGACAACCTGGCAGTTCGCCGACTTCCTGCGCGCGGGGAATTTCTCCAACGCCCTCGAATGGATCAAGTTCATCCTGCTCTACTTCGTGAGCGGCGCTCTCGCCGTCGTCATCATCGCCATGCTCGTGCGCTCGGAATACATCCTCACCGCAAAAGACCTCGTCCTCGTCTTCGGGTTTCTGCGCACCAAGTACCCTCTCGACTCCATTCTCTCCGTCCACCTCTTCAAGGGCGCCGATAAACTCGCTGTCTACTTCGCAGACGGCCGCAACAAATATATGGCGATCGTCATCAAAAATACCCTCTACGAGACCTTTGCAAAAGACCTCATCTCCCGCAACGAACGCATCGCCTTCTCCTTCTCCACCGCCGAGGAAGAAGAGGAATTCAAAAAGAATAAGAAATAACCCCTTTGCGCACGTAGACCCGTGCGCTTCTTTTTTGTCCCGCCTTCCGCGACTGACCGTGGCTGTTTGTCCCGACTTCCGCGACCGTCCGGGACTGTTTGTCCTGACTTCCGAGATCGCCCCCGCGTTTGTCCAAACTTCCGCGATTGGCCCGCGTTTGCCCGGCTTTCGCGATTGGCTCACTCCCGCTTTAAGCACTTTTGTAAAAAAAGACGCGTCGATCAGAACGCGTCTTTTTCCGTGTTTTTCCAGATTTTCGCAATGGCGCGCAGGCGCCACGAGAGCGGGACGAGGCGCATCCCGCAATACAGCAATTTGTTCCAGAAGCCGATGACGACGCGGCGGCGGTTGTTAGCGACGGCGCGCAATGCCCGTGCGGCGACGGTCTCGGGCGGCAGGGCGGAGACTTTCCCGAACCACCCGTGCGCGGCGATGTTTTCCCGAATATCCTGTCGCGTCGGAATGCCGCCCGGAAGGACGACGGTCACCTTTGCCCGTCCCTTCCACTCGGTACGGAGGGCGATGCAGTACTGTTCCAGCGCTTTTTTGGTGGCGCTGTAGAGCGCAAAATACGGCATGGGCGAGACGCCCGACATACTTCCGATCGCGAGAAGTTCGCATATCCCGTTTGCACTGCGCCGCAGGAACACGCCGCGCATGAGCGATACGGCGCCCTCCAGATTGACGCGCGCCTGGGCGACAAGTTTTTCCTCGGTGAAGTTTTCCGCCGCCTTCTGCGTGTCGATGCCCGCCACATACACGAGGCGGGAGAACGCGATCTCTTTCGCATCGGCAAAGCAAAAGAGTGCCTGCCGCGCCCCGCTGTCCGTAAGATCGCAGACAAAGGTCTCGACGGGGACAGAATACTGCGCCGCAAGCGCGCGGGCGAGCGCGTCCAGGCGCTCGCGGCTGCGCCCCGTGAGCAGGAGCGGTTCCCCGCGGGCGGCCAGCAGATGCGCAAACGCGCCGCCCAATCCCCCGCAGGCGCCCGTCAGCAGGGTCATGTCCATGTCAGTGCTCCTTGCGCAGAAGATTGATGAACGCGCGCAGAGAATAGGGCATATTGGCGTCCTTGGGGAGCGCAAGCCCCACCGACCGCGACGGCATGGCGGGCTTGACGTTGACTTCAAACAGCTCTCCGTCGCGCAGACGGCGCTGTGCGTATTCGCGCGGCAGACAGCCGATGCCCATGCCGTCCGTGACAAGGCGCTTCATGAAGTCCCAGCTTCCCACCTCCACGGCGGGAACGAGCGTCGCGCCGAGGCTCTTGGCGAAGTGGTCGAAGGCGGCACGCGCCACCGTGTTCGGCTCCATGAGCAGGAGCGGATAGTCCTGCAGATCCCAGACGGAGAGTTCCTTGCCCTTGAGCTCGGAGAACGCCTCCCCTGCAAGGAACACGTCATTGAGAAGCGCAACGGTATCCGTGATGACGATGCCGTCATCGGGCGGAATGGGCAGGTTGAGGAATCCGACGTCGCAGCGGTCCGTCTTGAGAAATTCGATGATGCGCGGCGATACGTCGGAGATGAGCTCGATCTTCACCTGCGGACAGAGCTTGTGATAGGCGACGATCTTCTCGGCGAGAATATACTGGAAGATGGTCTCCGAAGCGCCGATGCGCAGCGTCCCCGTCGCGCTCTTCTGCATTTCGGAGAGTTTGTCCTCCACGCCGTCCAGGAGGCGGAGCGCCTTTTCCACGTCGGGATAGATGAGCATTCCGCCCTGCTTGGAGAGTTCCATGCCCTTGTGTATCCGATTAAAGAGCGGCGTGCCGAGCTGCGTCTCCAACTGCTTGATCGCCTGCGAGACGGCGGGCTGGGAAATATAGAGTTCCTCTGCCGCCTTGGTAAGACTACCGCACCGCGCCACCGTGTAAAATACCTTATACAGTTCCAGATTTACCATGTCTTTCTCCCGTAGCTGTCATGATTGTGATTATTTGCCGACACAGAACTTGGAAAAAATTTCGTCGATGATATTTTCGTTTGCCGTCTCGCCCGAGATGACGCCGAGCGCTTCCCAGGCGCGGCGCACGTCCTCCGCATACAGCTCGGAGGGCGCATCCCGCACCGCCGCAAGCGCCGCCTGCACCGCATCCGCCGCCTGTCGGATCGCCCGATAATGGCGCTCGGACAACAGAAACGCATCGTCGTTTTCGCGGCCGAACCCCTTTTCATAGAGCATCGCGCGGAAGGCGTCCAGGCCCTCTCCCGTGACGGATGAGAGCACCACGTCGCAGTCCGCTCGGCGGCCGAGATCGCTCTTTGCGCCCACGGTGATGACGGGCGTCCCTTCGGGAAAGTCGGGCGCAGGCGCCTCGTCTTTCAACCAGACGATGACGTCCGCGGAACGGATCGCCTCTCTGGCGCGGCGAACCCCCTCCTGTTCGATCTTGTCCGCACTCTCGCGCAGACCCGCCGTGTCCGTCAGCAGAAAGTTGACGCCGTGCAGCGTGATCGTCCCTTCGTTCAGATCGCGCGTCGTCCCCGGGATGTCGGAGACAATGGCACGGTCATATCCCAAAAGCGCATTGAGAAGAGAACTCTTCCCCGCATTGGGCGCGCCGACGAGCGCGACGCGCACCCCCGACTTGATCTTGCGCCCCGCTCCGTACTGCGCAAGAAGCGCGAGAAGTTGCTTTAAGACGCGATCAAGACGCGCTGCGATCTGTTCGCGCGCGTCCGTTTCGAGGTCCTCTTCCGGGTAGTCAAGGTCGGCATCCACCTGCGCAAGACACTCCGTCAGTTCGGCCTGCAGCTGTGTCCCGAGCCGCGTGAGTTTTTCACTGTACAGCAGATACCCCGCGCGCACCTGTGCTTCGGAAGAGGCGGAGATCATCTCTCCCAACCCCTCCGCCGCCGAAAGCGAGAGCTTGCCGTTGAGATATGCCCGCCGCGTAAACTCGCCGCGTTCTGCAAGCCGCGCCCCCAGCTCCAGCGTTCGGCGCAGGACGCCGCGCGCGATCTCCGTCCCGCCGTGACAGTGCAGTTCGACGACGTCCTCTCCCGTAAACGACGCGGGCGCGCGAAAATACACACACATACCGTAATCGCGAAACGTCCCCGCATCGATGACGCCGGGATACATCCGATAGGGTGTATATTCCCCCTTTCGGGAAAACATTTTTTTTGCCGTCTCGAGCGCACCCTCTCCGCTCATGCGGACGATGGCGACCCCCGCCGCACCGCTCGCCGTGGCAATTGCCGAAATGAGATCATTCATGTCTTTATTATAAGCACAGATTGTTGAAAGCGCCCTTCCTTTGCATCGGATATAAATTTCCTTTATATTATAGCACGCATTTTCAAAAATGCAAACGTTTCAGGAAAAAATGCGCCGGTTTTTTCCTCAGAAAAAACCGGCGCATTCAAATTGTTCGGAATCCCGTCAGAAATCGGGGAAGGGATTGTTCCCGTCCGCGTTTCCGGAGCCGGAACCGCCCTCTGCATTCCCCTGTCCGCCCGCACCCGACGCGGGGGCAGAGGAATCGCCGAAGTCGGAGAACGGCTCGTCCTGTTTCGGCGGCGCGCCCGCTCCGTCCGTGCGGTTGCCGTAGATGTCGTATCCCTGCTCGCCGTAGCCGCCCTGTCCGCCATACGGATTGCCCTGACGTGCGGCGTACTGCTGCATCTTTCTGCGCATATACGCGTCATAGTCGACGGGCGTGTTGTTACGCACCGCAAAAATGACGATGCCGCGCAGCGGAAGAACCGCGCACAGGAAGGTCATGAGGAAGGGACTGCGCGCATAATATTTGCGGAAGAACGCAAAGAAAACCGCACAGAAGAAGAGGATAAGCGCAAGATAGGCAATGACGTTCACCCACGAAAGCACGGAATTTGCAACGACCAGCCAGCGCAGAGAAAGCGGAATGCGCGCAACTTCCAGATAGATGCCGTTGAACTCCCCTGCCTCGTTGAAGCGCTCCACAAAATACTCGGGACGATAGAGCGCAAACTGCACCACGAGCGCAAAGACGTTGATCCCGATGTACATGATTTCCGCGAGCGTGGCATACAGCCCGGCGCGCTTCATCTTCTGTCCGAAGAGGCGCGTCTCGCCCGCAAGTTTTCCTGCGTACCAGGTATTGGCAAGCGGCAGGAAGGCAAGCCAGGAGTGTTTCATGCCGACTTTTTTCGCCATCGTGTGCATTCCGAGGCCGCCGAGAATGAGACAGATGAGATACAGTCCGCCCGCAACGCCCACGCTGATATAGAGAATGCGCAGAACGACCTGCACATATTCCGCCGCCGACGAGACCGTCGCCACCGTGAAATACTCGGTGAAGATCTGCACCACGTTGATCCAATCAAAAAATTCCATACTTCCTCCTTTTTCTCCGAAGAGCGGGATGCGTTATTTTATGTCCGAACGAGCTGCCCGTCCTTTATCTCCCAACTTGCATATCGTTCTGCATGCCATCCTGAACGCGCGGCGTCCTTTATCAAATGCGTTACGGCCTTTCCTCGCCGAAGAGCGGAATGCCGTAATCGACCTGCTCGAGCATGAGCCCTTCCGCAGGCAGGGTGCGGTAGAGCAGATCTCTCCGCCCCGTCCGAAGCGCCTTTTCGACGTCGGAGGCGTCCGCGATGCCGCACCCGACGGCATACAGTTCGCCCGCCAGAATGCGTACCATGTTGTAGAGAAATCCGTTTCCCGTGACGCGGATCTCGTACACGGGGACCCCGTACAGATCTATGCAGTCCGCGGTGAGTTCATAGAGCGTGCGCACCGTGGTCTTGGCGGACGAACCCGTAGCGCGGAAGGCCGCAAAGTCGTGCTCGCCCGTAAGGAGCGGGAGAACGGCGCGCATGGCGTCCCGATCGGGAGTTCTGTCCATCCGCGCGGCATAGCGCGCGAGCAGCGGATGCGGCGTGCGCGCACAGTAAAACCGATAGCAATACGTCTTTTTTCTGACGGCGCGCGTACAGTCGAAGCCCTCGGGCGCCAACGCGCTCTTCAGGACCTTCACATCGGCGGGAAGCTGACGGCTCAGGACCTCGGCGAGCTTTTCGGGCGGAACGGGCGTTTCGCCGTCCGTCTGCCCCACCTGCGCCGCCGCATGGACGCCCGCGTCCGTTCTGCCGCTGAGCGTCACCCGCGAAAACGTGCCGATCTGCGCCGCCGCCCGTTCCAGTTCTCCCTGGACGGTACGCGCGGCAGGCTGACGCTGCGAGCCCGCAAAGTCCGTTCCGTCATAGGCGATCTGCAAAACGTAACGCATGACGGGCCTCAGTAAGGTGCGGGGAGCAGAATCTTCATTGCCACGACGCCCCCGATGAGTGCGGCAACCAGCAAAAACGCGACGAGATCGCGCCATGTGAAGCGCAGTTTCTTGTATTTTGTCCGATGATTCCCGCCCGTGTAACAGCGGGCGTCCATGGCGTCGCCCAGTTCGTCCGCACGCCGCAGCGCCGACAGCAGCAACGGCACGAGAATGGGAATGGTCGCCTTCACCCGCTTGACGAGATTTCCGCTCTCGAAGTCCGCCCCGCGTGCCATCTGCGCGTTTTTGATGCGCGCCGTCTCGTCCATGAGGACGGGGATCATACGCAGGGCGATGCTCATGACGAGCGCCAGCGCATGGACGGGAATACGGATCCATTTGAGGGGCGTGAGCAGGCTCTCCACGCCGTCCGTGAGCGACACGGGCGTGGTGGTATAGGTGAGCATGGACGAACAGATGACGAGCAGCACCAGCCGCAGTGCGAGAAAGACCGAGAAGATGATCCCCTCGAAGGAGACGCAGAAGATCTTCCACGTCCAGTACACGGTCTCTCCCTTATAGAAGAGCACGTTGAGCGCCGTAGTAAAGAGAACGAGGAAGGTCACGGCCCGCACGGCGCGCAGGACTTTCCCGAAGGGAATGCGCGCAGCGATCACGATGAGGAGCAACACAGCCGCACACGCCCCAAGCCCGTAGAAGTTGGACGCAAGGAAGATCGCGACGATATAGGCGATGAGGAATACGATCTTCAGGCGCGGATCGAGGCGATGGACAAAGGAATCGACGGGATAGAACTGACCGAACGAGACGTCCTTCATTGTGCGCCCTCCTTCCGTTTTTTCCACAGAGCGAGGACTTTTTCACAGAAGTCCGCCGTCGTAAAATCGCTGTCCACGACAATGCCTTTCTCCTGCAACAGCGCCGTGAGTTTCGCCGTGAGCGGCACGTCCAGGCCAAGCTCCGTCAGCTCCTGCGCATGGCGGAACAACTCGTGCGGCGGCAGGACATACCGGACGGTTCCGTCCGCAAACACCGCTGCCCGCGTACAGTTCTCGGAGATCTCGTCCATGTCGTGCGAGACGATGACGACCGTCTTGCACCACTCCCTGTGCAGCTTGTGCAACAGTTCCATGACCTCGCGCTTCCCCAGCGGATCGAGTCCCGCCGCGGGTTCGTCGAGGACAAGCACTTCGGGCCGCGTGACGATGACGCCCGCAATCGCGACGCGCCGCTTCTGTCCGCCCGAGAGCTCAAAGGGCGATTTGTCCTTCAGCTCCTCATAGTCCAACCCCACCACTTCGACCGCCGCGCGCACCGCTTCGTCAATCGCCGCATCCGAAAGTTTTTCTTCCGAAAAATTTTTGAGACCGAACGCCACGTCGTCGCGCACCGTCTCGGCAAAGAGCTGATACTCCGGATACTGAAACACCATGCCCACGCTCTTGCGCAAGGCACGGAAATTTGTCTTTTTGTCGGTGAGGTCGAAGTCCCCGACCGTCAGAACCGTCGCGGGCGGAGGCGTCTGCCCCTTTTTCAGCCGCTTGGGACGATAGTGCTTCTGCGAAGAAGGCAGGCGCAACAGCCCGTTCAGATGCTGCACAAACGTGGATTTTCCGCTCCCCGTATGCCCGATGATCCCGAAAAACTCCCCCTCTTCGATGGTGAGAGAGACGTCCCGCAGCGCCGCCGACGCAAAGGGCGATCCAGGATTATAGGTATAGGAGAGATGCTCGGCTACGATACGCATTCGGCGATCTCCTTTGCAAGCGCGGCCGCGTCCAGCGTGTAATTGACCTGCATGCCGCCCGCACGCAGCGTCTCGCAGATGACCCCGATGCGCGGCAGGGCAAGATTATAGGTGACGAGTTCGTCCTTGCGCTCAAATATGGAGCGCGGCGTCCCCTCCATGACCAGTTCGCCGCGGTTCATGACCACGGCACGGTCGGCGAGCAGCGCCTCTTCCATAAAGTGCGTGATCAGAAGGACGGTGATCTTCTCCTCTTTGTTGAGACGGGTCACGACGTCCACAATCTCGCGCCGCCCGCGCGGGTCGAGCATGGCCGTCGACTCGTCCAGAATGACGATCCTCGGTTTGAGCGCAAGCACGCCCGCAATCGCGACGCGCTGTTTCTGTCCGCCCGAAAGCCGCGCCACGGCAGACGAACGGTACTGCTCCATGCCGACCGCCCTGAGCGCAAAGTCAATGCGCTTTCCGATCTCCTCGCGGGGAAGCCCGACGTTTTCCGCCCCGAACGCCACGTCGTCCTCCACGATGGTCGCCACCGTCTGGTTGTCGGGATTCTGAAAGACCACCCCCACATTCCTGCGGACGTCATAGAGATTTTTGTCCCCGACAAGCGTCCCCAACACGCGGATACGCCCCTCGTCGGGCGTCAGAAGTCCGTTGCAAAGACGCGCAAGCGTACTCTTTCCGCTTCCGTTGTGCCCGAGTACGGCGACAAACTCTCCCTCGTCCACCGAGAAATTCAGATGTCGTACGGCGAACGGCCCTTCCTCTTCATAGCGAAAAGACACGTCCTCGAATTCAATGGCTTTCATATTGCTCCCGTTCGCTTCGGCAATCCGCCGCACCGCGGCAGATTTTCAATCGCAGATATTTCCCATATTATAGCAAATTGTCCGCCGTTTTACAATGAATTCACCGTGATATTTTTGTAAAACCCCGCCTTCCCCGCGATTTTCTCGACGTTTTCGCCCCACATTCTCATAACAGGTTCGGCTGCCCCCCGCAAAAGTAAAATTTCTTGCCGAAATATGCGAATTTTTTCATGATGGGGGGTTGACTTGTCCGAGGAAAACATTTATAATAAACGTGTGCGTGTAAGACGCCCGTTTTGCTGTGCAATTTTGCGTGCGATCTGCCCTTCGGTCTGTACCTTGCAGCACCCTGACAGGGCATATGATTGCGCAAAACCGCCTTTCGGGTGCGGAAAGATTCCGCGTCGGGCACGCAGAGAGCTTTTATCCGCTCACGGCATTTCTGTCGGGTCGTTCCGAGAGAAATGTGTGAATAAACAAGATACTATTTTATGGAGGTTTTTCGATGACCAAGATGACGATTGACGGCAATACCGCCGCGTCGCACGTCGCGTATGCTTTCTCGGAAGTCGCGGCGATCTACCCCATCACCCCCTCTTCGCCGATGGCGGAGTCCGCTGATGAATGGGCAACCCAGGGCAGACTGAATATGTGGGGACAGAAACTCCGCATTGCAGAGATGCAGTCGGAGGGCGGTGCCGCAGGTGCGGTTCACGGCTCCCTTTCCGCAGGTGCGCTCACCACGACGTACACCGCGTCGCAGGGACTTCTCCTCATGATCCCCAATATGTACAAAATTTCGGGCGAACTGCTCCCCATGGTCATGCACGTCTCGGCGCGCGCGATCGCGGCTCATTCGCTCAACATCTTCGGCGACCATCAGGACGTCATGGCATGCCGTCAGACGGGCTTCGCAATGATCGCAGGCTGCTCCGTGCAGGAAGTCATGGATCTCGCCCTCGTCGCGCATCTGTCTACCCTTCGCGCACGCGTGCCCTTCATCAACTTCTTTGACGGCTTCCGTACGTCGCACGAAGTCTCCAAGATCGACGTCATTTCCTACGAGGAAATGAAGGCCATCTTCGACAAGAAGGGTCTTGCAAAGGACGTCGCGGAATTCCGCGCACGCGCTCTCAACCCCGAGCACCCCATTCAGCGCGGTACCGCGCAGAACGGCGACACCTACTTCCAGAACCGCGAAACGGCCAACAAGTACTACCTTGCAACGCCCGCTATCGTGCAGGAAATGATGGATGAGGTGAGCGCGCTCACGGGCAGAAGCTATCACCTCTTCGACTATGTCGGCGCTCCCGATGCCGAGGAAGTCATCGTCATCATGGGTTCGGGCGCCGAGACGGTGGAAGAATCCATCAACAAGCTCAACGCACAGGGCAAGAAGTACGGCCTCATCAAAGTCCGTCTCTATCGTCCCTTCGTCACCGACGCCTTCATCGCCGCCATCCCCGCGACCTGCAAGAAGATCGCCGTCCTCGACAGAACGAAGGAGCCCGGCTCCCTGGGCGAGCCCCTCTACCTCGACGTCTGCACCGCTCTCCTCGAAAAGGGAAAGAAGGACATCACCGTCGTCGGCGGCAGATACGGCCTCGGCTCCAAGGAGTTCAACCCCTCCATGGTACTCTCGGTCTATAAGAACCTCGAGAAGGACGAGCCGAAGAATCACTTCACCGTCGGTATCTACGAGGATGTGACCAACAGCTCCCTTGACTTCTCCGAGAAGTTCGACGCCGCTCCCGAAGGCTCCACAAGCTGCAAGTTCTACGGCCTCGGCTCGGACGGCACGGTCGGCGCAAACAAGAACTCCATCAAGATCATCGGCGACCACACCGATATGTATGCGCAGGCTTACTTCTTCTACGATTCCAAGAAGTCGGGCGGCATCACCGTCTCCCACCTCCGTTTCGGCAAGAAGCCCATTCAGTCGGAATACCTCATCGATGCGGCAGACTTCATCGCCTGCCATAACCCCTCCTACGTCATCCGCTATGACATGGTGAGCGACCTCAAAGAGGGCGGCTCCTTCCTCCTCAACGCGCCTTGGACGACGATCGAAGAGCTCAACGCCAACCTTCCCGCAAAGGTCAAAAACGCCCTTGCCAAGAAGCACGCGAAGCTCTATGTCATCGACGCAATTTCCGTCGCCGCAAAACTCGGCCTCGGCAACCGCACGAACACCATCCTTCAGTCGGCGTTCTTCCTCATCAACGAGCAGATCCTGCCCTACACCGAGGCGGTCGAGCTCATGAAGAAGATGGCATACAAGTCCTTCGCAAGAAAGGGCGACGCCGTCGTTCAGATGAACTACGCCGCGATCGATTCCGCAAAGGAACACCTCGTCAAGATCGACATCCCCGCCGACTGGGCAACCACGACCGAGGGCGCCGAAATGGTCAAACTTGCGGACAACGAGTACTTCAGAGACGTCATCGCTCCCATCCTTGCGCTCGAAGGCGACAAACTTCCTTCCTCCGCATTCAACGCGGACGGCTCCGTTCCTACGGGCACCACGAAGTTTGAAAAGCGCGGCGTTGCCGTCATGGTTCCCAAGTGGGTCAAAGAGAACTGCGTCCAGTGCAACCAGTGCTCCTTCGTCTGCCCGCACGCCTGCATCCGTCCCGCGCTTGTCGCCGACGGCAGCGAAAAGCCCGAAACCTTCGAGACCAAGCCCGCGCTCGGCATCAAGGGATACGGCTTCCGTATGCAGGTCTCCCCGCTCGACTGCATGGGTTGCGGCGTCTGCGCCGATGTCTGCCCCGGCATGAAGGGCAACAAGGCACTCGTCATGACGCCGTTTGAAGAAGTCGAGCCCGTCGAGGCTAAGAACTGGGAGTACGCCGTCGATCTTCCCGAAGTCGATCTCTCCGAGGTCAAGATGGCGGACGTCAAGAAGAGCCAGTTCACGCCTTCCCTGTTCGAGTTCTCGGGTGCATGCGCAGGTTGCGGCGAGACCCCTTACGTCAAGGTCGTCACCCAGCTCTTCGGCGACAGAATGATCATCGCCAACGCAACGGGCTGCTCCTCCATCTACGGCGGCTCCTCCCCTACATGCCCCTACACGGTCAACAAACAGGGTCACGGCCCCGCTTGGGCAAACTCCCTGTTCGAGGACAACGCAGAGTTCGGCTACGGCATGAACCTCGCTTACAAGGCAAGAAGAAATGCCCTTAAAGACAAGGTCGCAAAGCTCGCCGAGGCCTGGGCCGGCTATGAAGAAGGCAAGGCTGCCTGCGAAGCATGGATCAACGGCATGGACGACGCAGAGGCCAGCAAGAAGGCGGCCGCCGCACTCATCAAGTGCTGCGAGAGCTGCAAGGGCTGCGGCTGTGACGCCGATGCCCTCGTCGAAGAGGTGCTCGCGGATAAGGATTGCCTCGTCAAGAAGTCCTTCTGGATCTTCGGCGGCGACGGCTGGGCGTACGACATCGGCTACGGCGGACTCGACCACGTCCTTGCTTCGGGCGAAGACGTCAACGTCCTCGTGCTTGACACCGAGGTCTACTCCAACACGGGCGGACAGGCCAGCAAGTCCACGCCTATCGGTGCGGTCGCGAAGTTCGCTTCCTCCGGTAAGCGCGTCAAGAAGAAGGACCTCGGCATGATCGCCGCAACCTACGGCTATGTCTATGTCGCACAGTGCGCAATGGGCGCCGACAAGAACCAGCTCGTCAAAGCCCTGAAAGAAGCCGAGGCTTACCACGGACCTTCCCTCATCATCTGCTACGCACCTTGCATCAACCACGGCATCAAGATGGCGAAATCGCAGTCCGAAGAAAAGGCCGCGGTCGAGTGCGGATACTGGCAGCTCTATCGCTTCAATCCCGAACTCAAGGCGAAGGGCGAGAATCCCTTCACCCTTGACTCCAAGGATCCTACGGGCGACTACCAGGCATTCATCATGGGCGAGACCCGTTACGCTTCCCTCAAGAAGACCCAGCCCGCAATCGCGGACGAGCTCTTCAAGGAGACCGAAGAGTCCTCCATGGAGCGTCTGGAAGGCTACAAGAAGATGGCCGGAAAAGAGTAACTCCCTTCCGAAACAAAAAAGAGCGGCATTGCCGCTCTTTTTTATTTGCTCTTTTTCTCCCTCGCCCATTTTCCATCCCCGTATTTGTACACGCTGCATTGGTCGCTACAGGATTTAAGATACGGCTGTCATCGATCAGAGAACCCCGCCCCCCCCCGCAGGATAGGACACGCATGATCCGAGGTTCCCGAATTATTATTTATGCTTCTTATTAGGTCAGTTTACAAGGAACTACACGCAGACCGTGAAACGGGCTGCTGACAAC
>ERZ1090864.111-NODE-111-length-43214-cov-7.354827_pt1 | contig 43214 bp, 37 predicted proteins | sample MGYA00478479_ERZ1090864 | MGnify/ENA primary metagenome ERZ1090864 (study PRJEB33644, sample SAMEA5815743) | chicken gut metagenome | biome: Chicken; feature: Gastrointestinal Tract; material: Caecum | place: Ireland | collected 2019-01-01 | study: A study of the...
CGCGCGCTGAACAGGCTGCGGCCTTTCGTTTTGGGGGTGATAATCTGTTCGTTTGTCATGTTTTCTCCTTTTGAGACATGGAAAGAATTTTAAAACAACGCCCCAATGCCAATGAAGGCACCGGGGCGCAATTTTATTCCACATCTTCTACCATCCGGACTATACCGTCGGCGCCGGAATCACACCGGACTCATGCGGCTAACGAACCGCTCGCGGGCTGACGGCCAAGGCCGCATTACCGCCGGTGGGGAATTGCACCCCGCCCCGAAGAATTATTCAATTCCATGCACTATCATAGCAGAGCCGGGCGGCTCTGTCAAGTCCAATTCTGATATTCCTTCGGAATACTCTGGTCCACAACGCTTTTTGCGTAGGCAGGCGTAAATTTCCCACCTGTCTTGCTCCAAGTGCGGCTCTTTTTGGCCATCTCATCTGTAAAGTCCTTCAGCCACTGTACATGTATGTTTTTGGCGCCTGTTTCGTAATAAGTCACGATCGGTCGGAACTGCATGCCTTGAAATACGGCCTTTCCATTGGCATCACGTGTATAAGTAACGGACAAAAGGCCACTGACCAGGTTCCATGGGTCATACTGCGTAGAAATCAAATTGCCAAATGCATAAATAACCGGGCAGGTTGCGCCATCGCTTTGCCGCTTGAGGGTTGTCAGCTTTTGCAAAGCGTGCGGGTGATTGCCGAAAATCACATCCGCGCCCCAATCAACCATCTCCTGTGCAAGCTTGGTCTGCGTATCCGTCAAATCGAACGTATCCTCCGTGCCCCAATGCACGGAAACCACAACGAGGTCTGCCTGCTGCTTGGCAGCCTGGATGAGCTGCCGTATCGTGTCTGTCTGACTGGTATACAGAATTCGCAGTTTCGATCCTTCCGGCAAAGAGAAATTGTTCGTCATCTCGGTCATAGCCAGATAGGCCACCTTAAAGCCGTTTTTCTCTACAATATGCGGTTTGCGCAGATCTGCATCATCCTGGTACGCACCGATCTGCGTAATGCCAGGTTTTGTTTTCCAATAATCAATCGTCGCCTGCAGGCCCTTTTCACCCTGGTCCAACATATGGTTGTTGGATTCACTAATCACATCAAACCCAGTATCCACGAGCGCCTCGCACATTTCGGGCGCGGCATTGAACAGCGGGTACCCTTGCGGCTCGGCGTCGGGATTGATCGGCATTTCCTGATTGACAAAAGCAATGTCTGCTGCCGATACAACCGGCTTAATTTGGGTGTAGATCGGTTTAAAATCATAACCATCGTCTGTTTTACAGGCATCCAGCATCGGCGTATGCTGCATATTGTCGCCAGCGCCGAGCAAGGTTATTTTAGCAGGCTGGCTTGTCCCGGAGGAGGTTGTCCCCTTTGCCGGTTGTGACTGTGACGGCTGACTAACCGTTGCTGTTCCGCTGCCCAAAGGTAGATTTAACCCCGGTCCCGCCAAAAATAGCACAACGCAAAATGCCGCAATCACCGCGACGGCACTCTCTGCGACGACTCTGCTCCAATGTTTGTTCGGATGCCGTCGGTAGCGATATCCTCGATTCATGATTGACTCCTCTCATTTTGTCAATAATCTCAGGACTGGACTTCATTTGAGCTTTGGTAATATTTCAAGAATTTTGTCTATTTTTATAGTATAACAGAAAGCCCCAAAAAGTACAAGATACATGCATAAAAAAGCCCCACCTCACAGGGAGGCAGGGCCTTTCAAATTTTTCAGATTAAAAGCGTATTACTCAAGGATCTTGGAAACAACGCCGGAGCCAACCGTATGGCCGCCCTCACGAATGGAGAAGCGCAGGCCCTCTTCGATAGCGATCGGGGCGATCAGCTCAACATCCATCTCGACGTTATCACCAGGCATGCACATCTCCGTGCCCTCGGGCAGCGTGATGACACCGGTAACGTCGGTGGTGCGGAAGTAGAACTGCGGACGATAGTTATTGAAGAAAGGGGTATGACGACCGCCTTCGTCCTTGGTCAGGACGTAAACCTGGCCCTTGAACTTGGTGTGCGGATGAATCGTGCCCGGCTTCGCCAGAACCTGGCCGCGCTCGATGTCCTCACGCTGAATGCCACGCAACAGCGCGCCGATGTTATCGCCAGCCTCTGCGAAGTCCAGGGTCTTGCGGAACATCTCCAGGCCAGTGATGACGCTCTTCTTGCGCTCTTCCGTCAGGCCGATGATCTCGACTTCATCGCCGATCTTTGCCATGCCACGCTCCACACGGCCAGTAGCAACCGTGCCGCGGCCGGTAATCGTGAAGACGTCCTCAACAGGCATCAGGAAGGGCTGGTCCGCCTTGCGGTCCGGAGTCGGGATATAATTGTCGACAGCATCCATCAGCTCAAGAATGCACTTATATTCCGGTGCATTGATGTCCGTGGAGGTGGACTCAAGAGCCTTCAGAGCAGAGCCGCGGATAATCGGGGTGTCATCGCCCGGGAAGTCATACTCGTTGAGCAGGTCGCGGATTTCCATCTCGACCAGATCGAGCAGCTCGGGGTCGTCCACCTGATCGCACTTGTTCATGAACACGACGATATACGGCACGCCGACCTGACGGGACAGCAGAATGTGCTCACGGGTCTGCGGCATCGGGCCGTCAGCAGCGGAAACGACCAGGATAGCACCGTCCATCTGCGCAGCGCCGGTGATCATGTTCTTGACATAGTCAGCATGGCCGGGGCAGTCAACGTGTGCATAGTGACGCTTTGCGGTCTGATACTCAACATGAGCAGTGTTAATGGTGATGCCGCGCTCACGCTCCTCAGGAGCTGAGTCGATGTTGCTGTAGTCTTTGAACTCAGCTTCGCCCTGCAAAGCGAGCACTTTTGTGATCGCCGCAGTCAGCGTGGTCTTGCCATGGTCAACGTGACCAATGGTGCCAATGTTTACGTGGGGCTTGGAACGGTCAAATTTTTCCTTCGCCATGGGAATGTTCCTCCTTTATTTTTGCATCGGGCGTTCAAATCAAACTCATGGATTTTATTTTAGCAAGAATATCCGTAAAAATCAAGCAAATTTGCGGATTTTACGATTAATCTTCCTTCTTGGTGCGGGCAGTAATAATCTTGTCCGCAATATTCTTCGGGACTTCCGCGTAGTGGTCAGGTTCCATAACATACTGGCCACGGCCCTGTGTCTTGGAGCGCAGGTCGGTTGCATAGCCGAACATTTCGGAAAGCGGAACCATCGCGTGAATCTGCTGGGCACCGTGAATGGCGTCCATACCCTCGATCATGCCGCGGCGAGAATTCAAGTCGCCGATGACGTCGCCCATGTATTCGTCCGGCACCGTGACCGTGACCTTCATGATGGGTTCCATCAGAACCGGATCCGCTTTGCGCATTGCATCCTTGAACGCCATGGAGCCGGCGATCTTAAATGCCATTTCGGAGGAGTCGACTTCGTGATAGGAGCCGTCATACAGTTCGACTTTGACGTCGACGACATTGTAACCGGCAACGACGCCGCTGAGCATAGCGCCCTGGATACCAGCATCGACAGCTGGGATATACTCCTTCGGAATCGAGCCGCCGACCGTGACGTTATCGAATTCGTAGCCTTCGCCGGGGTTCGGGAAGACGCGGATCTTAACGTGACCGTACTGGCCTTTACCGCCGGACTGACGGACATACTTGCAGTCCACGTCTGCGGGCTTGCGGATCGTTTCCTTATAGGCAACCTGGGGCTTACCGATATTGGCTTCCACGTGGAATTCACGCAGCAGGCGGTCGACAATGATTTCCAAATGCAACTCGCCCATGCCGGCGATGATGGTCTGGCCGGTTTCCTCGTCGGTGTAAGCCTTAAAAGTCGGGTCCTCTTCTGCGAGCTTTGCCAAAGCAACGCTCATCTTCTCCTGGCCAGCCTTCGTCTTCGGCTCAATCGCCACGCGGATAACGGGCTCCGGGAATTCCATGGACTCGAGGATAATCGGGTTCTTTTCGTCACAAAGCGTGTCGCCGGTGGTCGTATTTTTCACACCGATGGCCGCCGCGATGTCGCCTGCATAGACTTCCTCGATATCCTGGCGGTGGTTCGCGTGCATCTGCAGCAGACGGCCGATACGCTCATCGGTATCTTTTGTGGAATTATAAACCGTCGCGCCTGCTTTCAAAGTGCCGGAATAGACACGAATAAAGCACAGCTTGCCGACGAAGGGGTCGGTTGCAATCTTAAATGCCAGCGCGGAGAACGGCTCGTCATCGGAAGAATGACGGTCCTCTTCCTCGCCTGTCTCCGGGTTCGTGCCTTTGATGTCCGGGACATCGGTCGGAGCCGGCATATAGTCAATGATAGCGTCCAGCAGCTTCTGCACGCCCTTGTTCTTATAAGAGCTGCCGCATGTGACCGGGACCATCTTGTTGGCGATGGTGGACTTACGGATCGTGCGGACGATTTCCTCTTTGGTCAGTTCCTCGCCAGAGAGGTATTTCTCCATCAGGGCATCATCCTGCTCGGCGACATGCTCGATCAAGGCTGTGTGATACTCTTCAGCCTTTTCGCGCATATCCTCAGGGATATCCTCGACGCGCATGTCGTTGCCCATATCGTCATAATAGATGTCCGCTTTCATAGTGACCAGGTCGATAATGCCGCGGAAGGTATCTTCAGAGCCGATGGGCAACTGGATCGGAACTGCGTTGCAGTTGAGACGGTCCTTCATCATGGCAACGACATTATAGAAGTCAGCGCCCATGATGTCCATCTTATTGACATACGCCATACGGGGCACGTGATACTCCTCTGCCTGGCGCCAAACCGTTTCGGACTGGGGCTCAACGCCGCCCTTTGCGCAGAAAACGGTCACAGAACCATCCAGCACGCGCAAAGAGCGCTCCACTTCGACTGTAAAGTCGACGTGGCCGGGCGTGTCGATAATATTGATGCGGTAATCCTTATTTTTCTTCGGGTCACCAAAGAACTCACTGTGCGTCCAGAAGCAAGTGGTTGCAGCGGACGTGATCGTAATGCCGCGCTCCTGCTCCTGCACCATCCAGTCCATGGTGGCCGCACCGTCATGCACCTCACCGATTTTGTGGTTGATACCGGTGTAATACAGGATGCGCTCGGTTGTAGTTGTTTTACCGGCATCGATATGCGCCATGATGCCGATGTTGCGGGTCTTTTCAAGTGATACCTGCCTAGGCATTAATTACCCTCCATTCGTTGTGCAAAAAAGCGGTACATTACCATCTGTAATGTGCAAACGCCTTATTCGCCTCGGCCATCTTGTGCGTATCGTCGCGCTTTTTCGCTGCTCCGCCGTTGCCGTTGACGGCGTCCATAATCTCTGCGGCCAGGCGCTCCTTCATGGTGCGCTCGCTACGCAGGCGGGAATAATTTGTCATCCAGCGCAGGCCCAGGGTCTGACGCCGCTCCGGGCGGACCTCCATCGGGACCTGGTAGGTGGCGCCACCGACACGGCGGGCCTTGACCTCAAGGGAAGGCATGACATTCTCCATGGCAGCCTCAAAAACCTCGAGCGGCTCTTTACCGGTCTTTTCTTTGATGATATCGAAAGCGCCATAGACGATCTTCTGGGCAACGCCCTTCTTGCCGTCTATCATGATATTATTCACCAAACGTGTGACTAACTTGGAATTGTAAAGCGGATCGGGCAGAACATCCCGTTTCGCGATATTGCCTCTTCTTGGCACTTTACTTCCCTCCTTCACATAAAATGAATTCATCGGTACTCGAAAATGAAGATTCCCGTCTGGCCAGCAAGAGGCGTTTTATAAAAACGCCGTTCATCCCATTGCGGGACTTGCAGCCGTAAAGGTTCGTCAGTTTCAGTCCATCTTACTTGGCAGCCTTACCTGCCTTCGGGCGCTTCGCGCCATACTTCGAGCGGGCCTGCATGCGCTTGGCAACGCCCTGGGCGTCAAGTGTGCCGCGGATGATGTGATAACGCACACCAGGCAGATCCTTGACACGACCGCCGCGGATCATGACGACGGAGTGCTCCTGCAAGTTATGACCGACACCAGGGATGTAGGCCGTAACCTCCATGCCATTGGAAAGACGTACACGTGCGATCTTGCGCAGTGCAGAGTTCGGCTTTTTCGGAGTTGCCGTTTTAACTGCTGTGCAGACACCGCGCTTTTGCGGGGAATTCTGATCGATCGGCGTGCGCTTTTTGGCATTCCAGCCTCTCAGCAGAGCAGGCGCCTTGGCCTTTTTCTCGACCTCTTTGCGGCCAGTGTGGACCAATTGGTTAAAAGTGGGCATAGTACACCTCCTAACTGAATTTTTCTATATGTCAAGCGAAAAACGCTTAACAGCAAAGTCATACACACCAAATCCCACCCCCAAGGTTTCCCTAGGGGTGGGAAAAGTATGCAATTCCTATGGAAAGCTGCACCATCGTGCAGGAAACCATCACAATTTGTTATTATACAGTGTTTATGCGGTTGTTGTCAAGTCCTCGGGCGTATCATTTTGTGGATTGAGGTTTGATTCCTCCAGCTGAACATTCGCATAATGCTTCATGCCAGTACCCGCAGGGATCAGCTTACCGATGATGACGTTCTCCTTCAGGCCCATCAACGGGTCGACCTTGCCCTTGATCGCGGCATCGGTCAGAACGCGCGTCGTCTCCTGGAAGGAGGCGGCGGACAGGAAGGATTCCGTGGCCAAAGCTGCCTTGGTAATGCCGAGCAATGTCGGCGTGCAGGTTGCCTCACGCAACGCGGTCTCGCCGGCAGCAACTCGATCGCGGATCAGCTGATTTGCCGTCTCGAACTCCGTCTTTTCCACCATGGATCCAGGGAGCAGCGGCGTGTCGCCCGGATCCTCAATTTTGACCTTCTTCATCATCTGGCGGACAATGACCTCGATGTGCTTGTCGTTGATATCCACGCCTTGCAGACGATAGACGCGCTGCACTTCCTCGATCAAATAGTCCTGCACGGCTTCAACGCCGCTGATCGCCAGCACATCGTGCGGATTGACAGAACCTTCTGTCAGGCGGGTGCCGGCTTCAATGCGCTGGCCTTCTTCCACAGTGATATGGGAACCAAACGGGATCAGGTAGCTCTTGGACATCCCGTCGTCACCGGTCACAACCACATGGCGGTTCTTTTTGATGTCCTCGAAAGTGACCTTGCCGCCAATCTCGCTGATGATGGCCAGGTGCTTCGGACGGCGGCCTTCGAACAATTCCTCAACGCGCGGCAGACCTTGCGTAATGTCTTCTGCGTTCGCAACACCGCCGGTGTGGAACGTGCGCATGGTCAGCTGCGTGCCCGGCTCGCCAATGGACTGGGCTGCCACGATGCCGACTGCTTCGCCGACCGTAACAGGCGTGCCCGTAGCCAGGTTGAGGCCATAGCACTTCTTGCAGACGCCGTGCTTGGCGCGGCAACTCAGGATCGAGCGGATCTTGATACGCTCCACGCCATGATTGACGATGCAGTCTGCATCCGCATCATCCATCATCTTGTCTTTGCTGACCAGCACCTCACCGGTCTGTGGATCCTTGAAATCTTCCACCAGATAGCGGCCGATCAGGCGCTCATGCAGGGATTCGATGACTTCCTTGCCTTCCTTGATATCATAGACCTCCAGGCCGTCGGTTGCGCCGCAGTCGTTCTCGCGGATAATGACTTCCTGCGAAACATCGACCAGGCGGCGGGTCAGATAACCGGAGTCTGCCGTGCGCAGTGCCGTATCGGTCAAGCCCTTACGTGCGCCACGAGAAGAGATGAAGTATTCCAAAATGTTCAAACCTTCGCGGTAATTCGCGCGAATCGGAACTTCGATCGTTTCACCGGATGTGTTTGCAATCAAGCCGCGCATGCCGGCCAGCTGGCGGATCTGGCTCATGGAACCACGGGCGCCGGAATCGGCCATCATATAGATCGGGTTATAACGGTCGAGGTTTTTCTGCAGGGCATCCGAAACCTCGTCGGTCGCCTTATTCCACGTGTCGATGACCGCGGTGTGGCGTTCAGCATCAGACAAAAAGCCGTTCTTATACTGATCGGAAATCAGGTCGATCCGGTCGCTGGCCTTTTGGAGGATTTCCTTTTTCTGCGGCGGGATACTCGCATCGCAGACAGCCACCGTGATGCCGGACAGCGCAGAATACTTATAGCCCTGCGCCTTGATTTCATCCAAGACTTCGCTGGTCTTCGCGGTACCGTGCACCTTGATGCACTTTTCAATAATTTGACCCAGCTGCTTCTTGCCGACCAGGAAGGTAATTTCAAACTTAAATCTATTTTCCGGCTTGGACCGGTCAATGAAGCCGAGGTCCTGCGGAATCGGGCGGTTGAAGATGATCTGACCAACGGTTGTATCAACCATTCCCTCTTCGACCTTACCATCGAACTCAATGCGGCGGCGGACCTTGATCTTGGCGTGCATTTCAATAACCTTGGCGTCATATGCCATAATCGCCTCGTCCACGTCTTTAAAGACCTTGCCTTCGCCCTTCTCGCCATCGCGGTCCAGCGTCAGCCAATAAGAACCCAGGACCATATCCTGCGTCGGCACAGTAACCGGCTTCCCATCAGAGGGCTTGAGCAGGTTGCCGGCTGCGAGCATCAAGAAGCGGGCCTCTGCCTGCGCCTCGCAGGACAGTGGCACGTGGACAGCCATCTGGTCGCCGTCGAAATCCGCGTTGTAAGCGGTACATGCCAGCGGATGCAGCTTCATGGCACGGCCCTCAACCAGTACCGGCTCGAAGGCCTGGATGCCCAGGCGGTGCAGCGTCGGCGCGCGGTTAAGCAGGACAGGATGGTTTTTTATGACGATCTCCAGCGCATCCCAGACCTCCGGCTTTGCACGCTCGACCGCCTTGCGGGCTGCCTTGATGTTGCTCTCCACACCCGTTTCGACCAGCCGCTTCATCACAAAGGGCTTAAACAATTCCAGCGCCATTTCCTTCGGCAGGCCGCACTGGTACATCTTCAGCTCCGGCCCGACCGCAATAACGGAACGGCCGGAGTAATCGACACGTTTGCCCAAAAGGTTCTGGCGGAAACGGCCCTGCTTGCCCTTGAGCAGATCAGACAGAGACTTCAGCGGACGGTTATTCGGCCCGGTGACCGGACGGCCGCGGCGGCCATTGTCGATCAGGGCGTCGACGGCCTCCTGTAACATGCGCTTTTCATTGCGCACAATGATGTCCGGTGCATGCAGTTCCAAAAGCCGTGCCAGGCGGTTGTTTCGATTAATCACGCGGCGGTACAGATCATTCAAATCGCTCGTTGCGAACCGGCCGCCGTCGAGCTGCACCATGGGGCGCAAATCCGGCGGGATGACCGGCACCACGTCCAGAATCATCCATTCCGGCCGGTTGCCGGACTGGCGGAATGCTTCGACGACTTCCAGCCGCTTGAGGATACGCACACGTTTTTGGCCCGTGGCATTTGCCAGCTCAGCTTTCAGGGTCTTGCTTTCAGCCTCCAAGTCAATCTGCTCCAACAGCTTCTTGATGGCCTCAGCGCCCATGCCGGCGTCAAAATCGTCCTCATATTTTTCACGCAGATCGCGGTATTCCTTCTCCGACAAAAGCTGCTTTGGCTGCAGCTCGCGCACATCGCCGGGGTCTGTCACAATATAGCTCGCAAAGTACAGAACCTTTTCCAACATGCGGGGGGAGATGTCCAGAATCAAGCCCATACGGGAGGGAATGCCTTTGAAATACCAAATATGGGATACCGGAGCCGCCAGCTCGATATGGCCCATCCGTTCGCGGCGCACCTTGCTGCGCGTCACCTCGACGCCGCAGCGTTCGCAGATCTTTCCCTTATAGCGGATGCGCTTATACTTGCCGCAGTGGCACTCCCAGTCCTTTGTCGGGCCAAAAATGCGTTCGCAGAACAAGCCGTCGCGCTCCGGCTTCAGGGTACGATAGTTAATCGTCTCGGGCTTTTTGACCTCGCCATAGGACCACTCGCGGATCTTATCGGGAGAAGCAAGGCCAATCTTGATTGATTCAAACGTATTAAATTCCATGAATGAAAATCCCCCTATCAGTCTGCCGAATCATCCTCATTGTCCAGCGAACCGCCATCGATGTCATCGCCCTCTGACGCGCCGCCATCGACATAATCATCCGGCCCATCAAAGAGCGCATCCTCCGCATCGTCGACAGAATATCCATCCAAGTTGTCGGCGACGTCCGGCTCGTCAAAGTTGCCGCCATTCGGCGAGAAGCCCATATCGTCGTCATCGTCAAAATTCTGGCGCAGGTCGATTTCCTGATTGTCCTTATCCAGGACTTTGACATCCAGGCCCAGGCTCTGCAATTCTTTGATCAGCACCTTAAAGGATTCCGGAACGCCTGGTTTCGGAATATTCTGGCCCTTGACAATGGCCTCATACGTCTTCACACGGCCGACCACATCGTCGGACTTCACGGTCAAAATTTCCTGCAAGGTATAGGCGGCGCCATAAGCTTCCAGCGCCCAAACTTCCATTTCGCCGAAGCGCTGGCCGCCGAACTGCGCCTTGCCGCCCAGCGGCTGCTGCGTGACCAGCGAATACGGTCCAGTGGAACGGGCATGCATCTTATCATCGACCAGATGATGCAGCTTCAGATAATACATGATGCCCACAGTGACCGGATTATCAAAAGTTTCGCCAGTGCGGCCGTCGCGCAGCCAGAACTTGCCATCCTCGCTCATGCCCGCTTCGCGGAAAGCCGCGCGGATATCCTCTTCGTGTGCGCCGTCAAAGACCGGCGTCATCACTTTCCAGCCCAGTGCGCGCGCGGCCATGCCGAGGTGGACCTCAAGCACCTGCCCGATATTCATACGGGAAGGCACGCCCAGGGGGTTGAGCACAATGTCCAGCGGTGTGCCGTCCGGCAGATAGGGCATATCCTCAACCGGCAGAATGCGGGACACAACGCCCTTGTTGCCGTGGCGGCCGGCCATCTTGTCGCCGACGCTGATTTTACGTTTCTGGGCAATATAGCAGCGCACCACTTTATTCACGCCCGGGCTTAGCTCGTCACGGCTGTTTTCGCGGGTAAAGACCTTGACGTCCACGACGATGCCATACTCGCCGTGCGGCACACGCAGAGAGGTATCGCGCACCTCGCGGGCCTTTTCGCCGAAAATTGCGCGCAGCAGGCGCTCTTCGGCGGTCAGTTCGGTTTCGCCCTTTGGGGTGACCTTGCCGACCAGAATGTCGCCCGCATGCACCTCCGCGCCCACGCGGATGATGCCACTGTCATCCAGGTCGCGCAGCATGTCCTCGTTGACGTTCGGAATGTCGCGGGTGATTTCCTCCGGGCCAAGTTTGGTGTCACGCGCTTCCAGCTCGTGTTCCTCAATATGGATCGAGGTGAACACATCGTCCCGCACAACTTTTTCGCTAATCAGGACGGCGTCCTCGTAGTTATAGCCTTCCCATGTCATGAAACCGATCAGGGCGTTTTTCCCAAGGGAGATCTCGCCATCCTTGGTTGCCGGGCCGTCGGCAATGACATCGCCCGGGTTGACACGGTCGTTGACGCTGACAACCGGCACCTGGTTAAAGCAAGTGCCCTGGTTGGAACGCATGAATTTAATAATCGGATAAATATCTGTCTCGCCGGCATCGGTCTCTACACGCACTTCGTTTGCGCTGACGCTGCGGACCACGCCCGCGCGCTTGCACAGCACGCACGCGCCGGAGTCGACACCCGCTTTGTATTCCATGCCGGTGCCGACAATCGGCGCTTCGGTCTTAATCAGCGGCACCGCCTGGCGCTGCATGTTCGAGCCCATCAGTGCGCGGTTTGTATCGTCATTTTCCAGGAAAGGGATCATGGCTGTTGCCACTGAGACAACCATCCGCGGCGAAACGTCCATAAAGTCCACCCGCTCGCGCTCCACCGTCACGAACTGATCGCGGTGGCGGCCATTGACCTTGGCGTTGACGAAGTGTCCCTCTTCGTCGAGGGGTTCGTTCGCCTGTGCGACGATATAGTTATCCTCGAGGTCAGCAGTCATATACACAACGTCACGCGTCACCACGCCGGTTTCCTTATCGACGCGGCGATAGGGTGCTTCAATGAAGCCATATTCATTGATGCGGGCAAAGGTCGCCAGATAGGAGATCAGGCCGATGTTCGGACCTTCCGGCGTCTCAATCGGGCACATGCGACCATAGTGGCTGTAATGCACGTCGCGGACCTCGAATCCTGCGCGGTCACGGGACAAACCGCCAGGCCCCAAAGCAGAGAGGCGGCGCTTATGCGTTAGCTCTGCCAGCGGGTTGGTCTGATCCATAAACTGCGACAGCGGAGAGGAGCCGAAGAATTCCTTAATGGCCGCCACGACCGGGCGGATATTAATCAGGGAATGCGGGGTAAGCGACTCCAGATCCTGCGCCTGCAAGGTCATCCGCTCACGAATGACGCGTTCCAGACGGGAAAAACCAATGCGGAACTGATTTTGCAGCAATTCACCGACCGAGCGGATGCGGCGGTTGCCCAGGTGGTCGATGTCGTCCTTTGTGCCAAGACCCACCTGCAAGTTGCACATATAGTTGATCGTCGCAAAGATATCGTCGATGATGATATGCTTCGGGATCAGCTCATCCACGCGCGCGCGCAGTGTCTCCTTCAGCTGCTCGACGTCGTCGCCAGCCTGATCGAGGATCTCCGACAGCACGGAATAGCGCACGCGTTCTTTGATGCCGCATTCTGCCTTGGCGTCAAAATCCACATATTTCTGGATATCGACCATGCCGTTGGAGATAACCTTGACCTCTTCCTCGTTGACAGTCAGGTAAACAACGGACACCCCCGCGTCATCCATCTCCTGTGCCTGTGCGCGGGAAACGACCGTGCCGGGCTCCGCCATTACCTCGCCCGTGGTGGGGTTGATGACCGGACGGCTGAGCACCTGGCCTGTAATGCGTCCGGCCAGATTCAGTTTCTTGTTGTATTTATACCGGCCAACGCGGGAAAGATCATAACGGCGAGAGTCAAAGAATAGACCATTTAAATGCGCCTGGGCGCTGTCCAGGGTCGGGGGCTCACTCGGGCGCAGCTTTTTATAAACCTCGAAGAGCGCCTCTTCGGTGTTCTTGCAGGGGTCCTTTTCCAGTGTGGCGTCGATCAGGGCGCTGTTGCCAAAATATTCGCGGATCTCCGCTTCGGTCCCCAGCCCCAATGCGCGAATAAAGACAGTGATGGGCAGCTTGCGGTTTTTATCGATGCGCACATAAAACACATCGTTGGCATCGTTTTCATATTCCAGCCATGCACCGCGGTTCGGGATCACCGTTGCGCTGTAAAGCTCTTTGCCGGTCTTGTCATATTCCATCTTATAATAAACACCCGGCGAGCGGACCAGCTGTGAGACAATGACGCGCTCCGCGCCATTGATGACGAAGGTGCCGCTCTCTGTCATGAGCGGGAAATCGCCCATGAACACTTCGGACTCCTTGATCTCTCCGCTTTCTTTATTGAGCAAGCGGGCCGTCACACGAAGCGGCGCAGCATAAGTGACGTCGCGTATTTTACACTCCATGACGGAATAATTTGGCTTATCGATGTCCAGTTTATAATCGACAAAATCGAGGACCAGGTTTCCAGTATAGTCGGTGATGCCGGAGACGTCCCGGAAGACCTCTTTGAGGCCTTCGTCCAAAAACCACTGGTATGAATTTTTCTGAATCTCAATGAGATTGGGCATCTCCAGGACCTCATCGATTTTGGAAAAGCTCATGCGTGTGTTTTTGCCTACCTTTACCGGTTTGACATTCACCATCTTGCTCAATCACTCCAATCCTTTATTTCTCAGCCGCAGCCCGCGCGCACTGACTGTCTCTGAAGAGGACGCTTGCCTTTTTTCCGGATTTGTGTTATGATAATTTCAAATCAGGACATAGGTATACGATTCTATGATGATGCAGTTTACTATTATATTCTATTTTGTGTGCTTTGTCAAGGCTCTGCGCCTTGACTTTCTCTTTATTTACCAATTTTCTGAAAAAGTCCCGCCCTCCGGCGCATACAGACCGAAGGGCGGGACTTTTTCATTTTTTGGGGCGTTTTCCGCGGTGCACCTTTTCTTCACACGCCGCGAAGTCATCAGGCGCCGCACAATTCCGCAAACGAATGGGACGCCAACTCCTGGCGCACCATCGTGGTCACCTTGTCATAGATGCGCTGAAACCGGCATCCCACGCCGCAATGGTCGCAGTTATAATCCTCCTGCTGGCAGCGGCTGAACATGTACGGCCCTTCCACCGCCTCGATCACATCAAGCAGCGTTATCTTTTCTGGCGGCCGGGCCAGCAGATAGCCGCCGTGCGCGCCCTTAAAAGAAACGGCCAAGCCTGCGTCCACCAGCTCGTGGAGAATTTTGAGCGTGAAGCGCTGTGTCACATCCGCAGCCTCCGCAATGCTGCGGGCATCTACGCGCTGGCCGCCTGCCCGGCAGAGTTGTTCCATAATCCGCACGGCGTAATCCGCTTCTCGTGTAATTACCATGCCGCGTCCCTCAATCCAAAAAGTCTTTGAGTTTTTTGCTGCGGCTGGGATGGCGGAGCTTCCGCAGCGCCTTTGCCTCAATCTGACGGATGCGCTCGCGGGTGACATTAAATTCCTTGCCAACCTCTTCAAGTGTGCGGGAGCGTCCGTCCTCCAGGCCAAAGCGCAGGCGAAGGACCTTTTCTTCACGCGGGGTCAGGGTATCCAGTACCTCTTTGAGCTGCTCTTTGAGCAGCGTGTGTGAAGCCGCATCCTGCGGTGCGGGCGCGTCGTCATCCGGAATAAAGTCGCCCAGATGGCTGTCTTCTTCCTCGCCGATCGGCGTCTCGAGGGAAACCGGCTCCTGCGCCACACGCAGGATCTCGCGGACTTTATCCACCGGCATATCAAGTTCCTTGCTGATCTCATCAGCCGATGGGTCGTGGCCATTTGTATGGAGCAACTGACTCGAGACTTTTTTCACCTTGTTGATCGTTTCGACCATATGCACCGGGATGCGGATGGTGCGGGCCTGATCCGCAATGGCGCGGGTGATGGCTTGACGAATCCACCAAGTGGCATAGGTGGAAAACTTAAAGCCCTTGGTGTAATCGAACTTTTCCACCGCCTTGATTAAGCCGAGGTTGCCCTCTTGGATCAGGTCCAAAAACTGCATGCCGCGGCCCAGGTACCGCTTGGCAATGCTGACGACCAGCCGCAGGTTGGCCTCCGCGAGGCGCTTCTTCGCGCGTTCGTCGCCTTCGTTAATGCGCACCGCCAGGTCAATTTCTTCTTCCGGCGTCAAAAGCGGCACGCGGCCGATCTCCTTCAAGTATACCTTGACCGGGTCGTCAATGGAAATCCCCTCGGCGCTCAGGGAAGCATCGAACTGATCGCCTTCGCCATCTTTGGCGGCATCCTCCACTGGGATATTCTCCAGCGCATCGTCGCCAAGATCCTCGATGATGTCGATGCCCAGCGTCTCCAGCTGGTCATAAAATTTTTCAAGCTGCTCGGGGTCAAAATCCAGCTCCCCGATCGCATCCAGGATGTCCTTTGTCGTGAGCGATCCCTTGTTTTTACCAAGCTCAATCAGATCCCGCATCACCGTTTTTTTATCTGGCGCCGCAGCGGGCGCAGCCGATGTCGTACCTGCCATGTTGTATCCCCCTATTACTTCTTCTGCGCACGCAGCGACTCCATATAGCGCAGGATCTCCTCCTGGCTGCCGCCTTGTACGCACTGCTTATCATTTTCCGCCTGCAGGACCCGCACATAGGAATCGATCTCTGCCCGATCGGCCGGAAAGCCGCTGCGCCGCGCACAGTAACCGGCCACCTTGCTGAGTTCCTCCTGTGAGAGCACGCCATGCAGATCTGTAAGGCTCATTCCCTTGCCATCCTTCATTTTGCCCGCGATCAGCGAATATACACGGCGATTAAAGGCAGTAATCCACTTTTCTGGCGGTAATTGGTCAAAAATATAGGCGGCATTTTCCGGATAATCGAGTAAAATGCCCAAAAGGGCTTCCTCTGCGCGGGCAGCGCGCAGGTTTTGAGACTTGTCCGGATTGACCGAATCGCGGATCCCCGCCGTCTGCTGTCGAAAGGTGCGAAACGCTTTTTTGTTGGCCGTACGCACCTGTTTTGCGCGGATCGCATTCACCTGCTGCAAAACCGCGGCGCGCTGGACGTCGCACTCCTCGGCAAGCTTGCCTGCATAAATCTCCCGCTCGATCTCACTGTCCAGGCTTGCCAGGATGCCAGACGCAGCTTCCAGATAGGCGACCTTTCCTTCTGGCGTCTGGATATTCTGCTGGCTGCGCGCCTTATCCAGCCGATAGGCAACATCGTTACCGCAGTTATCCAGCAGGAGCTGGAACTCTGCATGCGCGTTCTTGCCATGCGCCCGCAAAAACTCGTCGGGGTCTTTGCCGTCCGGCACCACAAGCACCCGCACGTTCAGCCCCGCTGCTCGCAAAAGCGGGATGCTGCGGGACGCCGCCTTCTGCCCTGCCGCATCCGCGTCGTAGGAAGCGACCACCTCTTTCGTATAGCGGGCCAAAAGCCGCGCTTGATCCGATGTCAAAGCCGTCCCCAAACCCGCCACTGCGTTTTCAAAACCCGCCTGGTGCAGGGCAATGACATCCATATAGCCCTCACAGAGAATCAGATTTTCCGCGTGAACGTTTTTCGCAAAATTCAAAGCAAACAGGTTGCTGCCCTTACTGAACACCGGTGTGTCGCTGGTGTTCAGATATTTGGGCTCGCCATCTCCCAAAATCCGCCCGCCAAAGGCGATGACGTTGCCCCGCAAATCCAGGATTGGATAGATGACGCGCTCGCGAAACCGGTCCACCGGATACCCGCTGCGGCCTTGAAAGCAAAGATTCGCCAGTTCCAGTTCGCGGGGCGCAAAACCCAGCCCCTTGAGGTATCGGGTCAGCGCGTTTTTCCCGGGCGCATAACCCAGGCCAAAGTGGCGGATCGTTTTCTGCGTCAGGCCGCGGCGCGTCAGATAGTCCATTGCCGGAGCGCCCTCCGACGACAGCAGGCACTGGTGATAAAAGCGCGCGGCCGCACGATTGGCCTCATACAGCCGCATCCGCAACTTGGCAAGGCCGCGGTCCGCTTCGCTTTCCGGCACCGTCAAGCCGACGCGCTGGGCCAGGCTGCGGACCGCCTCCATATAGTCAAGGTTTTCCGCCCGCTCCACAAAAGAGATCACATCGCCGCCCGCGCCGCAGCCAAAGCAGTAAAATGACCCATTGTCCGGATAAACCGTGAAGGAGGGCGTCTTTTCACTGTGGAAAGGGCACAGGCCGACCAGCGTGCGGCCGCGCCGCTTTAACGTCGTATAAGGCGAAACCACATCCTCAATTTTGACGCGCGCTTTAAGCGCTTCTTTAAAATCTTCTGGCAGTGCCACTCGCTTTTCGCCTCCTTTGCGTCACCTGCTCCAGGAATGGGGCACAAACAGGCGTTCAAATAATTCAACTGCGTATGGGTCCGTCATCCCCGCGATATAATCCACTGCTGCGCGCCGAATTCCGTCCGTCCGCGCAATCTGACACAGGTCCTCGGAGAGATGCGCCGGGTCGAGGGCATATTCATAAAGCTTCTGAATGACCAGCGGGACCTTCTGCTCTTCCCCTTTCGCGTGGGGATTCAAATAGACCGATTCATACATGAAATCATGCAGGGTATCAAACGCTTTCTGCACATCCGGCGGCATACGCGGAAAGCCGTCTCCACTTTCTGCAATCACCGCACGCACAAGCGTATTGATGCGTGCGGTCCGAGTGCTGCCCAGCACGCGGACTGCATCTCGCGGCAAATCGGACTCCTGTAAAATGCCGGCGCGCTCGGCGTCATCTATGTCGTGGTTTATGTAGGCAATGCGGTCCGCAACGCGCACGATACGGCCTTCCGGTGTCTGTGCCTGTGCGCCGGTTGTGTGACAGAGGATGCCGTCTCGCACCTCCAATGTCAGGTTCAGTCCACGTCCGTTTTTTTCCAACCGCTCCACCACGCGCACGCTCTGTTCATAGTGGCGAAACGCGCGGCTGCCATCCTCCAGTGGACATTCCCGACACAATGCATTGAGCGCCCGCTCCCCGGCGTGGCCAAAGGGCGTGTGCCCCAGGTCATGGCCCAGAGAAATCGCCTCCGTCAGGTCTTCGTTTAGACGAAGCGAACGGGCGATGGTGCGGGCGATTTGCGCCACCTCCAGCGTATGCGTCAGACGTGTGCGGTAATGATCGCCCTCCGGGGAAAGAAACACCTGCGTTTTGTGCTTGAGCCGCCGGAACGCCTTACAATGGATAATGCGGTCGCGGTCCCGTTGAAAGGGTGTGCGAAGATCGTCTTCTTCCTCCGGATGCTGACGCCCACAGCTTTCTTCTGAAAGCGTTGCGAGTGCGGACAACGTCTGCCGCTCGATCTGCTGCGTTCGTTCGCGGATATTCATTAGGATAACACCGCCTTTCCGCCCGACCGCGCTGTCGGATCCTCAACCGCTGTACAGCGCGGATAAGGACATTTTTCACATGTTCTGAATAGTTATACGGCAAAAAGGCTGCCTTCCCTGCGAATCCGCCAAATGTGACGTAAAAATTTACAAATTATTCACAAAATTACGAAGAGCCCGGTTCAATCTCGACGGCAAACGAATCCTCGCCGCAGATTTGCGGCGCCACTGTACCACCCGTGGCATCCGCCAGGCCGGCCTTCAATGCATCCAACTTTTCAGGCGCTAAGCGGCAGGAAATGGACACGATGTCTGTGAAATCCTCTCCATCCACAACTGCGCCCACAGCTGGCAGCAGCGCCGCTACGCGGCCGTATTGGCTGTACGTGCAGGAAAGCCGCAGGCGCAGACAAGGGCGCATCTCCACAATGCCCGCGGCCCGCAGTGCCAGGGAAGCCGCATGGGTATAGGCACGCACCAGGCCGCCCGCTCCGAGCAGCACGCCGCCAAAATAACGGGTGACCACGACGGCTGCGTCCGTCACGCCGCTTTTGAGCAGGACGTTGAGCACCGGCACGCCAGCTGTCCCCTGGGGTTCTCCGTCATCGGAGCAGTGCTGCTGCCCACCGCGCAGCACATAAGCGCTGACATTGTGCCGGGCGTCCCAATACCGCTTTTTGAAGCGCGCCACGACGGCCTGAGCCTCTTCCACAGAATGGACCGGCACTGCCGCGCCCAAAAAGCGCGATTTTTTCTCCACAAAAGAATCTGCGCCCTCGCCGCGCAGTGTTCGGTATACTGCCATGCACAACCCTCCATACAAAAAAGAAGGGCCGCCACGCAGCCGACAGCTAACAGCCGGGCTTTGCAGCAGTCCTTGGTTGCAGAGAAACGCCAATCACTTTGACATGCCATAACGCTTCTTGAACATATCGACACGACCGCTCGTATCCACCAGCTTCTGCTTGCCGGTGAAAAACGGATGGCATTTGGAGCAAATTTCAACGCGGATATTCTCTTTCGTCGAACGCGTGTGAATCACATTTCCGCAGGCGCACGTGATGGTTGTGTCTTTATACTCCGGATGGATCCCCTTTTTCATGCAGTTGTCACCTCTTTCAGCAAAAGCCGCTACAGAATCACCCGTCCTACCAGACAGGCTCTAAACATTCGCATTTTATCACAAACCCGAATAAAATGCAAGCTTTTTTCGCAGATCAATTTGCCGCCTCTTGCTGTGCCAGATAGGACACGTATTCTTCCAGGCACAGGCCCATTCGCCGCATGGCCTGCGCGTTCTGGGTGCCCACATACCGGAAATGGTAGGGATTTGCGGCCAAGCCGGTCTGGGACTCCTTACTTTCGGTATACCGCAGCACGAAACCATAGTCTACGCACTTATCTGTCAGCCAATAATAAGCATCAGAGGACAGCAAAGCGCTGCCGCCGCCAAAATCCACGGCCAGGCCGGTCTGGTTCTCGCCATAACCGCCGCGCGGGATCTCGGACGCGGCTGTGCTCTCGGCCATCGCGCGTGTGGATCCATTATTCTGCATGAGTTCCTTCACGCGCTGCTGATAAAGCTGCTCTTGCTGGTCCGCACTCACATAGCCGCGGTCAATGGTCAACGAATATCCCTGCTCTTTGGCGTCTTCCATCAGCTTTTGCAGTGCCGGCACAATCCGTCTATCCACCTGCACCTTGTCAAACGTGGCAAGCGTGGGTTTGAGATCTGATGATGCCGCTTTCGTCGGGGAAACAATGGTCAACGCCCAGCTGTTATCCGGAACCGGCAATTCGCTGGTCTCGCTTTCCACAGGCTCCGAGGATGGAACCGCTGTGGAGGAAGACGCAGGGTTCTGCGCAGGCTGCAGCGATTGCCAAAGCATCAGGCCCGCTACCGCCGACAGGACCACAATCAATACCAGGACGACCGCCATCCATCGGCGCAGCCTGCGCATTTTGGCCGGCCCCCCGGTCTGCGGCGCTCTGCTGATGATGCGTTCATACCGTTTGTGCCGTTTCCGCATAACATCACTCCTGTCCTGGCACGCTATTGCCATTATAGCGCAGATTTTCTGAATTCATTGTAAACCCCGCAGCCCTGCTTTGCAAGTCCTATACAAAACCAGCGTGTACATGAAGCGCTTTTTGTTGGGATGGAGAATTGCTTTTCACGCATATTTAGCGTATGATAAAAAAGTAACAAAATGCCCACAAGGAGGATGGGTCACAGATGGATGCGGGTCCTAGGCTTTTTGCCGCAGGCATCAAAAGCTGCCCCGCAAAGTTCCCGGAGAACACCAGGAGATACGGACAGAATGTGAGAGAATCGAGGTATTATCATGCGAAAAACAAAAATCATCTGTACTTTAGGCCCTGCAACAGACGACCGGGCAGTGCTGCGCCAGCTCATGCTTTCGGGTATGGACGTCGCGCGTATCAACTTCTCCCATGGTACCCACGAAGAACAGCTCGTGCGCATCAATATGGTCAAAGAGCTGCGCGAAGAGTTGGGGCTGCCGGTTGCCCTGCTGCTGGACACAAAGGGCCCTGAGATCCGCACAGGTGACTTTAAAGACAATAAAGCTTTTCTGAAAGAAGGCACGCCCTTTACCCTGACTACCCGCAAAGTCCTTGGCGACGACACCATCAGCTATATCACCTTCCAAAACCTGCCCAAAGAAGTGGAGGCTGGCACAAAGATCCTGATTGACGACGGCCTGATCGAGCTGCGCGTCGACAGCACCACAGACACGGATATTCATTGCACCGTCATGAATGGCGGTCCAGTCTCCAACCACAAGGGAATCAATGTTCCGGGCGCCAACCTTTCCCTGCCCTTCCTCAGCGAACAGGACAAGTCTGATCTGGCTTTTGGCGTAGAGCAGGATTTCGACCTGATTGCCGCTTCCTTCACCCGCTGTGCACAAGATATCCTGGACATGCGTACAGAACTGGAAAAGCACGATTGCCGCGATATCCAGATCATCAGCAAAATCGAGAGCACCGGCGGCGTGGAAAACATCGACGAGATCATCAGCGTCTCCGACGGCATTATGGTCGCGCGCGGCGATCTGGGCGTCGAGGTGCCGATGGAGGAAGTGCCGATCCTGCAAAAGAAATTGATCCGCAAGGGCCTGGCCGCCGGAAAGCTGGTGGTCACTGCCACACAGATGCTTGATTCGATGATGCAGCACCCGCGTCCGACTCGTGCGGAAGCTACAGACGTGGCAAATGCCATTTATGATGGCACCAGTGCCATCATGCTTTCTGGCGAGACTGCGGCGGGCCAGTATCCGGTGGAGGCGGTCTCCACCATGGCGCGCATTGCAAAGCGCACGGAACAGGATATTCACTATAAGCGGCGTTTCGAAAACATGCCGCCCTTCGAACGGTCCGATGTCACCACCGCTATCTCGCATGCGACCTGCACCACAGCCCATGATCTGAACGCAGTGGCCATCATCACGGTCACCAAATCCGGCAAAACAGCACGCCTGATCTCCAAATACCGCCCTGCCTGCCCCATCATCAGCGGCACGACCAGCATGAAAGTCATGCGCCAGATGAACCTCTACTGGGGCGTGCAGCCAATCCTGATTGAGGAAAAGGACAACACCGACGAATTGTTCGATCATATTGTCAACGTTGCGCGCGACCACGGCCTCGTGAAAAACGGCGATTTGACGGTCATCACAGCCGGCGTACCGCTGGGGCTTTCCGGCACGACAAACCTGTTGAAGGTACAGCTGGTTGGCGACGTGCTGCTGACCGGCGTCGGCGCAGTTCCCGGCACGATCTGCGGCAACCTGCACGTGTGCGGAGACGACGGCAAGACGCCGACCAATTTCCGCACAGGCGACATCCTGGTCCGCCCCACGACGGACAATAGCATCCTGCCCGTCATGCGTTCGGCCAGCGGCATCATTGTGGAAGACACAAATCCCAACTGCCATGCGGCCATTGTTGGCATGGCGCTGAATAAGCCAGTCATCATCGGTGCGGCCAACGCCACCAAGCTGCTGCGCAGCAATATAACGGTTACCATGGACGCCACACGCGGCATTGTCTATAGCGGCGTGCCCAAGCAGCCCAAAGCAGAGAAAAACGAGAAGCCTGTACAGGAATAAAAGTCAGGCAAAATAACATGCCAACAAGCAACGAGGCCAGGACCCGAAAGGGTTTTCCTAACCTCGTTGTTTGCTTTATATTGAATTTTAGGAACAAAAAGGCGATTGGAATTTTCATGGCAAATCTGCGGAAAAGTCAGGCCTGCAAAAGTGGCAGCAAAACGTGCTTTAGTTTACCTGTCGCTGAAATAACCAGCTGCGTTCCATTTGTATAATGAGAATCAAAGTCAAATTACAAGTCCGTAAGCGGCAAACTGAACGGAGCATAACGCCACTGCCCTACAAAATTCTGATCTGCTCTGTCCCCCAAATAGCGTTTATATAGATTTTGGAATTGCCCACGCACCGGCTCCTTAAGAACCCTGGCTCGACGATTCCTGTCCGGACAGAGCGCAGAGTTTATCCAGCGCTTCCTTGGCCTTTCCCTGGGCCCGGCTTTTGCTGTAATCTACCGCCTGCACAATCTCTTTCCACGAAGGCGTGCGCGTCCACGTTTTCCGCTGCTGTGGGTCTTTCGGACCCATATAAGCGAGCTCCAACAGGCATCTCTGTGCGCGGTCAAGCGTGGCCAAAGCCGCATTACACCAATTCCATTCCTCCCTGCACTGGACAATCCGGCTGCGGCAATGCTGAATCTCCCGAATCAGCTGTGGGTCGTTCGCCGAAGCAGCGCGTTCCCGCTCCAGCTCCGCCAAAAGCTGCTGCTCCTGCCGGATCATTTCTGGCAAATCATAATAGCGCCCCAGCAGGCGCTTTACCTGCGTTGTGGTCATGTGCTGCATTCCAAAATTCCTCCTGTCAACACCTGCATCTTTTCGACGTCTGCTGCCGGGGGCCTGCTCGCGCGTCTGCACACGGGGCCGAAAGCCTGTCCGCTGCCTCTATCGAAATCGATAAGGTGGTCGATACTTTGCGGCAGCTTTTTCCAATTGCGAGTTGTCCGGAAGCGCGATCGTTCAGAAAATGTCTGATTGAACATCACCAAATTGCGCTCAATTTGTTGCTTATTTGGTGACACGTCTATTGTATTTGATTTTATTCGATTTGTCAACCATTTGGTTATTAATTTATAGAATTTTATATTTTGTCTTGATTTTGGTGATCAAACATGGTTTAATAGACGTAAAGGGACCTTCAAAATGGGCGCAAGCCAGAAACGGGGATGCTTATGGCAAGCTTTGGCGCGAAATTAAAAGCAATCCGCGCGAAAAATAACTGGACGCAGGCACAGCTGGCCCAAAAGCTGCACACCTCCAAGCAGGTCATCAGCCGGTATGAAACCGGCCAGCGCACGCCGAAAATTACGGTGGCGCAGGCCTTTGCAGAAGCGCTGCACATACCGCTGCGTTCTCTGCTCGACGACGCGGCCGCATCTGCGGAAATTCCATCTGGATTGGAGCCGCTTCCGAAAATGAAGCAGGTGCCCCTTTTGGGCACCATTGCCTGTGGGGAACCGATCTATGCGGCGGAAAACTTTGACGGATATGTCAGCAGTCCCGAAAGCGTGCATGCCGATATGGCGTTGCGCTGCAAGGGGGATAGCATGGTCAACGCCCGCATTCTGGATGGCGACTTGGTTTTCATCCGCATGCAGGAAGATGTAGAGAACGGAGAGATCGCCGCGGTTCTGATTGATGGAGAAGCGACCCTGAAGCGCGTCTATAAATATGAAAATCGTGTAGTGCTCCAGCCGGAAAACCCAAAGTACGCGCCGCTTGTCTATGTCGGGGAGCAGCTGCAGGATTTCCGCATCCTGGGCAAGGCCGTGGCGTTTATGAGTCACGCGCGATAAGCGTGCAGCGGCCGCATCCATGCACAAAAAAAGGACACGTTTGGCAGCGGCAACAGCCGGCCATCGCGTCCTTTTTTCGATTGACCGAATGGCTTACACCAGCCCCAGAGACCGCAATAGATACAGCCAGAAAGTCAGCGTAAAGGCACTGCCAAACGTCGTAATGGCCACCACGCTGGAGGTCAGCACCCCCTCGTGCCCCATGTTGCGCGCCATGACAAAGCAGCTCACTGTTGTTGCCGAACCCAGCATCACCAGGATGGCCACCATTTGCTCATGGCGGAAGCCCAGCAGAGCGGCAACCGGCAAAAAGATCACACAGAGCACCACCAGCTTGATGATGCTGGCCCCTATCGCGGTTTTGAGCCCATGGCTGGCGCGCTTCCAGTCAAAGGAGGCGCCCATCGCCATCAGGCCCATCGGCGTAGCCACAGCCTCCAGGCTGGAGAGCGTTTTATCCATAATGGCCGGCTGCTGAACGCCGGTCAGCGACCACAGAACGCCAGCCACGATACCCAGAATGATCGGGTTCGTCACGATGCCTTTGAGCGCACCAAACACGACATTCCGATTCAGGCCCTTGCCCTGCCGGTCCGGGCTCGTCAGGGACAGGACAACCACCGCCAGCACATTATACAGCGGCACGCTGCCAATAATCATCAACGGACCAATGCTGGCCGTTCCATACATATTTTTGATAAAGGCAATCCCCAGAAGCGACGCGCTGCTGCGGTATGCCGCCTGAATGAATTCGCCCCGCTGGGACTTGTCCCCAATCCGCAGTGAAATCAGCGTCACGAGCCCGATACTGCACAGGGTCACCACAAAGCAGAACATCACAAATCTCGGATCCCACACACTTTGGAAATCCGACTTGGCCAGTTCTTCAAACAACATCACCGGCAATGCCACTTTGAAGACAAATTGATTGACCTTATCAATAAAACTGCCTTCCATGATCCGGGCTTTTCGGAAAAAAGCCCCCAAAAGCATCAGGAAAAAGATCGGCAAGGTCGCATTCAGACTAAACAGAAGATTCTCCACAAAGTTCCCCTCTTGGGGAATTCACCCCTCATTCCCTGTTACATGCAAAATGCGCACCCCACGGGATGCGCATTCTGAATATAAAAAACTTCGATTGCTTATTCGCCGAAATAACGCTTCAACAGGCCCTTGAAGCCACAGCCGTGACGGGCCTCGTCCTTTGCCATCTCATGGACCGTGTCATGGATCGCGTCGTAGTTGAGTGCCTTTGCCTTTTTGGCCAGCTCCAGCTTGCCAGCGCAGGCGCCTGCCTCTGCCTCGGCGCGCATTTCAAGGTTCTTCTTCGTGCTCTTGGTAACGACCTCGCCCAACAGCTCGGCAAACTTGGCAGCGTGCTCTGCCTCTTCAAACGCATAGCGCTTGTAAGCTTCCGCGATTTCGGGATAGCCCTCGCGCTCTGCCTGACGGCTCATGGCCAAATACATGCCAACTTCAGAGCACTCACCGTTGAAGTTGTCCACCAGGCCCTGATAGACCTCCGGATCGCAACCCTGCGCGACACCGATCTCATGTTCGCAGGCAAACCCTGCAGTAGCAACCTGCTCCTTGAACTTGGACGCGTCTGCGCCGCACTGCGGGCACTTTGCCGGCGGATTCTCGCCCTCATAAACATAGCCGCAAACAGAACAAACCCATTTTTTCATCGTGAAATACCTCCATTAAAAATTTTCTTCCAAATTGTCGAGCAAATATCTTCTGTATTTGAAAAAGGCCAGATTGCCTCTTTCGGTCTGTAAAAGAAACCCAGCCACCGTTATCCGGCGTTTTCAATGGCAGACGATTCGTCATCAGCTTCCGTCTGCATCTTCTCCAGACAAGCCGTGCAGTAGCCATGGAACAGCACCTGGTGGCTGAGCACCTGCACATGGTTCAGGCTGGAAACGGCTTTATCGGCTTGCGGGTCCACAAACCCTTCGCCCACATCCAGGACTGCGCCGCAGCCCAGACAGATAAAATGAGAATGCGGGGATGTATCAGCGTCGAAGCGTTCCTGCCCATCCACCACACCTACACTGACAATGGTGCCGTCTTCTTTGAAACGGCTCAGATTGCGGTAAACAGTACCGAGGCTCAAATCGGGAAAAGTTGGCTTTAACTGCTGATACACCCAGTCGGCCGTTGGGTGACTTTTGGTGCTGCGCAGCGTCTGCAGGATTGCCTCGCGTTTGCGACTGTAATTCTGTTTCCTTTCCATAATTCACCCCTGTGTAAAACAATAACAATTATTCTTATTGAAAAGAATACCACGTTTTTGCAGATTTGTAAAGTGGAAATTGACGGCTGTGCAGAAAATCCCAACTAAAATCGAAACGCCTACTTTAAATTAATAACAATTCTTTTTCTTGCTTATAGAATACCATATCTTTCCCGTCTTGTAAAGGTGTTTTTAAAATTTTTTTGGACAAGTTTCAGTGATTGCGGGCACGAAAAAAGGCCGCTGGGAAAATCCAGCGGCCTTTCACAAATCATCAATCAGGCTTCAAAGAATCGCTTGTGGATGGCGCTGACAGCGCGGTCCGCTTCCTCCGCATCGATCAAGACGGAGATCTTGATCTCGCTGGTGGCGATCATCTGAATATTGATGTTGGCGGCAAAAAGCGCCTCAAACATGCGGGAAGCCACGCCGGGATGGGATTCCATGCCTGCGCCCACGATACTGACCTTGGCCACATTTTCGTCATACACAACGCTGGAAGCGCCGATCAACTCCACATAAGGATTGAGCAGGTCGATAGCCTCCTGCAGGTTGTTGCGGGCGATCGTGAAGCTGATGTCCTTGGTGCCGTTGCGGCCCACGGATTGCAGGATAATGTCCACATTGATGTTTTTGGCCGACAGCTTTGAGAAAATTTTAAAGGCCAAACCCGGACGATCCGGAACACCGATAATTGAGATGCGCGCCACGTCGTCGTCCTTCGCAATCCCGCTGATGAGCATTTCTTCCACTTTGCCAACCTCCCTAACAATTGTACCCGGTTTCTTTGTCAGGCTGGAGAGCACCTCCAGCTCAATGCCGTATTTCTTCGCCATTTCCACGGAGCGGTTATTCAGAACCTGCGCGCCCAGCGTCGCCAATTCGAGCATTTCGTCATAGGAAATCGCCTTCAGTTTGCGTGCAGCTGGCACCTTGCGCGGGTCCGCTGTAAACACGCCCTCCACATCCGTATAAATCTGGCACAAGTCCGCGTGCATGGAAGCGGCGATCGCCACGGCTGAAGTATCGCTGCCGCCGCGGCCCAGGGTTGTCATGTCGTTATACCGATTGATGCCCTGGAAGCCGGTGACGACCACAATGTTCTTTTTGTCCAATTCCTTGCGGATGCGGTCCGCCTTGACGTCATAGATGCGCGCACTGCCATAGGCGCTGCTGGTGCGGAAACCCGCCTGCCAGCCAAGCAGCGAAACAACCGGGAAGCCAAGCTTCTCGATCGCCATGGCCATCAATGCGGCGCTCATTTGCTCGCCCGCTGTCAGCAGCATATCCATCTCGCGCTTGCTGGGGTGCGGGTTGATCTCCTCGGCTTTGGCGATCAGGTCGTCCGTGGTGTCGCCCTGCGCCGAAACAACGACCACAACATCATTGCCCCGCTTGTATGTATCCGTGACAATTCCAGCGACATTGAAGACGCGCTCCGGATTTGCCACAGAGCTGCCGCCAAATTTCTGTACAATTAAACTCATACAGGTTTTCCTCCATCTCAAGTTTCTATCCAGCGCAGCGTTATTCGATAAAAATCTGCGCGCCTACTGGCTCGGCATGAAGCAAGTGGACTTCCCACCCCTCGATGCCCTTGTCTATTAAGTGCTCCTGGGCAGTTTTGGCAAACTGCTCTGCGCTGCCCGCCTCCACCATCGAAAGGATCGTCGGCCCCGCGCCGCTGACGCAGGTGCCCAGCGTGCCCAATTCATAGCTTAAGCGCACGACCTGGTCGTAATGCTCGATCAACGGCGCGCGATATGGCTGATGGATGCGGTCCTGCACCGCCACACGCAGATTTTCGAGGTTCCCGGAAAAGAGCGACGCCGCCATCAGCGCCGAACGCGAGAGGTTATAGACCGCGTCCGCGCGGCTATAAGAATCTGGCAAAACAGAACGCGCCTTTTCCGTCTTCAACTCGAACGGTGGAATAAAGGTCACAAAACGGATTTTTTCGCTGATCGGCACGCTGACGCTGTAAACCTTTCCGCCTTCCATGGCAGAAGTTACCAGACCGCCCTCAATGGCCGGGGCAACGTTATCCGGATGGCCCTCAATACGGGTCGCGAGCGTTACCAGCTCCTTTTGTTCCAATGGGCTGCCCAACAGGCGGTTGGCGCCCAAAAGCCCGGCCACGATACACGCGGAGCTGGAGCCCAGTCCCCGCGCGATGGGGATATTATTAAGCTGCACGATCTTCAATCCCGGCAGTTTACGGCCGCACTCGGCATACAGCTGGCTGGCCGCCCAATAAATCAGGTTATGTTCATCGTGTGGCACCTGCACATCATCTTTGCAGGTAATCTCGATACTGTCTGCCTCTTCCATCCAGACCTGGTTATATAGGCTCAAGGCAATGCCCAGCGCGTCAAACCCAGAACCCAGATTTGCACTGGTGGCCGGCACTTGGATGCGTATCACGTCAGACCCTCCATTCCCGTACTGTGCGGCTTCAGACCGCGCTGATGCGGATAATATTGTCAGCAGAAATGCCCACTTTTTGCAGCCGCTTGAGTGCCCCATCAAAGTCGGCCTCGCGGATGCGTTTGGTCACAAAGGCCAGTTCATTTTCCGGCGCATCTGCACGCGACAGGCGCAACGCGCCCGGCAGCACGCGCTCCACCGCATCAAATGCAGCGTCCACATCAAGGATTCCCTCCACATGAGCACGCGCATAGAATGCACGCACCGCCTCACGGTAATCGGCCACATAATCCGGCGAGCCCTCGCTCCAGAACAGATATTTGCGGGCTTTCAGGTGTTTGATGCAGTCGATCACATCCGCCACCACCGCGCTGGCCGTGGGCAGCTTGCCTGCGCCCTTTCCGTAAAAGACCACGTCGCCGGTGACGTCCCCGCGCACAAGAATGCCATTGAACACGTCGTCCACATTCGCCAGCTGGCTGTCGCGAGAGACAAACATCGGGCAAACGATGCTCTGGATTTGCCCAGTGGGGATACAGTGGGCCTCGCCGATCAATTTGACCACGCCGCCCCACGCATCTGCATAGGCGACATCCGCCGCGGTAACGTGGGTGATACCCTCCGTGTGCACCTGTTCCGGATAGACGTGCTTGCCATAGGCCAGAGACGCCAAAATGCAGATTTTGCGGCAGGCATCCCCGCCCTCCACATCAGCCGTTGGGTCGCGCTCCGCATAGCCCAGACGCTGCGCCTCCGCCAGCGCGTGCTCAAAGGAATCGCCCTCGCGGAACATCTTCGTCAAAATGTAATTGGTGGTGCCGTTTAAGATGCCCGCCACCTCGACCACATCGTTTGCGGCCAGGCACTGGGTCATCGGACGGATAATCGGGATGCCGCCGCCCACGCTGGCTTCAAAGAGGAAATTGGCATTTGTATCGCGCGCAATCTGCAGGAGCTCCGCGCCCTTTGCTGCCACCAGTTCCTTATTGGAGGTGACAACGCTTTTGCCAGCCTGCAAACACCGCTTGACATAGGTATACGCAGGGTCCAAGCCTCCCATCACCTCGACCACCACACGGATGGCGGGGTCTTCTATGATCTGATCAAAATTCTTAACAAACTGGCCCATGGGCGGTGGCTCCGGATAATCCCGCCGCACCAAGATATATTTGACCTGAATATCCTGGTGTGCACGCCGGGCCAGGTGATCCTCATGCTTGGAGAGCACCTCTACCACGCCGGTTCCCACGACGCCGTAGCCCATCACTGCGATCTCCACCATCTTCATGCATCCCTCTTTCCCATATATTGCAAATACAGCGCGCATTTGCGCGGATCCTTGCTTTTCTGGCAGTTGATACTGTATCAGTGTATCATGTTTTCCTGCAAGTTTCAACTCTCCTGACGTCTTTTCTGCCATAGCGCGTTCAAACGCAAAAACAGGCAGCCGTGGGGGCTGCCTGTTCGCTCTGAAATTTCTCAGGCGGCTGCGCTGGATCCACCACCTTCGGGTTGTTCGTCCTGGCTAGTTGTAGCCGGAGGCTGCGAATGGCTCTGTGACTGCTGAGCGCTCTCCGCCGGCGGCTCGCTGGCTGGCTGCTGGCTGCTGGCCCCCTGGTTATTCTCTTCCGGCTGCTCACTGACGGTATTATTATTGTTACCATTCTCGCGGTTCTGCCTGTACCCGTTTTCGCTTTCTCGATTTTCCGAATAAGTAGAATGGCCGCCGTCGTCGGTTGCAGGCAGGTTGTTGGCATCATAATAGCCAGGAGCGGTATCTGAACAACCAGGGCCTGCCAACAGGCCGGTCTCTACACAGTAATCTCGCTCGACCATACCGCTGTCGAGCGTAAAGTCTTTATCTTCCTTATCGGAAAGGTACTGGGTCATGATACCCTTGAAGATGCCCTTGGAATAATCAGTCGGGCGCATCCGGGTATTTTCGTTTTCATAGCCGGTCCAAACCGCACAGACCGCGTAGGGCGTGTCGCCGATAAACCAGCTGTCTCGGTAGTCGTTGGAAGTACCGGTCTTGCCAACGACATCCCAGCCGCTGATCGCCGCCAGCCGTCCGGTGCCCTCGGTCACGACTGTTTGTAACATGCGGTTCATGATGGAAGCGGTCACCGGGCTGAGCGCCTGCGTCGGTGATTGGGTGGTATTGTCGATCAGGACATTGCCGTCGTGGTCCAACACCTTATAAAAGGTATACGGCTTATAATACTTGCCGCCATTGCCGAAAATGGCGTAAGCCGCCGCCATGCTCTCCACGCTGACGCCGTTGGTCAGGCCGCCCAGGGCCAGCGGGGCCAGAGCCTTGTCCGAGTCCACATACTGGGAGGCAAAGCCGAGCTTCTGCGTCAAAAAATTGAAGCTGTTGTCAATGCCAAGTTTTTTGAGTGTGTTCACGGCAGCCGCGTTGTAGGAGCCGGCCAAAGCCTTTTGCGCGGGCACCATGCCATGGTAGGTGCCGCCCTGGTTGTCCAGGCTGTAATTGAGCGGCCCCTCGCGGTCCGTGCCATCGTTGTAATACCCGGCAAACGGCTCGTCCTCGACAAGCGAAGAATAATTGATAACGCCCGCCTCAATGGCCGGCGCATAAACGCCAATGGGCTTATTGGAGGAACCTGTCTGCTGCGGCATTGTTGTGGCAAAGGAATTGACACGGTTGGCTGTCTTTTTATTCCGGCCGCCGACCAGCGCCAGCACGCGGCCGTCATATCCGACCACAGCCACGCCGGTCTGCATCTTGCTGTCGTCGCCAAAGTCCGCCTTATTGAGCACATAGTCCTCTGCCTGCTTTTGCAGTGTGGAGTCCACAGCAGAGTAAATCTGCAGGCCATTGCTGTATATCATATTGCTGGCAGCGCTCGCGGAACATTTATACTTATCCATCAGCGCCTGCTGCACGTCGCTGATCACCGCATCGGTGTACCAATCCCACACCTGGTTTGTGTTGACGCTTGCCTTTTTGCCGACAAAAGTCATGTGTTCGCTTTCCTGCATGGCAGCTTCATAATCCGTCCCACTAATCATCCCTTGGCTATACATTTCCTTAAGCACAACCTGCTGGCGGTCTTTGTTGTTGTCCGGATGCACAAGCGGATTATACTTGGCGGGACTCTGCGTAATGCCCGCAATCGCGGCACACTGGGCCAGATCGCACTCAGCGATGTCTTTTCCGAAATACAATTGGGCCGCCGCCTGCACGCCCTGAATATTGGGCCCGAACTGTGCCACATTCAGATATGCTTCCAGAATCTGCTCTTTGCTGTATTCTTTTTCCAGGTTTTGTGCGCGGAAGATCTCCTTAATTTTTCGGGTGACGCTGATGTCGTCTTCTTGGGTCAGGTTTTTGATTAGCTGCTGTGTGATGCTGGAACCGCCAAAGCTGCTGCCGCCAGGCTTCAGCAGGTTGAGTACAGCGCCCGCTGTGCGCCGCCAGTCCACGCCGTGATGCTTCCAGAAACGCTTGTCCTCAATCGCGACCATGGCGTTTTTCATGTTGTCCGGAATATCCTGATAGTCCACCCAAATGCGCTCCGGACCGGTTTTCAAAGTCAGCTGCTCGACCGGGTTTTTGGTGTCGTCTCCATCTCCGTTGACATACAATGTACTGCTGTAGTTCTGCTTAAAGGACGTCATCAAATCCGGCGATACCTTTTCGTCTCGCATACTGAAAATGAACATCAACAGCGCAATGCCGACGACGACCAAGCTGATCAAGAGGATCATCAGAACCGTCACAATTGTTTTGCCTACTGCGCGCAGGGCTGTCGGGACCGCTCGGCGGCCAACTGGCAATGCGCCTTTCTTTTGCGGATTCGGCGCCTTCTGTTGATCTGGATTCGTTTTGTTCATCAAAGGTTCCCTCCAAAACGAGGATGCAAAGCCGCCGCTACCGCAGGCGCGCAGGCTTCAGCTCCGGCTAGGAAATCATTACGTCCTGCCAAAAGGGGATTGTGCGCTTCAGCGGGGGCGCGACGGCCAAAAAAGCATCCGAAAGCAGCGAAAAGCGGATTTTCGCAAAAAAGAATACGAAACATGCATAAATTTCCAGAAATCGTCCACACTATTGCCTGAGGTGAAGGCGATGAAAAAACTGAATGCAATGATGCTTGCATGCGGCGCAGTGCTGGCGGCAACGCTGTTAGTCGCAATCCCACTTTCGACAGCCACACGCAAAGCCCAAAATACACCCTCCGATGTATTTGTTTATTCTAACGCAAATGCCACTGCAAGTCAAGAAACGGCCTCTTTCGGGGGCATCGGCACCACCAGCAGCCCACCAGCCTATGTGGTGCGCTCCTACGAAGGGGAAATTGGCATTTTTCGTGGGCAGTCCGAAACGCCGGAGCAGGTGCTCTCTGTGCCGGTTGACAGTCTGCCCGCGACGGACCGGCTGCTGTTGCAGGCAGGCATCCCCGCCCAAAATGAGGGCGAACTGCGGCGCATCTTAGAGGATTATGAAAGCTGAACGCGGCGCTGCGCCCCTTATGGAAAAGGCGCCATGCCGGCTGGCATGGCGCCTGGAGCAGAAAGTCGCTTACTTCAAGTTCTCTTCGTAGCTCTTAATCATCTTTTTAACCATCTGACCGCCGACGCTGCCTGCCTCACGGCTGGTCAAGTCGCCGTTGTAGCCTTCCTTCAGGTTGACGCCCACCTCGTTGGCCGCCTCCATCTTGAACTTGTCCAGAGCCGCACGCGCCTCAGGAACGACGAGTTTGTTGCTGGAAGAATTGTTAGCCATGATTCAATACACTCCTTTTTTCTTGTTGCAAACCTCTGTTGTTTGTTTGCTCTCCTAGTTTGCGTTTCCCCGCAGCATTTATAACTGTCAATTTTTGCGCATCTTTTTAAAATCATGCAACACACAATTCCAGCGCCCGATGGAGGCAGCTTATATAGACAAATCCCACTTTCTGTGCTATGCTTTTGAAAAATAGAAAGTGGGATTTTTCCTTATGGATATTACAATCCGCTATCTTTATAACAGCGGTTTTAGCGTCCGGCTGGCGGACCACACCCTGCTGCTAGACCCCTGCACGCCGGAGGATGTACCGCCGGAAGATTTGCAGGCGCCATTTGTGGATGTCTTTGTGTCACACATTCACAGCGATCATTATAGCCCCAAAATTTTCCAATGGCGTGCGGTCAACCCGTCCATTCTTTATTTTTTGTCAAGCGATATTCCCAAGCAGCCCGGCACGCTGCAAATCTGGCCGCACCGGCAGGTGGAACTCAACAATGTCGTCGTGCGTGCACTGCGCTCTACGGACGCGGGCGTCGCCTTCCTGCTGCAAGTGGAGGGGCTCTCTATCTACCACGCGGGCGACCTGAACTGGTGGCACTGGGACGGCGAGGATCCAGATTGGAACCGACGGATGGGCAATGCCTACCACGCGGAAATGCGACAGTTGCGCCGGTATCTGGGCGGCCGGCGAATCGACCTGGCCTTCGTGCCGGTAGATCCGCGATTGGAGCGCACGTATCTTTGGGGTCTAAACGCCTTCATGCAGATCGTCGGCGCAGATTACGTGGTGCCGATGCATTTTGGCGACGATTGGCGAATTTTCGACTGGCTGCAAAAGGACCCGGCGGCTGCGCCATACCGGGACCGAATCGCTGTGCTGCACCGGCGCGGCGAGGTGCTGCGCCATTCCATTACCGGTCCAATATCTCCAACCAATACCCATCTGGATCTGCTATAAAATAAAGGTCCATTGCCTTATTTTCAAAGCAGATGCAGCCCATCTGTTCGTGCAATGCATGTGCGGCGGCCTTGTCCTCCGCAAAAAAGGCAATATGGCTCTCGTTGTCGCCGAGGTTATACGGCTCTTTGCGGTCGCGCAGCCAAGTCAATTCCAGCTGGAAAGGCGTCTGACCATCGCCGAGATAGACAAGGATAAAAGACCCGTCTTCTGCCTTTTTGCGCGAGACTTCATGCAGGCCGAGGGCCTTCTCATAAAAATCCAGGCTGCGCTCCAGGTCCAGCACATTGAGATTTGCGTGTAAAAATTTGCTTTTCATTCGTTTACTCCTTTCCAGTTTGATCGCAGTTGACTTCGGATTCGCTTTTTCCGCCCTCATTATAAAGAATGTCCGTCCCATTTGTCAACGGAATCCCCGCCGGATGTTGGTAGCAGACGGTCGCGGTTTTATTTGCGCAAGTTTGTTCTGTGTATAAAAAGGGCAGCACGCCTTTCCAGGGGAAAGGTATGCTGCCCTTCAGCATATTCACATTTTTCGCGTTTACGCGGGCAGTCTCGTTTAGCTTACCCAGCCTGTGACCGCATTAAACGCCTTCTTTATCTGCTTCTGCGGCCAGCAGATCCGTCTGGTCCGCATGGCCGGAATACGTCGGCACCAGCCGGTGCACCACCTGCACCATATGGTGGTTGTCGCGGCCCGCGCACGCCCGCAGCTCGTCCAGATCCGCCAGAAAGCTGTCCTCGTTAAAGCGGATCGGCGTCCCGATATAAATCAGGTCGTGGGCCGTCTTTTCACATTTTCCCTCCGCATCGAGCAAAAGCTCCTCATAGAGCTTTTCGCCGGGGCGAAGGCCCGTATATACGATCTTGATGTCCACGTCTGGTTCGTAGCCGGAAAGCCGGATCAAGTTGCGCGCCAAATCCACGATCTTCACAGGCTGGCCCATGTCCAGCACAAAGATCTCGCCGCCGCGTGCCATGCCGCCCGCCTGGATCACCAGGCGCGCTGCCTCCGGAATGGTCATGAAATAACGAATAATATCTGGGTGCGTGACCGTGACCGGTCCGCCCGCCGCAATCTGCCGCTTGAATAGCGGGATGACGCTGCCATTGCTGCCCAATACATTGCCAAAGCGCACGGCCGCATATTCCGTGGTGTGGCTGTGGCGGCTCATATACTGAATAATCAATTCGCAGATACGTTTGGTCGCGCCCATGATATTGGTCGGGTTGACGGCCTTATCCGTCGAAATCAGCACCATGCGGCGGACGCCGTATTTGTCACAGGCCTGGGCCACATTCAGCGTGCCGAACACGTTGTTCTTAACCGCCTCGCCGGGGCTCAATTCCATCAACGGCACATGCTTATGCGCCGCCGCATGGAACACCACCGTGGGCTTATAGACCCGCATCACATGCTCCACGCGTTCGCGATCGCGCACCGAGCCGATCAGCACCTCCAGGTCCAACTGGTCGCCATAGCGCATCTTCAGCTCGTTTTGCAGATCATAGGCGTTATTTTCATAAATATCGAACACCACGATGCGTGCCGGATGGAAATGGGCGATCTGGCGGCACAATTCGCTGCCAATAGAACCGCCGCCACCCGTCACGAGGATGGTATTGCCCTGCAGATAGCCGCTGATTTCTACGGTATTCAGTTTGATCTCGTCGCGGCCAAGCAGGTCGGTGATGTCTACATCATGCACCTGCATGGTTTCAGGCTGCCCCTCCACGATCTCATACAGTGCAGGGATCGTCTTGATCTGGCAGCCCGTGGAGGCGCAGAGGTTCAGAATTTCCTGCTTGTCCTTTTTGGAAAGAGAAGAAATGGCCAACAGGATCTCATCAATATTATACCGCGCCGCCATACGCGGGATGGTATTGCGCCCGCCCACAATCTTGACGCCGTTGATGCGGGTGCCGCGCTTTTTAGGGTTATCGTCGATGGCGATGACCGGGATGCCCTTGCTTTCCGGCGCGTTTTTCATGTCTTTGATGAGCATAGAGCCCATCTCGCCCGCGCCTACGATCATCACGCGGCTGAATTCCGCGCCCATGCGTCCCGGCCGCATTCCGCGCTTCCAGCGATAGAAGAACCGCACAGCGAGCCGCGAGGCGCATACCAGGACAAAAATGATCACATAGCCGATTAAATATACAGAATACGGGAAGCGGCGGATGCCAAACACCGGGCCGCTGAGGTTGTGGACCAAGAGCGTACAGACGACCGCCGCCCCTGTGACACCAAAAAAGATCTGGATGATTTCGTCCACACTGCAATATTCCCAGCGCGTGTTATAAAACCGCGCAATAAAGAATGCGCCTAGATACAGCAGCACCAGCCATGGAATCCAGAACAGATAAGACTCCTTGTCGTAAGAGTCCTGGAAAATCAACCCGTTATACCGCAGAAAAAAGCCCAGCCAATAACCGAGCACCACGCTGGCCGCATCCACAATCAGCTGTGGAACCAGACTTTTTAGAGAAATGTGGCGAAACAGCCGCCTCGTTCTTTTCATGTATCAAAACTCCCGTAAACGGTATCTTTTGACGCCTAATCTGCGTCATAACTTTGTTATTATAACACAATCCGCATATAAAGAAAACCATCCGCGCGAAAATTAAGGTATTGTGCGCAGGCCGCCAAGTCCCGTCCGGCGGCCTTCCACCCGCAATGGGGGGCCGGAAAGCAGGTAAATAACATCCGCCAACTTGTGCGCTTCCTCCTGCGCATGCGTCACAAGCAGGGTCAACTTCTGGCTACCCTGCTGCAACATGGTGACGCAGGCTTCGCGGGTCTTTTCATCCAACGCGTGAAACGGCTCATCGAGCAGCAGTACATCCGGCCGGAACGCAAGCGCCCGGCAAAGCGATACCCGCTGGCGCATCCCGCCGGAAAGCGCCTCTGGCTGCAAGCCCTCGCTGCCCGCAAGTCCGGCGCGGGTAAGCCACGCGTCCGCCTCCCGCAGGGCTTCCCTGCGCGGCGCGTGCAGCACTGCCGCCACATTCTGCCTCGCCGTGGCCCAGGGCAACAGGCGATCCTCCTGAAACACAACCGCCACACGGCCGGGACATCGGACCTTCCCCTGCTGCGGGTGCTCCAGACCGGCCAGCAGGCGCAACAGCGTGGTCTTGCCGCAGCCGGAAGGGCCGAACAGGCACACCACACCTGTCTTTGGCAGCGCCATCGAAAAATCTTCCAGCACTGTCTTTTCTGGATACATAAATGAAACATGCGACAGGCCGATCTGCATCAGAATCCCCCCTTGCCGATTGAAATAATTTTAGAAAGCCCCCCACACAGCCCTTCACGCTCAAAGCTCATGGATGCGCAGCAGTCCTCCCCTCGCGCGGCTGCTCAAGCGCCGCATCAGGGCAACGAGCACTTTTTCCAGCGCCATACTCAAAAGGATGACAACCACCGTCCAGGCGAAAAGATCCGGCGTTTCTAGGTAAATTTTTGCGTCATACAGGTTTCCGCCGATCGAAAGGCGTGCGCTTGCCAGGACCTCCGCCGCCACCCCAGCCTTCCAGGCCATACCCAGCCCCGTGCGGCAAGCTGCCATAAAATAGGGCAACACAGCCGGCACATAGAGCCGCGTCAGTGTGCGCCGCGGACCAAAGCGATAGACAGCCGCCATTTCCAGGAGTGCGCGTGGCGTTTGCGCGATGCCGTCGCGAACGTTCTGCCACACAATCGGCAGTACCACCAAAAAGGCCGCAAACGTCGGCACACGCGCGCCTTTGAGCCACACCAATGCCAAAATGATAAACGAAGCGATCGGGGTGGCCTTGACAACGCTCAAAATGGGGCGAAACAGGGCGTCGCAAAGGCGGCTGGCGCTGGTCCCCGCGGCGAGCAGCACGCCCGCCGCAACGCCCAGTGCGAATCCCAGCACCACGCGTCCCATGGACGCTGCCACGGTTGCCCAAAAGGTTGCGGTGCGCACCAGTTCCCCAAGCCGCAGCAGGACATCCAACGGCCCGACCAGCAGCACTTCCTCATGCACGGCCACGGCAATCACCTGCCACAACGCCAGCCAAAAGGCCGCGACAGCAATCCCCCGCAGGAAGCGTCGCGGCCACTGGATATTCGATTTTGTCTGCTTACGCGCCATAATAGAAAGCATCGTCCGGCATCTTGCCGCCGATGGACTTCGGATTGGCATCAAACAGGACCTGGAAGAATGGCGTGATCTTTTCCTTCATCTCTTTGCCCGCCAGGTAGGTGATGTTGCAATCTGGAATTGCTTTTTCCGCTACTGCAGCCGGGATGCCCAGGTATTGCTCAGCCAGCTTGGCGGCGTCGGCCGGATGCTGGTTCGTATAGTCGGTGCTCTTCTGGTAGGTGGCCAGGAATGCGTCGAGCGCGTCTTTGTGCTGCTCTGCAAACTCCTTGCGCACCGCCAGGCTGCCCATGGAGAGCACGCTCTGATTATTGGTGACCTTATTCCACTCATCGGTGACGTCCAAAGCCACCTTTGCTGTCTTGGATTTTTGCAGCACCTGGGTGACAAAGGGCTGCGGCAGCACAGCGATCTTCGCCTCGCCGGAAATCAGTTTCTGCGCGACCTCCGCATGTTCAGTGACGTATTCGACTGTCACCGCATCAGCATCGCCGGCTGCGTCATCCTGTGAGCTGGCCACCTTTAGGCCGTTCTTTTGCAGGATATAATCAAACGCATATTCCGGAATTGCGCCCTTGCCGGAAGCAAGCACCGTTTTTCCCTTCAGGTCCGCAATGGAGTTGATGGTCTCGCCGTTTGTCATGACGGACAGCATGCCCAGCGTGTTGACAGCCAGCATCTGCACCTTTCCGGAAGTCTTCTGATACAAGGATGCCACCAGATTTGTCGGCAATGCCGCAATGTCCATCTCGCCAGAGGTCAGCTTGGCGACCATGTCATCCGGCGCGGTCGCCGTGGTGAACGTATACTTTGTTGAGCCAGACTGGCTGCTGTCCGACTCCTGCATCATCTGAACCATGCCCAGGCCAGTCGGGCCTTTCAGCGCGCCGACGTGAATGGTCAGCGCCTCTGTATTGGAAGCGGCCGCCGCAGAAGATGCCGTCTCAGAGGAAACTGCCTCTGAGGAAACTGCCTCCGCGCTCGAAGTGCTCCCGCTATTGCCGCATGCTGTTGCCGTCACTGCCAGCAGAAGACTCAGTCCGCATGCAATCCATGCGTTTCTCTTTTTCATTGTAAGCATTATTGTAAAATCCTCCTTGTGATAGATCGAGATGCCCTGCCCTACTGTGTCAGCCTTGCACCGCTCGCAGTGAGATTTCTTGGCAGGGCAAACAAAACGCCCGGCAAAGCGCATGCGCAGTTGCTGGGCGTTTCAAATGACTTGATACCGAGGCAGCACGGCGCAAAACGCCCTTACTGGTCCTCCTTCTGCTCCGCCTTTTCCGTCTTTTCGTCGGCGGCGTCCTCATCCTCGTCGAGCGTAAATTCCAAAAGCTCGCCGCAGTTGGGACATTCCATCTGGCCGTCCTCAAAGATATCTTCCGAGAGGCAGATGGTCTCGTGGCAGTTCGGGCACGTGACTTCGTAATAAGCCTCGTCCCCGTCATCCTCACAGCCGCAGGTGCAGGTGTGGCCGTCCTCATCATCCTCGTCGTAGTCATAGACGGCGCGCTCCAACGTGCCCAGATCCTCGTCTACCTCGTCGAGCTGGCCTTCCATATCAGAAACCACGTCCTCAACGTCGGCAACCGAAGCGGAAATGTCCTCAAGCACATCAATGATGGCATTGAGCACCTTGACTTCCTTCTTGCTTTCGTCCAGCTCCAGGCCTTCGGCCAGGCCGCGGATATAAGCGACTTTCTCGGTGACTGTCATGCCGATACCTCCCTTTTGGTAACCATCAAACGCTACATGTGGAAAAGCGCTTGTTCTCTTCGATCAGGCGCGCTCCATGTATTCGCCCGTGCGGGTGTCGATGCGGATCATGTCGCCTTCATTGATAAAGAGCGGCACCTTGATCTCCGCGCCGGTCTCCAACGTTGCGGGCTTGGTGGCATTGGTCGCCGTATCTCCCTTAAAGCCGGGGTCCGTCTTGGTGACTTCCAATTCCACAAAGTTCGGCGGCTCCACGCCGAAGACATTGCCCTTATAGGACAAAATCTTGCAGTCCATGTTCTCCTTGACGAACTTGAAATTGTCGCCCAGGACGTTTGCATTGATCGGGATCTGCTCATAGCTGTCGGGATCCATGAAATAATACAGATCGCCGTCATTGTACAGATACTGCATATCCTTGCGCTCGATGTAAGCGGTGGGATACTTGTCGTTCGGGTTGAAAGTACGTTCGGTCACAGCGCCGGTGATGACGTTGCGGATTTTGGTGCGGACAAACGCCGCGCCCTTGCCGGGCTTGACGTGCTGGAACTCGATGATGGAGACGACCTGGCCATCCATCTCAAAGGTAACACCATTTCTGAAATCGCCTGCAGAGATCATTCGTATTATCCTCCAATTCACGGGATAGTATGTCCACTTTAGGGTCTGGACACTCCCCCTAAAACTTACCTATTCTTAGTCTATAATATTTTTGCAGAGAATGCAAGCCATTGCGCAAGAAAAGGCTCACACCAGCTCCCGCAGCGCATGCAGCGCCAGAATATAGCTCATTTTGCCGAAGCCGCAGATCTGGCCCAAGCAGACTGGCGCGATGACGCTTTTGTGGCGGAATTCCTCGCGCGCATGGATATTGCTCATGTGCGTCTCCACAAAGGGAATGTGAACGCTGGCAATCGCATCGCGCAAAGCGTAGCTGTAATGCGTCAGCGCACCCGCATTGATGATGCAGCCGCTGTATACGCCGCGGGCGGCATGGATCTGGTCGATCAGATCCCCCTCGTGGTTGGATTGATAGACCGTCAGCGCAAAGCCCATATTCCGGGCAGCGTCGGTCACCTGTGTCTGGATGCTTTCGGCCGTTTCCGAGCCATAGATGCCCTTTTCACGCACGCCGATGAGATTGAGGTTTGGACCGAGCAACAGCAGAATCTTTTTTTCTGGCATCGCAAAAATCACTCCTTGAGATCGATATAACGGCCGGCAGCCCGCGCCTGACGGCGCACCTTTTCCTCCATGCTGCGGCGCCAGCGAAAGGAAGCGCCGCCCTCCCTTGCAACCGGCGTCAGCAGAATCGACTGAATGCCCACCAGATTGGCGCCCAGCACATCCGTGAACACCTGGTCTCCCACCACGACTGCCTCGCGCCGGGAAACACACAACTGGTGCAGCGCGCGCCAGTAGGCCAACGGCAGGGGTTTCATCGCAAAGGAAACAAACGGCAGCCCATATTGCGCGGCAAAAGGTGCCACCCGGGCGCGGAAATTGTTCGAGATGATCATCAGCCGAAATCCCTGATGCCGCACCTCGCGGACCCATTCCACGGTGCCGGGATATGGCACCTGCGAACCCGGCTTGGAAAGCGTGTTATCTACGTCCAGCAAAATCGCACGCACACCCATCCGGTGCAAAAGCTCTGCTTTGATGTACGTCACTTTGTCGATGACATAAGTGGGCATCATGAGCGGCATTGGGATCTCCTTTCCTCGCGAGAAAAAAGCGGGCTTACAAAAAGCCCGCTTTTCATGTACCTAAGAAACCGAAACGCAAACGCTACATCTTAACGATATCTGCGCTTGCGGGCTGCTTCGGATTTTTTCTTCCGCCGGACGGAAGGCTTTTCATACGCTTCCCTCTTGCGTACTTCCGCAATGACGCCAGAGCGCGCACACTGCTTCTTGAAGCGGCGCAGAGCGCTTTCCAGGGATTCATTGTCTTTGACACGGACCTCAGCCATCTATTTTCCCTCCCATCCGCCAAAAGGCAGGGGTTATCTGTAAACATTACCTGTTACATAGAATCTATTATACAGATTGAAAGAACAGATGTCAAGTCCTGCGGCACAGAAATCTCTTTTTAAGAAAATTTAAAAAATTGGTTGACAAGGCGCGAACGATATGATATCATAGATAACGCACTCGGCAAGAGGTGGCGCATGCCAATATGGCAGTGCCCGCATATATAGGGGTATAGCTCAGTTGGTAGAGCAGTGGTCTCCAAAACCACGTGCCGAGGGTTCAAGTCCTTCTGCCCCTGCCATATGGCTCGGTAGTTCAGCTGGTTAGAACGCTAGCCTGTCACGCTAGAGGTCGACGGTTCGATCCCGTTCCGAGTCGCCATTTTTGCTGCTATGGCTCAGTTGGCAGAGCACATCCTTGGTAAGGATGAGGTCACGCGTTCGAATCGCGTTAGCAGCTCCAGAAAAACCGCATGGTTAAGCCATTTTTTAAGGTTTGGCCGTGCGGATTTTTTGTGCATTGAAAAATTTGACTAAATTTTGACTAAATTTTAAATTTCGCAACCCCGCTATCAACGCCTAAAATATTCCCCCGCCCTACTATATATAAAGGTAGGACTGGGAAATTATTTTATATGGCAAAAAAGAAAACGCCGGGCAAACACCCGGCGCAAA
>ERZ1090864.113-NODE-113-length-43006-cov-7.738004_pt1 | contig 43006 bp, 33 predicted proteins | sample MGYA00478479_ERZ1090864 | MGnify/ENA primary metagenome ERZ1090864 (study PRJEB33644, sample SAMEA5815743) | chicken gut metagenome | biome: Chicken; feature: Gastrointestinal Tract; material: Caecum | place: Ireland | collected 2019-01-01 | study: A study of the...
CCGCATCGATCGCGATGTCTGTCCCGACACCTATGGCAATCCCTATATCCGCCCTGGTAAGAGCCGGAGCGTCATTGATCCCGTCTCCGACCATGGCGACCCTTCCCTTCTTCTTCAGGGAACGTATCACGCTCTCCTTACCGTCCGGGAGGACACCTGCAATGACCTCGTCCACGCCGGCCTGAGCGCCGATCGCTTTTGCCGTCCTCTCATTGTCCCCGGTGAGCATGACCACATGGATCCCCATATCCCGGAGCTCCTTCACCGCTCTCGGACTGTCTTCCTTGATCACATCCGCAACAGCGATCATGCCGATAAACCTGCCGTCTCTGCTGAAGAACAGCGGAGTCTTCCCCTCTGCCGAGAGCTCCTCAGCTCTCTTTCCCGCCTCATCCGGGATCACAGCATTCCTGCTGATAAAACTTAAATTCCCTCCGGCAAGCTTCTCACCGGCAAGAGTACCTGTCAGTCCGTTCCCGGGAACTGCATGGAAATCTTCTGTCTCCTGAGCACGGTCAGCGTTCTCTTGCTCCGCTTTTGCGATAACAGCCCGGGCCAGCGGATGCTCGCTCTTCTTCTCAAGGGCATACGCATATGCGAGCAGTTCTTCCTCTGTCACCCCGTCCGCAGGGATCATATCCGTCACCTTCGGCTCCCCGCTGGTGATGGTCCCTGTCTTATCCAGGGCTACGATCTGTGTCTTGCCTGTCTCTTCAAGAGAAACAGCGGTCTTAAACATGATTCCGTTCTTCGCGCCCATCCCGTTTCCTACCATGATCGCCACAGGCGTGGCAAGTCCGAGGGCGCAGGGACAGCTTATGACGAGGACCGAGATCCCTCTTGCCAGGGCAAACCCGATCGTCTGCCCCGCGAACAGCCACACAGCGATGGTCACCAGAGCGATCCCGATGACAGCCGGCACGAACACGCCTGACACCCGGTCCGCCACTTTCGCGATGGGCGCTTTGGTCGCCGCGGCATCGCTCACCATCTGGATGATCTGGGAGAGGGTCGTATCCTCTCCCACCCTGGTCGCCTCACAGCGGAGGAAGCCGGACTGGTTCAGCGTGGCAGCGGAGACCGCGTCCCCTGCATCCTTATCCACGGGGATGCTCTCGCCGGTGAGAGCGGATTCATTCACCGCGCTGTGCCCTTCCAGGATCACACCGTCCACGGGGATATTCTCCCCCGGCCTCACCACAAAGACGTCCCCTTTCCTCACCTGGTCGATGGACACAGTCTCTTCCGTGCCGTCCCTTATTACTGTAGCCATCTTCGGCGCCAGCTTCATCAGGCTTTTCAGGGCGTCTGTTGTCTTTCCTTTGGAGCGCGCCTCCAGCATTTTCCCCACTGTGATCAGCGTCAGGATCATTGCCGCTGATTCAAAGTAAAACTCATGCATATAGGACATGACTCCTGCCGCGTCGCCCCGCATCTGCGCGTCTGTCATCGCAAAGAGCGCGTACAGGCTGTATCCGTAGGATGCCCCCGCGCCGAGCGCAACGAGGGTGTCCATATTGGGGGCGCGGTGGATCAGGCCCTTGAAGCCACTGATAAAGAATTTCTGGTTGACCACCATGACCGCGGTCGTGAGCAGGAGCTGGATCAGCCCCATCGCCACATGGTTGCCCTCCAGGAACGAGGGCACAGGCCAGCCCCACATCATATGGCCCATCGAGAAATACATCAGCGGGACCAGGAAACAGAGGGACGCGATCAGGCGCCGTTTCATTTTGGGCGTCTCCCGGTCTTTCAGGGAATCCTCAGCCGCGGAGACAGAAGACGCCTTCACCTGTGCCCCCTCCTGTGCTCCCGCGCCTTTCTCAGTGGCGCCGTATCCCGCCTCCTCCACGGCGGCAATGATCTGGGCAGGGTCCGCCGTACCCTCCACTCCCATGGAATTGGTCAGCAGGCTCACCGAGCAGGAGGTCACGCCCGGAACTTTGGATACTGCTTTTTCCACCCGGGCGCTGCACGCCGCGCAGCTCATGCCTGTTACATTGTATTGTTCCATAAACATCACTCCTATTTCATCAATTTCTGGAGGACTACGACCAGCTCATCTATAGTCTCTTCCTTTCCCTCCCGGATATCCTCTGTCACACAGGTGCGGATGTGTTCCGCGAGGAGCACTTTGTTAAAACTGTTGAGAGCGGCATTGACCGCGGATACCTGGATAAGGATATCCGGACAGTAAGTATCGTTCTCCACCATCTTCCTGATCCCGCGCACCTGACCTTCAATACGGCTCAGGCGGTTGAGCATGCTCCTCTTCTCTTTCTCCGAACGCTCCTTTGTCTTGTGACAGCATTCGGGACAGACATTGTTTATCTCTTCCATGCTGATTTCCTCCTGTGTTTTCCATAAACCCCATAGGGGTATATCACCCCGTCGAGGATATTATATACCCTATCCAGGTATATTGCAACAAAAAAATAAGGAAGCCCTTTTCAGATCCTCCCTTTCTTACTTACAGCGCTTTTTTTACATTTTATGGAGGATTGAGAGCACCGTCTCCAGTTCTCCCGCCTTCAGCTGTCCCGGGGCAGAACCCCTGCCGACGAATCCGAAAGTCACCGCGGACCCGAACATTTCACCACAGATGCGGCTGATCACGCCCTCCCTTCCCATTGACATGGTAATAACCGGGATCTGTGCATACTCTGACGTCATCTCCTCAGTGGCAGACAGCAGTGTCAACACATCCTTCCTGCTCTGTGGCATGACCGCGATCTTAGCGATATCCGCGTCAAGTTCCTGCATCTTTATGAGTCTGGATACGATCTCTCCCTGGGACGGAGTCTTATGGAAATCATGATTAGACGCCACGATCATTACACCTGCCGAATGCGCGGCTTCAATGATTTCTTCCGCAGCGCCTCCTCCGGTATAGGCCTCTACATCGATCAGGTCTGCCAGACCGGTCTGAGCGATCCTGCTATTCAGCCGCACATAGGCGGGACTTTCAATTTCCTTCTCTCCGCCTTCCTTAGACGTGCGGAAGGTAAAAAGGAGAGGAAGATCCCCCAGGGTATCCCTCAGTCTCTTCAGCATCCTCTGCGTCCTCTCAAGATCAAAAACTCCCTCAAACCAGTCTGCCCGCCATTCCACCATATCCGCGGCAGAAGCTTTTACTGTCTCCGCAGCGGACAGGATCTCCTGCTCTTCCTTTCCCGTAATGGGAACACAGATCTTCGGCCTGCCTGCCCCTATCTCAACATTTCTGACTGTAACTGTCCTCATCCTTCTCTCCTTCCTGTCCTTAAGCTCTGCTTTCTCACACTGTTTTCCATTTCCTGACCTTCTCTTTATAATAGATCACACCCTCCCGGATGATCCGAAACTTTCCGTCCCTGACCTCCACTTCTGTGACCGAGCAGTTTGGCGGAACCTCATCCCTCCAGAACTCCGACACAGAGAGATTCCCCCTGATCCGATTTAAAAGAGCTGTCATCGCAGCCCCGTGTGTGGATACAAGGATGCAGCTGTCCCTCAGGTCCTCCCTTTCACATATTTCTGTAAGAAAATCTCCGGTCCGATCGTAGAGCTGAGGGATCGTCTCCGCATCCTGCGGCGGGATATAATTGGCTGTTTCAGTGAAAAATCGGTCAAACGCTTCACTCCCCGGCTCCCGCTCCTCTCCGCTGGTCCGCATCCCTTCGTAACTCCCGAATGACAGCTCCTCGATCCGGCTGTCCTCGTAAAGCGGGACGCCGCGGTCTCCAAGTATGATCTGAGCTGTCTCTTTTGCTCTCAAGAGCGGGCTTGTATACCCCAGATCGATCCTGACATCCTTCATGCCCTCGGCAGTCTCACGCGCAAGGTGTCTGCCGTAATCATTCAGCGGGATATCCGTATGACCCTGTACTCTGTGTATCCTGTTCCAGTCCGTTTCTCCGTGGCGGACAATATACAACCTCATAGTATTTTCTCCTTTGCATCCTTGTGTTTTTCTTTCCCTGAGTCTATAATGGAATCTGTATTTTCAGGGGGCTGCTCCCTGACAGAAAGGAATGATACTGAAATGAATAAGATCACCAGCTTTACGATCGACCATATCCGTCTTGTGCCTGGCATCTATGTTTCCAGGAAGGATACAGTCAGCGGTGCGGTCATCACCACATTTGATATCCGCATGACCAGCCCCAATGATGAGCCGGTCATGAACACAGCAGAGGTCCACACTATCGAACATCTTGGTGCCACCTTCCTGCGCAATCACGAGACTTATAAAGACCGTGTCATCTATTTCGGTCCCATGGGATGCCGGACAGGCTTTTATCTCCTCCTTGCCGGAGATTATGGTTCTGCTGACATCGTCCCGCTCATGAAGGAAATGTTCACCTTTATCGCAGGCTACGAAGGGGAGATCCCCGGAGCGTCAGCACGCGACTGCGGCAATTATCTGGATATGAACCTTCCCATGGCAAAGTACCTGGCGAAAAAATTCCTGGCGGATGTCCTGACAGATATCCAGGATTCCCAGCTTTATTATCCCGAATAAAAATCAGCCGGAATAGGAAAACCGCCGAGTCATGTTCCCGGTCTCACGCCTTTCAAAGGCATCCGGGAACATTCCGGCGGTGATATTCCGGGATCATCTGTGTTTCTTCAGTACGTCTCTCCTGATATACTCATAAGTCGTCTCTTCTCCCTGCTCGGCAAGCATATGGAGCAGCTTTTCCAGAAGCTTACGTGTCTCCGGGTGCATCAGCTCACCCGCTTTTCCGTTCATATAGTATTCCAGGGGGTCACTGTCTTTGTATTGACTCCCCTTGTATACCTTGCTTGCCGCGATCCGGTCAAGAAACATTTCCACCACATACCTGACCGGCATCTTCATCCCTGTCAGAATCCCGGTCCCGTCCAGGCTGTAGTCGATCCAGTATTCGTAGTGATGCTTATTCCTTCCCTTATGATGCAGCCATGCAGAAGAATAACCGTTCTCTTCCCTCTCCGCATTGTTGGGGCTGCGATCCCCCTGATAATATCTGCACCCCACGCGGAATTCTGTCCATCCGTATTTTGAGAGATCATGGAGGAGCCCCTGACGGTAAAGACCTACACGGAAACACTCTTTCATCACAAGAAACTTATGTTTTGTTATCGTACAAAAATGCTTCAGCGGCTTCATGGCTTCTTCCGCCCTTTTCCTTTATCCGGCTTCTTTTCAAGCTCTGTCCCTGTCAGGATCGCAATGCTTCTTTCTTTCAGCTCAATACACTTCTGATCCTCCAGGACTGCCGGCTCCTTAAGGATTCCCTGCTGTGTGTCAGCCGCAAGCTCCCATCCCCTGCCTTTTCCCGGAGACGGAAGGGCAAACATATGGGGAATCCAGTGCATGTTATAAGCGATAAAGCACTCCCGGTCACCTGCGCCTATACCGGAATAGAGAACTCCCAGCTGACGGCTGGACACTTCGTTTTTCACCTGCCATGCACTTTCCCCATGGTAGGATACGTCCGGCACTCCGCACGCCGTGCGGTCCAGGCCTTTGAGCTCTTCCTCGCGATGCAGACACGGATGTTCCCTGCGCAGGGCGATCAGCTCTTTTACAAATTCAAATAAAATCTGATCTGTCTTGAGTCTGCTCCAGTCCACCCATCCGATCTCATTGTCCTGACAGTAAACATTGTTATTCCCTTTCTGCGTATTATAGAACTCATCGCCAGCCAGGATACACGGAGTACCCTGGGCGGTCAGTAAGAGAAAGAATGCGTTCATCACCTGGTTTTTTCTAAGCGCCATGACCGCCCGCTTCCGGCTCGGTCCTTCCGCCCCGCAGTTCCAGCTGTAATTGTAATCAGGACCGTCTGTATTATTTTCTCCGTTTGCCTCATTATGCTTACTGTCATATGATACAAGATCCCACAGCGTAAAACCGGTCTGCGCTGTAGTATAATTGCACTTTCCGTCTACTGCCGAATTGTGTGACAGAGCCCACATGACATCATTGACCATGTTCTCATCGCCTTTGAGAAAACGTCGCATCACATTCTGAAACGCATCGTCCTTGCGCATCAGCTTAACGTCCTTCAGGAACGGATCCGCGCAGAGGATCTCCCACGGAACAGTATACGGATTAACCACAAACCCGTCCACATGGTATTCCAGCATATAGAAGCGCAGGCATTCCAGAACGGTCTGAACCGGAACTCCTTCCGCAAAAGGCATTTCCAGCACCACTTCGACCCCCTCCCGGTGGCACGACCGGACCATATCCTTTAATTCCCTGACCGCAGAGTCTCCCGCGGCATATGCCTCTTTGGGCGCGAAATAATATGCCGGACCATACCCCCAGTAATTGATTTTTCCTTTTTTACAATCTTCAAATTCATAGACAGGCATACACTGGATCTGATTGATCCCCAGCTCTTTCAGATAGGGAAGCTTCTCGACCACCCCCAGATAAGTGCCTTTGTGCCGCGCCTTAGAGGAGCTGTGCTTCGTAAACCCGCGCACATGGAGGCTGTACGCCACCACTTCATCCCAGCGCAGATGAAGCCTTTTGTCATCTTCCCAGTCATACTCCGAAGAGACAAGTTTCCCCCGGATCTCATGGGCAGACAGATCTCTCTCGCGTCCAAATACCTTCTTTCCGGTGATCTCCCTCACATAAGGATCGATCGTCACTTTCCCGTTGATCTCAAAATTATATTCATATTTTCCTGCATCAATGCCCTCTACAGCGAGGAAACGCACCTCCCCTATTCCGTCTTCCTCTGGCATCTCAAAGCGCACTGCCGGCTGCATTTTGCCTTTTCGGTACAGAAGGAGTGCACAGGGTTTCCCTTTCGGGACCTGCACGGAAAAATTGATTCTGTTCTGTTCTACTGCCGCTCCGAACGGCTGTGGCCTTCCTGTTGTCTTTTCCATTGTCTGTTCCTTTCCTACTGCCATCCGTCAGTTCCATACATCTCGAGGTTATCCCTGTTGATAAAAAAAGTCTCAACACTGATCTCTTTTTCATAATTTTCTCCGTTCAGAAGGGCTTCCGCTGTCCTGACCGCGATCTTCCCCATATTGATCGGGGACTGTGCCCCGATGCCTGCCATCGGATCCGCCGGATCCGCCATCGCGCTCTTCACCTCCGGAGATCCGCCTACACTGTACACCAGGACATCGCTGCGCCCTGCATCACGGAGTGCCTGGAGCACCTGTACAGCCATCGTATCATTCCCGCACATCACCGCGTCGATCTGCGGCTCTTCCGCCAGGACAGCAGCCATCTCCGCCTGTACCCCTGTCTCTGTGCTGCCGGCGTCGATCCTCCTGACGACTTCAAATCCTTTATTCCTGATCTTTTCCTCAAATCCTGTGATCCTGGCATTGATAGTGGCGTTCTGCGGGCTCTCCACGATCACCAGTTTCCCTCCGTCAGGCTTTCTCTCTGTCAGGTTCTCCCCGCAGACCTCTCCCGCGTTTTCGTCATCTGAGCCGATAAACACGTCCGTCAGATCCTGTTCCACCACCCGCACATCCAGATCGATCACAGGGATATCCGCCTCTTTCAGCGCTTTCAGGGATTCTGTGATCTGCTCCGGGTCCACCGGGCATAAGAACACCAGGTCAACCTGGGCGTCTATCATCTCCTGGATCTGTTCCGCCTGGAGATCCGCATCCTTCTTCGCATCCCGCACCAGTATCGGGTCACCCTGGGCTTCCAGCTCTGTCCCGATCGACTCTTTCAAAACCTGGTAGAAGGGATTGGACAGATCCGGGCAGCTATATCCGAAGAGGAGCTTCTCCCCGTCCGGCTCCTCATCCTCCTCCGGCTCTTCCACGACGGCATTGTCCTCGGGTGTGCCTACATTCTGCTTGCACCCGGATATAAAAATAACGGCAAACACTGCCATAAGCATGAGTATGAGCCCTTTTTTCTTCATCTTTCTTCCTCTCTGTCCTGGTCTTGTTGTCATTCACTCTTTCATTCTATCGTGTTTCGGAGGAATGTCAATAATCTTATCTCTTGCTTTTTCGATTTCTTTCTGATATCATCATGGTACGATACTGCTGCGGCAGATTTAAAGGAGAAGCACATATGAATGAAAATGGATCACTCACAGTAACACTGACACTGGAAAACGATGAAGAACTGGAATGCGCTGTCCTGACGATCTTCGAGTCGGACGGCAGAGAGTATATCGCCCTCCTTCCCCTTGATGAAAACGGGGACAGCGACGACGGCCAGGTATACCTCTACCGCTTTATCGACAACGGGGAAGGCGAGGAGCCGGGACTTGAAAACATCCTTGAGGATGAGGAGTTTGAGCGTGTTTCCGAAGCATTCAACGACTGGATGGAAGATCAGGATTTCGGCGACATCGACCTGGACGACATCGAGTAGTGTGCATGTGTCATCGGAAGCATCGCAGCTCCTGCGATTCCCGGCTCTTCAAGCTCAGCCTGTTTAAATACTACAGACTGCATGCCTGCGTGGATCATATCACGGTAGTACTTTTCCATTTTATCGAAGAATACATCCTTTCCTTTCATAACGCCGCCGCCCACAACAAATACATGAGGGTCTGCTACGTGGGCAATCGCAGAAAACATCATTGCCAGATCACAGGCCATATCGTCCACGATTTTTAACGCCTTCTCATCTCCCGAACGCGCCAGGTCAAATACATCTCCCGCGTGACGGATCTTATCTTCCCCAAACACTTCTCTTCCCCTGCGGGTGACAGCTGTTCCACTGGCCTCATTTTCTACAGCGCCCACATTGAGAATATTATATTTTTTACGGTTTCTGTCGATGCAGATATTCCCGATCTCACCTGCATGTCCGTTCTGGCCGCTGATTACTTTTTTATCAATCACAAGTGCTCCGCCTATTCCGGTTGAGATCGTAACATAATATACGATCGGATAGCCTTTTCCTCCTCCGAGAACAGCTTCCCCAAGCGCAGCCACCTTAACATCATTGTCCATATATGTCGGTTTATGGAAATGATTTCCGATATATTCAGCGATAGGGAAGCCAATCAGTTTTGGAAGGTTGGTAGATACAATAATCTTTCCGTTGATCGTATCAATCGGCCCCGGGATTCCCATCCCGATCCCCTCGCATTCCTCAAAACCGTCCAGACTCTCAATAAGGGAGATCATTGTTTCCATCACCGGTTCTGCACCGCGGTCCGGATAACTCCCGCTCTTCTTCATGGAGATGATCTGTCCATCCTCCCTGACAATAGCTGCACGGATATTTGTTCCTCCAAGATCCACTCCTACGTATTTTTTCATGTCAGCACCTCATTTCTTTTTTAGATATTTTGTTCTTTTCTTGCATTTTTGCTTTTTATATACTATTGTTAATATAACAACTCGTCAGTTAATAATTGGAAAGGAATTTAAAATGAGCCACAGTCATCATTCGGTAAACCCTGACAGTATTACAAAAATGAACGCCCAGCTTTTGTCCATTGCTTTATCCCAGGACGAGCAGGACTGGCAGAGCGTTTTTCACACACATCCTTTTACTGAAATTTTCTTTGTGCTGGAGGGCCGCGGCAATTTTCTTTTTCGCGAGGGGATACGTTCCATCCGAACCGGAGATTTAATTGTTATTCCGCCATATATTGAACACACCGAGCAGTCCATACCCGGAACCTCTTTGAAATATTATGTCCTGGGAATTGACGGGATTACCTTCCAGACGAAATATGACGCTGCGTCCCCACAGATTTACTGCAATTTTGACAGCCACTCTATAATTGCAACCCTTTTCAATCAGATTTACTACGAAATAAAAGGAGAGCAATACGGTTCAGACCAAATCTGCCAGCATCTGCTCGTGGTCCTGCTGATCCGCATTATCCGCATGAAGCAGCTCATTCCGATTTCCACCAATTCTGTAAAGATTTCGAAAGAATGTGCGCAGATAAAAGAATATCTTGATACAAATTATGCATCTCACATCACTCTTGATACGTTGACTGAGCTGACGCACATGAACAAATATTACATGGCTCATTCATTTACAAAATTTACAGGATTATCGCCAATCCAGTACTTAAACCAGCGCCGCATCGAAGCGGCATGCCACCTTCTGACAAATACAGATCACTCAATATCAACCATTGCCGCTCTTACAGGATTTTCCTCGCAGTCTTATTTTTCACAGACTTTCCGGAAATTCCACAACATCACGCCTATCAAATATCGCCAGACTCACTCAAAAAACTGATGTTACGGAAAAGAAGCCACCAGGATGGCCGGTTCCACCGGCCATCCTCATGGCTCATTTCTCAAATCTCATACCACTTGATTTCGTTCGCGTCAAGATCCAGATCAAAGCCGGAACCGTCGCCCTTGTAAACCGTCGTGCTCTGCGGCTCATAAGTATTGTTTACAACGCAGTATTTTCCATTTTTTACATACGCATGGACTTCTACGTTAAAGTTTGTGCTGAACCATTTATGCAGATTCTCCTCGTCGTGCGACGCCCAAATAATTGAACGGTAAAGGATACGGCTGTTCTCAAAGCTGTACGGCAGCCCACTGATATATACGCAGCGCCCGTTTCCAAATTCATTCACTGCCATCTGGACTTCCTTATTGCGCTGAATGAGGATCTCTGTCCCGTCATAGGCATAGATATTCTTCTCGCCCTCGCCAAAGTCGATTTCCTTCGTGCAGTCCTCTTTGATAAAGTGATCGTGCTCGTCCCAGTTATACTTATCATAATTCATTGTAAATCCAAGTTCTTTTTCAACGCCCATCACTGTCGCAAGCTGGAAGAAATGGCCTTCATGCTGATGGGCTGCTGGCTCGCCTACACCGATAAAGCCGCCGCCTTCATAGATGAATTTCTTGACAGCGGTTATAACCGTCTCGTCAAGCCAATTGTCTCCGCCGGTATATGCAGTATCTGCGTCTCCGATATTCATGAGGACGTCAATATCATCCAGAACAGCCGGATTATTTCTGATGTCGTCAAAGCTGATAAATTTCACATCAAACGGCGCGCCGCTGAGCGCTTCAATAATTCCCGCATAGGAATATGTCTCTCTGTGATAGATCGCATGGTGTACCATGTGATTGCCCCATGCGCGCATCTTGCCCCAGCAGTTTAAGATCGCAACCTTCTTGATACAGTACGGAGTCGTTCCCCTGATGTTATCATAAAGTTCACGGAACTCATTACATACGCTTTCCACATAATCGACAAATTCCGGGAATTTAAGGGCGAGTTTTAAGTATCCGCCATATCCGATCCTGTCGATCGGTTTTCTTAAGATCGCGCGTCTTGCTGTCACCCAGTTTACCTTTGCCTCTTTCACCGGATCACCGCCCTCGCGGAACACGTCCGGGAAGAAGTACGGGAGCAGACGTCCCTCTCTGTATCTGACCCCCTCAATGTCACTGATCAGACGCAGTGTAGAGCCGTTTCCGACACTTCCCACAACAGCGTCCAGGCCGATCGTCTTGAACTCATCCATAAACGGCTCCATGCCGATCCAGTGATCTCCCAGGAACATCATTGCTTCTTTGCCGCCTTCATGTGTGATATCCACCATTTCTCTGGCAAGCTTTGCAACTTCTCTCCTCTGGAAAGCCTGGAAATCTGTGAATTCTTTGGACGGAATACGGTACGGGTTGTTCATATACCCCTGGTCAATGATAAATTCCGGGCGGAACTTATATCCGGCTTCCTTCTCAAACTGCTCCAGAATATACGGGCTGACAGATGCGGAATAACCATACCAGTCTACAAACTTTTCTCTTGCCAGCTCGTCAAAGATCAGGGTAAACTGATGGAAAAATGTGGTATAACGTATCACATCAACATGCGGATTATCCGCTATAAACTTCCTCAGCCGCTCCATAGAATACTTGTGAGTCTTAGGCTGACGCACGTCAAATGTGATCTGCTTCTCAAAATTTGTCCATCCGTTCGTCACAGCATTGTACATGTGGACCGGATCCCACATAATATATGCCAGGAAACTCACTGTATAGTCGTGGAATTTCTTCGCATTGCGGATCGTCACATCTCCTGTCTCCTCATCATAGCTCCACTCAGATACAGGTACTGCGCCGGCTGTGGTACGGTCGATCACTTCCCACCATCTTGTAATATCGTCATGATTATTTACTTTAAGCATGTCCGGATAGAGGTGGTCCATCAGGTGAACGGACAGCTCGTCTTCTGTTGCAGTATAGAACGGAGTCATGATATACATCTGCTGGATCTCATCCGGGTTCGCCTTTGCCCATGCGTTGTCTTTCCTTGTTGTATAATATGTAGAGTATACCTTTGCGTCTACGCTTTTCAATTCCTCCGGATAATCGGTTCCGTCGCAGTCACGGATCGCATCCGCGCCCCAGCGCTCTAACAGCTCCAGAGTTTCCGGTACTACATCCACATCTGTCGGGATTGTAACCCTTCCTTTTGTTGACTGTTCTTTCAAAACATTTCTCCTCTCTTATACAAACGGGCCGATACAGATACTCCATGCCGATCCGCTATTTTCCATAACAGCTCAGCCGGCAGCGCGGGCTGAACCGTTACCATTTTCAAATAAACATCCTGTCCTAACCTTTGACACCGCCGCCGGTAACGCCTGCAATGATCTTCTCTGACAGGAAGATGTAGAGCAGGAACGTCGGAAGGAATACGATAATAACCGAAGCGAAAAGCCCTCCGTAATTTCCTGTATACTTCATGGAGTTTACAATCTGCAGAAGACCAACGCCGACCGGGGTAGTCTCTGTAGACGTCGCAAAAATGAGCGCCATAAAGAACTCATTCCACACACTCATGAAATTAAAGATCGTAACCGTTACAATCGCCGGCTGTACCAGCGGGAGCATGATCCGCCAGAATGTCTTGGCAGGAGTACAGCCGTCAATCGCGGCAGCCTCTTCATAACTCCTTGACAGACTTGCGAAGAAATTCAGCAGGTATGTGGTTGTAAACGGCACGCGGAGAAGAATATACAGGATGATCAGCAGGATCCTTCCCCTGATATGATACTGCGCCGTCAGGGAATAGATCGGCATAATGATCATAACTTCCGGAATACTCATTGCAAGGACAAGGCTTGTTTTGATCCCCTTGTTCCCAAGGAATGTAAATCTGGAAAGTACATATGCTCCGGGAGCTGCGATCAGGATCACGCAGACACATGTAACTGTCGCATACAGCAGTGAGTTTCCAAAGTATACGGATACGTTTCCGCTGTTCCATGCATTGATATAATTTTCAAAATGAAAACCTGATTTAAAACTAAACACTGCGCCGGAAAAAATTTCTTTCGACGTGGAAAGGCTCGCCCCAAGGATCCAGATCAGGAACGCTGCCGTAAAAAGGAGCCAGATCCCTATGATCAGGTATCCGGGCAGAAGAGACGCTTCTTTTTTCCAGTTAATTTTTTCTTTATATACTTCTTTATCTTTTTTTCTCATCTTTAACACCTCACCGAGCAGATTAGAACTCCAGATCGTCATCCCTGAGCAGCCTGTTCATCAGGAAATAGATGACTGCAACAATAAGCGCCAGGCAGACCCCGATTGCGGCGCCGGCGCCGGCGTCACGCTGAACATTTCCTACTGTTCCGAACACTGTATCATACAGGTAAACTACCGGTACAACTGTAGACGCCTCTGTGCTGACGGGAGAAAACATCTTTGACCAGAGGAAAAATGTCAGACAGTTTACGGTCCAGAACGTAATACATGTTTTAAAGATGCCGCGAAGCAGCGGCAGAGTAATTTTGAAAAACTGCTGCACTTTATTCGCGCCGTCAATCGTAGCGGCTTCTCCCAGATCTGAAGGAATTCTCTCGATACCGTTGATAAAGATCAGCATATAATATCCGACTGCGCCGAAACAGAACGCTCCGAGCATTGCCCAGAATTTCATATCCGTTCCCAGCCAGTTCTTTCCTTCCAGTCCGAAAGTTCTCAGGATCTTATTGATAAGGCCATAATCCTGGTTGTAAATATACTGGATCCACATAGTGGCAAGGGCAACCGCACTGATGATGTTCGGCATATAGATCGACGCACGGAAAAACTTTTTAAACCGGACTCCGCTGGTCAGGATCACTGCGAACAGCAGTGCAAACGAAAGAATGATCACCCCCCCCAGGATCCAGATCGTAAGTACGTTCCCCATTGCCCTCTGGAATGTAGGTGAGTTAAATATCCTGATATAATTTCCGAATCCATTAAAGGTCCATTCCGACACGCTGGAGGTTACATTCTCAATGCCGAAAAAGCTCATGATAACTGTACGCACTACCGGATACAGATACATAATGATCAGAGCAAGTAAACAGGGGAGGATAAACCCTGCAACAAAAAGTCTATTCTTTTTCATCCTATTTCACCTCTTCGATAAAATAAGGTGACGCCGATTCAGCGTCACCTCAAGGTCGTCAGCCAATCTTAGTATAAAGCATCCATTGCCGCTGCGAAGTCAGCTCCTGTATCATAGCTTCCCGCATACAGTTTAACAACTGTCTCTGCGATCACAGACATCAGATCTGCATTCTCGTTCAGACCCATATTCCATGTGAGCGGAGCGCTTGTAGCCTCAAGAACCTCTGTTGTTCCAGCCTGTGAAGCCGGAGCTGTGTTGGACGGATCAGCCGGGATCTGGTTGGAAGCGTCAGCTTTTACCTGATCCTGCTCACCTGTTACGATATACATGGCGAAATCAAAAGCAGCCTGCTGGTTCTCGCTGTATTTTGTGATTGCGATCGAGTTAGAGCCTGCGAATGTACTTGTAGAATCCGCGCCGTTCTCAACTGTCGGATATGCGAACAGTCCCCAGTTAAGCTCTGTGCCGGTGTTCAGGTTTACCTCTGATGTTACATAGTTTGCACAAACAACCATTGCAACGTCCTGGTCAATACCCATCTTATTCTGGCTTGCCGGGAACTCATCCGGAGCTCCGTCAGCAAGGTATCCTGCTTTTACGAAATCAATAATATCATCCGCCGCCTGGGCAACGCCCGGGTTCTCACTCCATCCGCCGTTTACAGCAAGGTCGGCAGTTACGTCCTGTCCGATCGTTCTTGCAAGATGATATCCAAACCAGAACGGAGCGTATGTGCTGTCCAGCGCCATCGGCTGATAGCCTTTGTCTTTCATGATCTGGCAGTCTTCCATAAACTCATCCCATGTCGTCGGAGTCTCTGTGATACCGCAGTCCTCAAAAATATCTTTGTTGTAGAACACGCCGCCTACAGAAGGCTGCTCTGTCAGGCAAGCAAGGAAACCTGCTTTTTCATTCACAACATCATTGAATACCTGGTAGCTCTTCTCAGCATATCCTGCCGCGTCAGCCATATCTGTCAGGTCTGCTACATAGTCTACATAGTTTCCTGTAATTCTTGTGTAGTCATCCTCGAACAGATCAAAAGCCTCCTCGCTTTCCAGAGCTGATGAAAGGATAGTCTTAATGTCACGTCCTTTCCACTCGAAAGTCACATGCGCTCCCGTCTCTTCCTCGAAAGCATCCGCCGCTTCCTGGAGAGCCTGTCCCTGCGGCTCTGCATTTGTCCACATGGACCAGTATGTAAGTTCTACGCCGTCATACTTCTTTTCTCCGCCGCCTGATGAGCCGCCATTGCTTCCGCATCCGGCTACAAGACCTGTCACCATAGCTGCCGCGAGCAATACACTGATTACTTTCTTTTTCATTATTACTTCCTCCTTTACTCATTACTTATGTTACTTATCATTATATTTCCCATTCTTTTATATTCAATCATAATCTTGTCCTGTTTTTTATGTTTATTGTCATTTTGCTATCTTTATAGCAGTATTGTTTATATTTTACCGTTATTTTACACAATTCTTCTTTTTTTGCGTTTGCTATTTTTACGTTTTTTACAATTTTATAATATCCTGCTTCATTTTATCCGCTTCCTGTCATTTTGCTCTCTATTCCTTGATTTTACATTTTATCTGCATTATCATAATAGCAAATATTACACATATTTCATAATTTCCCTTCTCCGTGCCTTTAACGATGCCGGAGGAACAAAAAGGAGTGATAAAACAGGATGAAACAGCCAAATATTATTCTGATCATGACAGACCAGCTCCGCGGAGACTGTCTCGGATATGCGGGCCATCCCGATGTAAAAACCCCGTATCTGGATACGCTTGCCTCAACCGGCGTCATGTTTTCCCGCGCCTACAGCGCCTGTCCAAGCTGCATCGCCGCCCGGGCGGCCCTTCATACAGGGATGGCGCAGGACCATCATGGGCGGGTAGGATATAAAGACGGTATTGCATGGGATTATGAACACACGATGGCAGGGGAACTTTCCAGGGCCGGCTATTATACCCAGTGCGTCGGGAAAATGCATGTACATCCCCTGAGAAATTATCTCGGATTCCACAATGTAGAACTCCATGACGGATATCTGGGAGCAGCAAGAAACACCTCTCTTCCATATCAGGAATCCCAGCTTGTGGCGGATGATTATTTTTACTGGCTCAAAGAGGAACTCGGTGTGACTGCCGACGTGACAGATACCGGTATCGAGTGCAACAGCTTCATCTCCCGCCCGTGGATGCATGAAGAAAAATATCACCCCACCAACTGGGTGACAGAGCACAGCATCGACTTTTTAAGAAGAAGAGATCCCGGAAAACCGTTTTTCCTGATGGCGTCTTACCTTCGTCCGCATCCGCCGTTTGACGCGCCCCGGCATTACTTCAGCCTGTACAGTAATAAGGAACTGCGTCCGCCTTATATCGGCACGTGGGAGACAGACGAATATCTGAAAAGAGACGGCCGTCTCTATGATTCCAGATCAGGCCCGGCAGATCCGGAGCTGATGCGCCAGGCACAGATCGGATATTATGCATGTATTACGCATCTTGACCATCAGATCGGGCGTCTGATACTTGCATTAAAAGCATCCGGGGTCTATGACGATTCCATCATTCTCTTTACCTCCGACCACGGGGAAGAGTTATGCGACCATCATATGTTCCGAAAAGCCCGTCCTTACGAAGGCAGCTGCCATATCCCGCTGATTATTACAGCAGGGAAAAACGTTCTCACAGATATCGCCTCCTCGTCCATCTGTACAGATATAGCTGAACTGCGGGATATCATGCCGACACTTCTCGACGCAGCCGGCGCAGAGATCCCGGACAGTGTAGACGGACACAGCCTGCTTCCTCTGGTACGCGGACCGGAAAGATCCCTTCGTAGCTGGCTGCATGGCGAGCACTCATTTGATGAGTTTTCCAACCACTGGATCGTAACAGAAAAAGACAAATATATCTGGCACTCATGGACCGGAACCGAACAGTACTTTAACCTCGAAAACGATCCTCATGAGCTTACTGACCTTATCAACGATCCTTCCTGCCAGGATCGGATCAGAGAGCTCAGAGAACATCTGATCGGATCACTGATCGGACGGCCGGAAGGATATACCGACGGCAGGCAGCTTATCGCAGGCCGCCAGGGTGTGGACATACTTCCCGGATTCGGCGCGCAGCGCCCGGATGCGCAGGAATTCAAATGATGCGCAGGAATTCAAATATACTGACAAGGAGATAGAAAAATTGAAAAAACAGGTAATTCTTATCATGACTGATACAACCCGGAAAGATATGCTCGGATGCTACGGCGACAACAGGATGATCACCCCCAATCTGGACCGGCTTGCACGGGAAGGGATCCGGTACGAAAATGCTTATAGCTGCCAGCCCGTATGCGGTCCTGCCCGCTCCGCGATCTTTACCGGAACTTTTCCACATACAAACGGGGCGGTCACGAACTCCATCGCAATGGGCGATAATGTAAAAACGATCGGACAGCGGCTGACTGATAACGGCTTCCATTGCGGTTATATCGGCAAATGGCATCTGGACGGATACGACTACTTCGGTACCGGCAAGTGTCCCGAAGGCTGGGATGACAAATACTGGTATGACATGCGCAGGTATCTGGACGAATTAAGCGAGACGGACCGTGTCAGATCCCGTCAGGCAGACACCTCCTTTGACAGAGATCTGACAGAAGAATTCACCTATGCATACAGATGTTCCAAACGGGCTGTTGATTTCCTTGAGGAGTATAAGGACGAGGATTTCTTCCTCACTGTTTCATACGATGAACCGCATGGGCCCTACATCTGTCCGGCTCCCTACAACACGATGTACCAGGACTTCTGTTTCGACGACAATCCGAACTACGAGGATGATTTAAGCCAGAAGCCGATGTTTCAGCGTCTCTGGGCGGGCGACGCACTAAATAAGACGAAAGAAGAAATCAACCGGCCGTCGAAAAAACTTTCTTTATTCCTGGGATGTAATTCTTTTGTCGACCATCAGATCGGAAAAGTCCTGGACAAGATAAGGGAAGCCGCTCCGGACGCTATGGTGATCTATACATCGGATCACGGCGACATGCTGGGCAATCACCGTCTGTATAACAAAGATGCCGCCTGCTACAAGGAGATCGCCAACATCCCTCTCCTGATCAAGGGCGGAGAATCCGGAAAGGTAGTCACAGCTCCTGCTTCCCATATCGATCTTGCCCCGACCATCCTGGACTATATGGGCGTCCCGGTTCCGAAGCTGATGGAAGGCAGGAGTATGCTGCCCCAGATTTATGACGCCTCCGTCCGTATAAACGATGTTGTCTACACAGAGTTCACCCGTTACGAAGTGGATCACGACGGGTTCGGCGGCCTGCAGATTATGCGTTCCGCAGTCACCGACCGTTACAAACTTGTGATCCACCTGCTGGACAGCGATGAATTTTATGATCTTGAAAAAGATCCGCACGAGGTCCATAATCTGATCAATGATGAAAGCTATGCCAGAGAACGCAACCATCTGCACGACCTGATTCTTGATCACATGAACGCAACCCGCGATCTCTACCGGGGATATCAGTGGGCCTGCAGAAGCTGGCGTACTGACAAAACGCCGTCCTGGGCCAACGACGGTTATACAAGGCAGCGCGAAAACGAAGAGTACGAGCCAAGACAGTTGGACTATGATACCGGACTGCCTATGAAAGAAGCTGTCAGAAAAAAAGTTGCGAAAAATGTAAAAAAATAGCAGAAGAAGACAGGAGCGGATGCAAACACATCCAGCTCCTGTCTTCGCCTTATTCCTTTGGCATTTGTGGTTTAATCACTCGTTATGATTTTTTCTTTTTTCTAAAGCATACGGCCATTACAGCTCCAATGGATAAAAGTATCCCTGTCACCGGCACAGACATATTGATGTCATCTCCTGTCTCAATCGCTTTTTCCTGCTTATTTGCCGGGGTTCCAGAGCCATTATCCTTGTCTTCTTCCATATCCGGCTGCGGCTGCGGTTCCGGCTCCGGTTCAGGTTCAGGCTGCGGCTCCGCTTTTGCTTCCGTCGTGAACTTCACTTCCGCCCCTTCGGATTCGTTCCCGGCCGCGTCTACTGCCTTCACTTTCACCGTGTACTCTGTCTCTGCTTCCAGCCCTTCCAGACGGTAGCTTGTCCCTGTGACCGCTTCCTCATTCAGCTTCGTCCCGTTCAGGTATACGTTGTACCCCGTCACTCCTACGTTGTCTGCCGCTGCTTCCCAGCTTACCGTCGCTTCCGTATCAGTAACGGTCCCTTCCGCTACAGACGCTGTGACCTTTTCCGGCGCTTCCGTATCTATGTCAAGATACTCAATATTCGGCGTAATATGCACGGAGCGCTTCTCTCCGTTTCCTCCATTCAGAACAACGCGCACATAATCGCCCTGTTTTACGGCAAGCGGATCTATCTTTGCCCATTCCTCTGCTGTTTTAAAACTTTCCGACAGCGTTGAGCTTAAGATCTCCTGATCATTTACAAAAAGGCTCAGAGTAATGTCACCGGTATTATCCGCCTGACGGATATAAGGTTCCGTATTACCGCTTCCGTCCTGACTTTTCACAGTAAACTCGATCGTTCCTGATTTCGGGACCCGGAAAGCCATAGCAGTAAGAAATGTTGGCGACGCTGTCGAAGCCGGAGCCGCGATCAACCCGTGCGTCTCGTCTGTCACACCTGTATTGTTAAATTCCTCCTGGCTTATATCAATTCCTATCCCGTGCCACTTATCCGGCTTCCATGTTACATATGTAGTATCAAAGTTAGCAGCGGCAACATTCTTCCACTCATTTTCGCCTGATGCTTTCGACTGGGCAAACCAGACATTCCCCTGCTGCCTGAGTACGAAGTCGGAAACCCAGTTATAAGTATTTTTCTGAATAATGGGGATTTCTTTCACAGCGCTGCTTTGCGCTGTAACCTTAAATTTCATCTCATCCGTGATCTTATCTGTATCTGCCGCCTTTTCTCCATCGGCTTTGATCACTTCTCCAACGGCTTTATTCCCTATCGAAACATTACTCTTAAACTCACTGACCGTCAATGGATTATTATCCGTATACGGAACATAAATCCCATCGTCCTTTACAATATATACTGTATCATGGATAGACGTATCTTCGGAAATTGTCGGATACTCTACAGCTCCGATATCCGGGTTGTCAATGATCTCATTTCCGAAAAAGTCATGCTCTACTTCTTTTCCATTCTGATCTGTGATGACCTTTCCGGCGTTAATTGCCGGAGAGCCTTCCGCCAGCTTATAACCGTCGAATGCCGTTGCCTCCCCTTCCGCTGCATTATCATGGCGATAAACCTTATGGTCGTCCGCCGCCTGCTTCGGCGCAGTGCCCGGATCGGCCATTACCTGCTCGCCGGACCGGACCAAAATCGGAGTCTGATCTACCTGAGGGGCAGAGGTATAATTATAATAGAGATTATTGTCATAAAGTTTGATATTATCTCCTGATGCATTCCCTTTGAATGTCTCTGTTTTCGGCGAATCCCCCGTATAGTAGAAAATATTGTTCTGCATAAGGGCAGAAGCCTGGGCATATCCCATTCTTGCCCCTATGATCGCAGTGCCCTCTGGAATATAGAACGTATTATTATAAATATGGGCGTCCGGATTCTTTGCAAGAGAAAGTGTCCCGATATTTTCTCCCGATCCGTCATTCTGGCTGATGTTATAGCGGAAGGTACTGTTCACAGCCTTTTGCAGGCAGAACATGACCGTTCCTCCGGTATTCCCATGGCTGTAATTATACTGGTATAACGTTCCGTCGCCCGTGTCTGCGTCCCAGGCCTGTCCGTCTCCGTTTCCACTCGCCGCATTCAATGTATTAAAGCACTCATTGTACTGAAATACCGCGTCCTTACATGTCCACGGCCAGATTCCCGCGGCCACCCGTCCGGCTTCCCTCTGATAGTCCTCTGTATTCATCTGACGGCCGGCTTCTTCCGCCACATTATACTGTACGATCGGCCGATAGCAATACTGGGGTGTGATCGCGTCTCCGCCCGCGCCTTTGACATAATTATTCTGGATCACGACATTGGTCGCGCCATACTTCTGCATGTCTTCATCTGACAGGTATGTCTTGCTTCCGAATTGCTGTTCCCCATATGCAGTATATGCGCATCCGATCCCTTTCCTGTTTACATTGTCGAGATAACAGTTTTCGATCAATACGTCATTGTAGCGGGCAATCCCGGTTGCTTCCTCATTGTCTGCGATTCCCGCCACAAAATAGATCCCGCCGTTTACGCTCTGCTTATTATAGACATTTCCGTCAACATCATGGATATAGAGATCTCTGAGGACAATGTGATCTAAAGTGCCGTTATTTTTCGCCATGGACGCGACTCCCGTCCTGTCCAGTGCATCTTCAGCGTTATAAGCTTTTCCGTCATTATACCCCCCATCCCTATCTCTGTCGTTGGTAATTTCAAGACTGCTGACTTCAATGTACTCCACATCGTTCAGAAGGAGCGCGGTCGAAACCGTTTTCCCGCCTGCCGGCATATCGCCGACAGCCTTATCATCCCTGTAGTTTTGTTTCCACTGTCCCCATCCGTTTGTATTAATCTGGGGTTTGTTTCCTTCTCCATAAGAGGTCACGACAATATAAGCCTCTTCGCTCCCGCTTCCTTTCAGGTGCAGCGCCTGATTATTAAAAATCGAACCGCACTCGAGCAAAACCTGATCCCCAGGCCCAAGTGTCAATTCGTTAATTTTTTCAAGCGACTGGAACGCTTTATTTTCAGACTGCCCATCATTGGCGTCATCCCCGTTTTGGGAACTCACGTAATACGTTGTCCCGGTTCCCTGCCCTGGTACTGCCGCCTCGCTGATCTCTTCCGCTGCCGGTATGACAGGAAACGCGGTTATGAAAACCGCCGCCACAGCAGACATTACCATAGCTTTCATTCCTCTCGGCCTGTTCCGTTTTTTCATACTTTCCTCCTTCATTCATTGCTGTGAATCACTGTATTTACCGTTAAAATAATTGTAACTTTATCCGGCGACAGGCCTCAACTTATATATTGCTTTATTTTTTATCGATATTGCTTTTGCTTTGTGTGTTTTTCATAAGCATTTTTATATCTATATGCTTTTTGCTGTAAAATAATATTTAAAACCCTTTATCCATCCCAGATATTTTGTGCTATATCTACAAAACATTTGTATGGGAATGTCTGTTCCGGCACGTTTTATATATGATCCGCCGTAAACTGATAAAGTATTTCCCTGTCAACTGTAACTTCAATTTTCCCGGCGCGTTCTTCTATCATTTTATCGTACTTCTGTTTTCTCAGCTCCTGCTCGACTATCACGCGCACGGAATCCAGAGAAGCTTTCTCCCCTTCCCGTCCCACGATCCACTCCCTGCTGTTAAAATAATCTTCCGTCTCGCTTTCCGTCAGTTCCATCCCCGGATTTGATCCGTCCTGGCAGTACTGATCCCTGAGCGCGCTCAGTTCATATTCCATATACAGTTCCGGAGTATACTCTGTAAGCCCGTAGACTGGCTGGCCGCTTTCTAACGCTTCTTTTCTCCTTTCGTTTTCCGCTTCCATCCGCTCGATCATGTCTTCATACCCTGCCCCTTCGATGTAACCTGCTTCTTCAGATATTTCGAAGACTGCATGTATCTGCTTTATTTTTTCAATGGTATTATCCATGAGCAGTTCGCAGGGCGTCTCCGCGTCGCCCCGTCCCTTTTTTCCGTCCTCCGGTTCCGGCTTTTTGACCTCTTCAAGCCATTCTGCTTTATCGCCAGGATCTATTCCGTATTCATCCTGGATCTGTGCAGTTGTATCATACCGCACCGCCTCCATGCACTGTAAATATTCCTCCGCACTAATATTCCGATTCTGCAGGCGCAGTCCGGTTTCAGATCCGGTATCCATATAAAAATATATCATACATATCATTCCCGCAAGCAAAACGGCTGTTCCAGCCGTCAGCAATACAAATCTTTTTTTCCTCAAAGCAGTCCTCCTGTATCCTTCGCAGAAATAGTTCCGGTATCCGCCGCCTTCCGCTGTTTAGTTTACTTCCTCATCCAAAAGTTCATCTACAAAGCGGGAAGGAGCTGTCTCTTTCCCGTTTTTTTCTTTTACATAACAGATTTTGAGCACATTTTTGGCACGGGTCATTCCCACATAAAAGAGCCTCCGCTCTTCTTCCTCCGCCTTCTCGCTCACTGCCTTCTTATAGGGCATCCTTCCCTCGTTTGCCCCGATCAGCAGCACTGTATCAAACTCCAGTCCCTTTGCCGCGTGCAGCGTCATCAGACGCACCCCTTCCCGGGATGCCTCTCTCATCCGTTCCTTCTTTTTCAGCGCCTCTGTATATTCCTCGATATGCGTGAACCACTCTTCAATGGAGGCATATGGGCGCGCCGCTTCCTCGATTTCAGCCAGCACTTCATTCAGGGCAGAGCGCTCGATTTTATTTGTGAAAGCATAGTCTTTCAAAAAATCATCGTACCCGATCCGTTTCCTCAGATACTGTATCGCCGCATATGGAGCCATGCGTGTGAGCATCTTTACATCCCACTCGAACTGGTCAATCCTGTCCATCATCCAGTCTTTGTCACAGTAAAAATTCCTGATCCCCTCAAAAGACGCCGCTCCGCCGGCAAGGCTGTCCCGTCCGATATAGCGCTTGGGCCGGTTCATGACGCGCAGCAGGTCTCCTCTGCTGACCTGTCCCACGGCAAGGCGGAAATAGGCCTGGATATCCTTTGCGATAAAGTGATCATAAAGATTCGGGAGATATTCCCGCATCTGGAAGGGCATCTTCCGGCGGATCAGCTCTTCTGCCACGGAACGCGCGTCTGTATGGATCCGAAACAGTACAGCGATATCCTCTATGGGGACTCCGCTTTCCACACGTTTTTCAATCACATCCGCCACATACTGTGCCTCCTCATTGGGATCCTTTAACTCCTGTACGTGCAGAAAATCTCCTTTGTCTCTCACTGTCTCTATTTTTTTATCAAACCGCTTTACATTATTGCCAATCACTTTGAGAGAATTAACGACGATATTGGAAGTAGACCGGTAGTTCACATCCAGAAGGATCTGTTCTGCCCCCGGATAGTCTTTTTCGAAGCGGAACATAATCTCCGGGTCAGCTCCTCTGAATCCATAGATCGCCTGGTCGTCATCCCCTACCACAAACAGATTATTCTCCGGGAGCGCCAGCATCCGGAGCACATCGTACTGTACCCGGTTGATATCCTGGAATTCGTCTACAAGGATATAACGAAACCTCTTCTGCCACATTTCCAGCACATCAGGTCTGGAAACAAAGAGCTCATAGCAGACAACGAGCATATCGTCAAAATCAATCTTTCGCAGCGCTTTTCTCTCCTTTTCGTATTCCCTGTATATATCACGGAATGTCTCAGCACCGCACTTTGATGAGACAAATTCCGAAATGTCGATCCTGTTGTTCTTGACCCGCCCGATCTCCTCCGAGATATCCCTGAGGAAATCTTCCTCGTCAGACGGCTCCAGCTCCTGCCTGCCCACGATCGGGCGCAGGAGCTGGTACTTTTCCTCTTCTGACAGGATATTCTGAGGTCCGAAACGGTACGCCCACTTCAGGATACCATAATAGATCCCATGGAATGTCCCTGCAGTCACCGGGATCTCTCTTTTCCCCATCAGGCTGCAGAGCCTTTCCTTCATCTCCGCCGCTGCAAAACGGGTAAAAGTAACGACCAGAATCTCTTCTGGCCTTATGTGGCATTCTTCGATCAGATACCGGATCCTGTTTACAATTGTAAGCGTCTTACCGGAACCGGGCCCCGCCAGAACCTGGCAGGGTCCCGCCCCGTGTGTGACCGCTCTTTTCTGAGCCTGGTTAAATCCCATCTGTTTCCTTTCTGTCTGTATCTGCTGTCCCTGTCCTTCTTCCTCTTCTACGCTTCACGGATCTCACGGCTGAGCTTTGCGATCCCTTCCCGGATCCTGCGCAGGGACTCTTCTTTTCCGAACACTTCCATCAGCTCTGTGGCGCCGCCCGGAGTATTCTGTTTGCCTGAGACAGCGGTCCGTAACGGCCACATTACATAGCCGATCTTATATTCCTTCTCCCCGGCGAACGTTTTGAGCATCTCAAAGAGAGCGTCATTGCTGTAATCATCCTGAGCTTCAAGCAAAGGCAGTACCTCTTCGAGAAGGGCAAGCCCTTTCTCCGGATCTGTCTTCATCTTTTTGTGTCTGTACAGCTCATTGTCATATTCCGGCAGCTCCTCGAAGAAGTCGATCTGAGCGCAGATATCCGGGAGGATCTCGATCCTCGTCTTGACGAGCGCTGCGATCTTCTTCAGGTCATAATCTTTTGTGACCGTGCTGCGGATATAGGGCTCTGCCAGCTCATAGAACCGGTCAAAGTCCATTGCCTTTAAATATTCGCCGTTCATCCATTTCAGCTTCACTGTGTCAAAGACTGCCGGGGACTTGCTCATATGGCGGTAATCAAACGCCTCCACCAGCTCTTCCAGAGAGAATATCTCCCTGTTGTCGGACGGACACCAGCCCAGCAGCGCCACATAGTTGACCACTGCTTCTGACACATACCCCTGGTCGATCAGGTCCTCATAGGAGGAATGGCCGCAGCGCTTGCTCAGCTTCTTGTGGTTTTCATCCGTGATGAGCGGGCAGTGCACATACACCGGGATCTCCCATCCGAAGGCCTCGTAGAGACGGTTGTACTTCGGCGCGGAGGATAAGTATTCATTTCCTCTCACCACGTGAGTGATCCCCATCAGATGGTCATCGATCACGTTCGCGAAATTGTATGTCGGGAACCCGTCCGACTTGATCAGGATCATGTCATCCAGCTCATTGTTGGGCACTGTGATATCCCCGTAGATCTCGTCATGGAAAGTCGTCTCTCCCTCATTCGGGACATTCAGGCGGATGACCCACGGCTTTCCCGCCGCCAGGTTTGCCTCGACCTCTTCCCTGCTCAGTCCCAGGCAGTGCTTGTCATAGACAACAATATCCGTGCCGTCATCCGACACAGAAGTTTTCAGCGATTCCAGGCGCTCTTTGTCGCAGAAGCAGTAATATGCATCGCCCTGCTCCACAAGCTGTTTCGCATACTTCAGGTACAGCCCGGAAGCCTGCCTCTCGCTCTGTACATAGGGGCCGTAACCTCCGTCTTTGTCCGGGCCCTCATCATGCTTCAGCCCGGTCTTCTCCAGGGTCCTGTATATGATATCCAACGCTCCCTCTACGAAGCGCTCCTGGTCCGTATCCTCCACACGGAGGATGAAGTCTCCTCCCTCGTGCTTTGCGATCAGATACGCGTAGAGCGCTGTCCTTAAATTTCCCACATGCATGCGCCCTGTCGGGCTGGGAGCAAATCTCGTCCTTACTTTGTTACTCATCTTTTTTCTCCAATCCTGGTCTGTATTTTAATTTTCGCACTCCTCCGCCAGGCGTTCAAGGAAATCATCACATCTTCCGTATACGATGAAATCCGCTCTCTGGTCCGTGTAGTGCTCTGACCCTGTCACAAGGATCAGGTTCGTGCCCGAATAATACTGCAGCATCTGGCTGCACAGAGGCGTATTCAGGCTTGCCCCGAGCACAAGGAGCACATCCGCCTTCTCCACCTCGCCTGCCGCGCGTGTCATGATGCCATTGTCGATCATCTCGCCGATCAGGCATACCTGCGGGCGCAGGGCGACAAGGCACTGTTCACACAGAGGAACACCCTTTGAATCCCTGACATATTCCACCGGGTAATGCCTTCCGCAGGACGGGCACACATTGTCAAAGACCGTGCCCTTCATATTTATCACATTCCGGCATCCCGCCCGGTCTTCCAGCCCCGCGATGCGGCGGGTGATGACCGCGTCCACCAGGCCGTGGTCCTGGAGCTTTTTCAGCATAAGGAAGCCTTTTCCCGGCGGGACCTTCGCCGCTTTCAGGATGACCTCTTTATAAAAGCGAAAGAACAGCTCTTTGCGTGCGGAATAAAATCCGCTGCTGAAGATCTCTTCAAATGAATAGCCGTATTTCTTCTCGATCTCGTAGGATTCGTCCCCGTCGCGCAGGAGCGGATACCCGCTCTCCACCATCATCCCCGAGCCGGTCAGCACGACTGTATATCTGCTGTCCCTGAGTATCTGGAGTATATTTTTCTCTCTCATAAAGTTCCCTCCCTTCTGCCGCATCATGTCCGGCACTGCGTGTTCCTATACATGGTATTATAGAACATGTCGGAGGATTCTTCAACAAACAACTGAGCCCTGAAAACAGCAGGGTTCCTCATATTTTTGTAAGATCAGCCTGGCAGGTCGCCCGACAGGAAAAGCCGGATGGATGACGGCAGGTTCCCTGTATCTGTCAGGCTGCATCCAACAGCGTCCAGAGTCTCAATCTGCGCTCCTGCAAATACATCCGCCGCGAATCTGGTTACTCTGTCCGGCACCTTATAGCTTCCGGTCCTCGCAGACGGAAATCCTAGGATACAGGTTCCGTTTTCTGAGAACAATACACCGTCTTCTGTAAAACAGGTGTCCGATCCTTCTGCCTCCAGCCATTCCAGGCTCCGGAGACATGCAAATGCTCCCTCTTCGATCCGAGTGATATTCCCGGGAATATAAATCTCTGTGATCAGTTCCGGGACATCTGCAAAAGCTGATGTCCTGATACCTGAACATCCTTCGGCGGGAAGGACAAGATATCCTTCCGATATCACGCCCGTGTCTGCGATCCCGCAGATCATCCCCTCTGTATCTACAAGAAATCCATTAATATTTTCAGGGCTGTTTTCCGGCACACTCTCTTCCGGAATACTTTCTGACGGCAGGTCTTCTGCAGGGAGGCCTTCTGCAGGGATATCCGGCGCTGTCCCCTCCTCCGGCAGGACAGAGACTGCTGTCTCCGGAAGGGACATCTCCGGCACTGACGGATTTTGTTCTTCCGGGATCAGGGCCTCTGTCAGGACCTCTGCTGTCCCGGCTTCAGCTGTCACATCTTTTTCCGGTTCCACCGGAAGTTCTCCGGGAATACTCTCAAACACATTTCCCATAACCGAGGACAGGATTCCATCTGCTCCTGGCACGGCTGCCGGGATCATATCCGGCAGCGCTGTCCTGTCTCCTGACAGAGCGCTTCCCGCCGCGCCTGCTGCCGTATCTGCAGGATTTCCGCCTTCCACATTTGCGGAATATCCTCCCGCTATTCCCGGGAATCCGGTATATCCGTCTTCTATGCCGATGACCGCAAGCACAAGCAGGAGGAAGACAGCCGCAGTACGTTCCAGCCTGCGGAGCCCTTCTGCTGATCTCCACTCCTCATAAACCTTTTCACACCATTCCATTTTGAGCCCTTTCCTTTCTGCACCACAACTTATACTGGTAATAAATTCCATCAGCTTTCTCAGGATAAGGTATCAGAGAAAAAGGAATGCCGCAATCCCCTGCAACATTCCTTTGCACTTTTTCTGAAATTTTCCGCCTGTACTAGACGTTGATCTCCGCCTTCATCCCCAGTTCGTCCTCATTTTCCCTGAGCAGCGGATAGATGACATTGTTCAGGTACGCATCCACCTGTTCCTTTGCGCGTCCTACGTATTTTGCGGGATCCATGGTCTTTTTCAGGTCTTCCAGGCTTAAGTTGAACGCCGGGTCCGCAGCGATCAGCTCCAGGAGGTTATTTTCCAGGCCTTTTTCTTTTACGTTCTTTCCGGCTTCCATGGAAAGCTCCCGGATCCTCTCGTGGAGCTCCTGGCGGTCGCCTCCTGCCTTTACCGCATCCATCATGATATTCTCGGTCGCCATAAACGGAAGCTCAGACATCAGGCGCTTCTCGATCACCTTCGGGTAAACCACGAGCCCGTCCACCACATTCAGGCACAGGTCCAGGATCCCGTCGATGGCCAGGAAGCCTTCCGGCACGCTGAGCCTCTTGTTCGCGGAGTCGTCCAGCGTCCTCTCGAACCACTGGGTCGCGGATGTGACCGCCGGGTTCAGTGCGTCGATCATCACATAGCGGGACAGGGATGCGATACGCTCGCTGCGCATCGGATTCCTCTTATATGCCATGGCGGATGAACCGATCTGGGTCTTCTCAAAAGGCTCCTCCACTTCTTTTAAGTGCTGGAGCAGCCGGATATCATTGGAAAACTTGTGAGCGCTTGCCGCGATCCCGGCAAGGATGTTCAGCACCCTTGTATCCACTTTTCTGGAATATGTCTGCCCGGATACCGGGTAGCATGCCTTGAAGCCCATCTTTTCCGCGATCATGGGATCGATCCTGTCGATCTTCTCCTGGTCGCCGTCAAAAAGCTCCAGGAAACTTGCCTGGGTGCCTGTCGTCCCCTTTGATCCCAGGAGCTTCAAGCTGCCGAGCACATAGTCCAGATCCTCAAGGTCCATGGCAAACTCCTGCATCCACAGTGTGGCCCTCTTTCCCACCGTAGTCGGCTGGGCCGGCTGGAAATGGGTAAACGCAAGGGTTGGCTGGGACTTCTGCTCTTCTGCGAATTTCGCCAGCTCCGCGATCACATTGACCAGCTTTTTGCGCACCAGCTTCAGAGCCTCAGACATAATGATAATGTCTGTGTTATCCCCTACATAGCAGGATGTGGCTCCCAGATGGATGATCCCTTTCGCTTTCGGGCACTGCACGCCGTAAGCATAGACATGTGACATTACGTCATGGCGCACGACTTTTTCCCTCTCACGCGCCACATCGTAATTGATATCATCCGCGTGGCTTTTAAGCTCTTCGATCTGTTCGTCTGTGATATTGAGCCCAAGCTCCTTCTCCGTCTCCGCAAGCGCGATCCACAGTCTTCTCCATGTGCGGAACTTCTTGTCCGGTGAAAAGATATACTGCATCTCCCTGCTTGCGTAGCGCTCGGAAAGAGGGCTTACATAACGGTCATTTGACATATTCCTGATCTCCTTTATCCTCATATACTTATCCTGATCCCTGTGTCTGCCAGGCGTGCCGGTCCTTTTCCGGCCCCATCCCGCGCATCTGCCGGGATCTGTCCGCCTTTTATAGTAACATCCCCGCGGCCATCAGGCAACACTTTCTTGCCATGCAACAGCTCAGCCATCAGGCTGTGCGGTTTTCCGAACGGCGCAGGTGGACTGTTTTTCCCTGCCTTACATCTGCTCGAAGGCGTGGCTGATGTCGCGCCCCGGGACTTCCATGGGGTAATCCCCCGTAAAGCAGGCATCGCAGTAGTTCAGGTCTCCCACCATATCTTTCAGCTTCGCGACTTCCATATACCCGAGGGAATCCGCGCCGATCATCTTCCTGATCTCTTCCGGCGTGTGGGAATGGGCGATCAGCTGTTCATCCGACGGCACGTCTGTCCCGAAATAGCATGGATGCAGGAACGGCGGTGAGCTGATCCGGACATGTACCGCCGTAGCCCCGGCATTTTTCAGCATTTTGATAATATTTGCACAGGTGGTTCCCCTGACGATGGAATCGTCCACCATGACGATCCGCTTTCCTCTTACCACCTCGGGGATCACATTCAGCTTGATCTTTACGCTGGATTCACGGTCGCTCTGCTTTGGCTTGATAAATGTCCTTCCCACGTAACTGTTCTTGTGGAACGCCATGCCGTAAGGGATGCCCGATTGCTCGGAATACCCCTTCGCAGCCACCAGTCCGGAATCCGGCACACCCACCACCAGGTCCGCGTCCACCGGGTAGGACTCTGCCAGCGCTTTTCCTGCGAGGATACGCGCATGATAGACATTCACTCCGTCGATCGTACTGTCTGTGCGCGCGAAATAAATATACTCAAAAATACATCTCGCATGCTGCTTTGCGGGAACTGCCATACTCATATCCGAAGCGATCCCGTCTTTTGTGATCGTCACGATCTCCCCGGGCTGCACATCCCTTACAAACTCCGCATCCACCGCCGCGATGGCACAGCTCTCAGATGCCAGAAAATACGTGTTCTCTCTTTTTCCTATGCAGAGCGGCTTCAGTCCGAACGGATCCCTGGCCCCGATCATTTTGCGGGGACTGCTCACTACAAGGGCATAGGCGCCGCGGATCTTTTTCATGGCATTTTTCACCGCGTCCTCCGCCGTTTTCGTATTCAGCCGTTCCCGCGCGATGTGGTAAGCGATCACCTCAGAATCGATAGTTGTCTGGAAGATAGCTCCCGTGTATTCCAGCTCATGCCGCAGTTCCACTGCATTGACCAGATTCCCGTTGTGCGCGATGGCAAGGGTCCCTTTTACATAATTGATGACAAGGGGCTGGGCATTCTCCACCCTTGTGCCGCCTGCCGTAGAGTAGCGGACATGGCCCACTCCAAGATTGCCTTTCAGCTTTGCCAGCTCCTCCTCGTCAAAGACTTCATTGACGAGCCCGAGCCCTTTCCTTGAAAGCACTTTTCTCTGTCCGAATGTATCAGTCACTGCGATGCCACAGCTCTCCTGCCCTCTGTGCTGGAGGGCGAAAAGCCCATAATAGATGGACGCGGCAACGTCGCGTCCATCCATGTCATATGCTCCAAAGACCCCACATTCCTCTCCTGTTCCTGTGGTAATATGTTCATATGCTGTCATTTAGATCCCGCTCCTTATTGATTTGTAAAACGTGATAAAAACTGTTTTGTGCGCTCTTCCTTCGGATCCTCAAACACTTCCGCCGGAGTGCCCTGTTCCATGATGCAGCCGCCGTCCATAAAGATCACCTGGCTGGACACATCCCTGGCAAATGCCATCTCATGGGTCACGATGATCATCGTCGTCTCCTGGTCCGCCAGTCCTTTGATCACCTTGAGCACTTCCCCTGTCAGCTCCGGATCGAGCGCTGAGGTCGGCTCGTCAAAGCAGAGGATATCCGGCTTCAGCGCCAGCGCCCTGGCGATGGCCACTCTCTGGCACTGTCCGCCGGAGAGCTGGTGGGGATAATTATCCACCCGGTCTGACAGCCCCATCTGGTCCAGGAGAGTCCTTGCCTCAGCCTCGATCTGTGCGTGGATCTCCTTTTTCCCCGCTTTATAGTCCGGCTTTTCTTTCTCCAGGAGTTCCTTTGCCAGCATGACATTCTGGAGAGCCGTATACTGGGGGAACAGATTGAAAGACTGGAACACCAGCCCGAAATGGAGCCTCTTCCTCCTGATCTCGCTCTCCTGCATCGTCGCCCGGTCCCCTGCGTCGAACAGCGTCTCTCCGTTCACACGGATCACACCACCGTCCGGTCTCTCAAGAAAATTCAGGCACCGCAGGAGGGTTGTCTTGCCACTTCCCGAAGATCCGATCAGGGAGAGCACCTTCCCTTTTTCCAGCGAAAAACTGATATCTTTTAATACTTCCGTATGTCCGAAACTCTTGCTTACATGCTGTACTTCCAAAATCGCCATATATCCCGCCTCCTATCTGAAATACTCCAGTTTTTTCTCAAGACGTCCCAGAAGGACAGTCAGGATGCCGTTAAAGATCAGGTAGTACACTGCCGTAAAGAACAAAGGCCAGATCACGCCCGCGATCCCCATGTTTCCTTTCATAAAGGACTGACCCGCGAAAATGACTTCCTGGAGAGAGATGATGCGGGAAAGCGAGGTATCCTTCACCAGCGTGATGATCTCGTTTGACATCGGAGGCACGATCCTTTTTACCATCTGAAGGAGCTTGATCTTAAAGAAGATCTGGCTCTTCGTCATGCCAAGCACAAGCCCTGCCTCTTCCTGCCCCTTCGGCACTCCCTGGATCCCTCCGCGGTAGATCTCCGAAAAATAGCAGGCATAGTTAAAGATGAACGCAATGGAAGCCGCGAGAAAGCGTCCGCTCTCACCGCCGCCCCAGATATTGTTGCCCATGAGCCCAGGCATGAAATAAATGATCAAAAGCTGGATCATCAGAGGAGTCCCCCTGATGATCCATACAATGATCTTTGTGAAATAGCTTAACGGCTTAAACCGGGACATGGACCCAAAGGAAATGATGAGCCCCAGCGGGATCGCTCCCAGAAGGGTCACGAAAAACAGCTTTAAGGTCTGTAAAAAACCCGTGTTCAGCGCCTGTATAACAATAGGAAACTGTTCTGCAAATGTCATGGTATAACTCCGTCCGTAAAACTGTCTTTTTATTTCTTACTCTGTGACCAGCATATCCTGGACGCCGTATGTCTCTGCAAGCTCCTGGATCGTGCCGTCCTCATAGCATGTGTCGAAGAATTTGTTGAGTTCCTCTTTCAGGTCAGATCCCTTGCGGAAGCCTACGCCATACTCCTCGCTGCTCAGGTGCACTGTATATGTAAGGTCTTCATAGCTCGTGCCCTCGCCGATCATGGCCGCTGCCATCAGCAGGTCAATGACCGCCGCGTCAGATGTGCCTGCCGCTACTTCCATCAGTGCGTCAGCCTGTGCGGTCACAGGTGTGACATTAAGCCCTCTTGCCTCAAGCTCCGCCTCTCCGGCGCTTCCCGCCTCAGCGGCAAAGTTTAAGTCAGCAAGGCTGTCCTCGTCCTGATACTGGTCCGCCACATCAGACGGAACTACGACAACCTGTGCATTCGCCAGATAAGCGTCTGTACAGTCCATGGAACTTGTCACTTCCGGCGTGAGGGTCATCCCGTTCCACACACAGTCGATCGTCTTTCCGTCCAGCTCGAGGATCTTGTTGTCCCAGTCGATCTCAACGAATTCCACATCAACGCCAAGGCTTTCCGCAAACGCCTTTGCCAGATCCGCGTCAAAGCCGATCCACTCGCCGCTCTCATCTTTATAATCCATGGGTTCAAAGTTCGTAATACCCACGACAAGGGTTCCCTTGTCTTTGACATATTCCATATCCGTTGCCTCGGATCCCTGACCGGAATCTTCCTTCGAACCGCATCCTGCCATCATAGAAACAACAAGGCCTGCGCAGAGCAGCACGCTCAATACTTTTCTCTTCATGATGATATCCTCCCTCGCCGGGAAACCCGGCTTCTTGCTTTTTTTCTCTACCAATGAGTCACTGTACCACGGTAAAGTTACCCTTGCATTCTAACACAGGGGGAAGACTGTGTCAAACACATTATGCATGGCTTCTCCTGTGCTGTCTCTTCCATTTCTCGATCAGAGACGCGTCCACCTCCGCCGGCATGCTTCTCCTGATCTCGTCCAGCTCCCGCCGCATCTGGGCGTTGATCTCCATATACTCTTCATTCTTCGTGATCAGGATATGGTATTCTTCCAGTGACATATATTTATAAGACGCATACAGATAAGGCTTCAGCAGAGCTTTGTCCCCGCACATCTGGTAAGCCCTGTCATACATTCGCGCCGCCTCCTGATAGAGGAAAAGTCTTCCATATGCCGCGCCCAGCCCCGCGTAGATCCTGCCGTAGAACTTATCGTCCACAGTCTCATCCTTCTCCTGGTTCAGGATCGCCTGGTATACAAGGATCGCCTCTTCAAGCTCCCCGCTCTCCAGCAGGTTGTCTCCCTTGAACTTCTGGCGTTCGATGTCCTTCTGATTTTTCAGGTGCTCCAGCACGTTCTGGATGCGGATCATCTCCGGCTCCCGGTATATGCGTGAGGCTTTGAGGATCGTCAGCACGAACTTTTCCACCGAGCCGCGCAGGCGCAGCACATCCCTGAGCGCTCCCGCCAGCTCCTCCATGCCCAGTTCTTCGTCAAGCCAGTCACAGAGCTGTTCGTTCATGATCGTATAATCGATCAGATAAAGATTGTTGCACAGATAGTAGCACAGCTCCTCGATCGTAAAGATCCTGCTGTGGATCCTCGTGATCTCATATGGATGCGCTGCATGTCTGTCATGACAAAGAATTAAATTTCCCATCATTGCCTCCTAAATGTATGATCTTTTCCTCATGGAAGTCCGTGGGCGGGAAAAAATCTCCGAATCCCGCGTCACGCACTGTGATCTTACATGTCTTCTCGTCCAGGAACAGTGTCTCGATCTGGAGCCTCATAGAGTACTCCGCGCGCCTCGGGAATTTCTCAAGAGAGATCTTCTCTGTCCTCACATTCCCCTGGATCAGTGATTCGATGTGGAACTCAATATCCTCCACATTCTCCATGAGGACTTCCCACTGGTTGTTGGACTCATACCAGTGCGCTCCCCAGGAAACGATCGGATACCACATCTCCTGTCCGTCCACCCTCATGTTCACCGTGATCTGGTCTGTCAGCTTATCATCCGACAGATAGACCGGGTTCTCGATATGCATGAACAGCTTCCGGTACGCGGTATAGCAGGCGCCCTTGCTGTACAGATTATTCCCGATAAATGCCCGCCGGCCGTTACAGAGCACCCGGAGAGCTTTGGGATACCAGTTATTTTCAAAGCCCTCTCCTGTAAGGAATACTGATGATACGATCCGCTTGTCGAACACACTCTCAATAAACTTGCAGAACATGGCATCCGCTTCTTTTGCTTTGTCTTCATTCAGCACAGGGTAGACTGCCGCCAGCTCCTTCATGTGCGCGCTCGCCACCTCGTCCACTGTGACAAAGGTAGTCTTGCCCCCGCCCAGGCCCGGCCGCAGACGCCTCAGCATATACGCCCGGATCTCATTGCGGTCACAGCAGAAGAGCGCCGCGTCGTACTGCCACAATTCCTTGGGCTGGTAAAACAGGTAATTGCAGAAACTCTCCTTATAATCCTGGATAAAGATATGCCTCTTGTCGATATTCATGCGCACCGCGATCCCACGGAGCATCTGCGCCAGCTCCTCCGTAAGAGCGGGCACAGTGAACACGATCCCCTCGATCTCCGGGAAGGGCTGGAGCGACATCTGGATAAACTGGGAGAGAAGCCAGACTGCATCATATGTCTCCTCGCCGAATTCGATCTTGTCCCCGGCAAGGCTCTTGCTCAAAAGCCTTGTCACAGTGAACCCTTCCTTGATCGTAACAAGCCGCTTCGCCTCCTTGCCGTACGCCCATGTATCCCTCAGCTTCCCGATGATCAGCGGGATCTGGTAATTGTCCGAATCCACTTCCAGTGTATCCGGTTCCAGCTCCTGGTCATTATAAAAACTGATCTGGCATGTCTTTTCATTTATTTCATAACCGATGATACTGCCTTGTCCCATGGAAAGACACCCTCCTTATTCCTGTGTGAACATATGATTCGCCGCCGCATCCTCCAGAGCATATTCCTGCATCTTCTTCCGTCGCTCCCTGCTGCCGGTCTCCATGAGGATGTCATTGAGCCTTCCGTACCTGCCCTGCTCTCCGGGCTCTGTCTCCCGCACGCAGGACTCTTTATCGCTGCGGTAGGAATTACCGTCTATGGTCTCTTTAAAATAGTATTTCAATTTCTCATTGGCAAAAAGAACGAATTTCTTCACATAGAGGTTTTCATACATCGGAGTCAGCACCTCCGTGGAATAATCCGCCTGCTCCTCTCCGCCTTTCTGGAGCTGGTAATAGAGCATGACCCTGCTGCCCTTCTGCCCTTTGTACTCGATCAGTGTCTTGTCCCAGAGCTGCAGCTCGATCAGCCAGTCCTTTTCATAAGAAAGGAAGAACGGGAAATAAATCTGTTTCCCGCACAGTTCCTGAAGGAATTTTTTCAAAGTCTTGCGGGTCTGCGCGTTATACTCTCTTCCCGAATAATATTTGAGCACCGCGATCTTACAGATATCGATGGTATTCTCGCCTTTCTCATATTCCCTGCAGATGATATCGATCACACTCCTGCCGATCTTGCGCTCTTCCACCACATACTCCCTGGAAACATAGGCAAGATACGCCTCCTGGAGCCGGAAATACGCTCCTTCCGCGTAATACTGCTCAAAGATCTGCGCCTCCTGGAACAGTTCTTCCGAGAACAGCATCTGCGTGAGGATCCGCTCTGCCAGCTTGTGGGTGTGCACCTCATAATCCCGCGCCTCTCTCCAGAGCATCTTCATATCCGGAGTCGCCCCACAGTAATAATTTGCCAGGTAAGTCAGGATCACTTTGTCATACTGCTGTTTCTTAAACAGTTCAAAGCACACATAAGTCAGGAAGTCGTCATTCTCGTAATTATTCTCCCGGATCGTCCTGCTGCACAGCCCGAGCATCTCATCCTCTGTATAATTCTCCAGCCCTTTTTCGCGGACTACGTCCAGAGTCAGTTCCTGGGTCTCTTCTTCCTCACGGTTCCGCCGCAGGCCATTGATATATTTTCTGCACATATCCATGTAGCGGAGCTCATAGAAAAGCCGTTTGCTCTCATAAGGGATGGAATCCGTATAATGCCGCCCGTCTTTCGCCTCCCAGACGAGGCGGTCTGTCTTTGCATACAGGAATACGCGGGCTCCGTTCTCCGTATACGGCGCCTTCTGTGTGATCGTCCCATCCTCCGCGATCACATGGATATACTTCATATTCGGCACTTTCGTTGTGATCCAGTAGGCATGGCACACATCGTACAGCGCCTTCACCCTCTCCGGGTTCATCGCGGATTCGACCACAAAACGCTTGTAAATAATGCGGAGCTGTTCGTCCACATTCCTGCGGTCGAGCTGGTTCCACGCAAACGCCTCCATCTCATCCCGGTAATGGGCATAGATTTCGCTGGACTCATCCTCATAAGTGATCAGGTTGGAGTACAGGAATGCACATTTGTGGTAGTCCAGGTTATTGCCGTGCATGAAATACAGGTACACAGACCTGGGCAGAGATTTGTGGAACTGTGACGGCACGACAGAGGCCATATAGTACTCGTAGAGCTGCGCGATCTTCAGTTCAGCTTCAACCGCCTTCTGATACCATTTAAAATACTCTCTGTCCACACAGTTTCCCTTGATGAGCAGGGTACAGATAGATGTCAGGATCATCGATTCATGGTAGATCTTATACGAAAGCACAAGGACATCATAGAGATGACGGTCAAACACCTTCATCTGGCTGGCAAGGTTCGCGGTATAAAGGGCCAGTTCCCGTGTCATCAGCTTATGCTTCACTGCAAAAAGGAGCACGCGCACCTCAAACTCTCCCAGTTTCTTCAGCGAGGAGCTCTTATCCCGGAAACACTTGAACGCCTGGAGATAGAACCAGATGCTGTGGGATTTTTCCTCATAAAACTGTTTCTCCAGGGCGCGCAGCCTCTCGCTGTAAATCTTGTATTCCGGATCCACCTCCACGAGCATGCAGAGGATCTTCCAGCTGTCCGGGTGTTTCATAAAAGTCCTGGAAAGCTCCTCAGCCACCTTGCGCTGCCCGATCGTATCACTCGACAGGAATGTAGTCAGGTAGAGATAATACGAGCTGAGCTCCACATCTTTGCCGATGGCAAACCGGTTATAATTGTAGGACTCGAGGAGCCACTTTGCCTCGTCCGTCTGCCCCCCGATCAGGCAGATATGCGCATGGAAAAGCAGGTAGAATTCATTTCTCGGATCCATATCCCGCAGATGGCTGATCCGCCTTACCGCCTCCTGCACCCAGTCAGAGAGCTCCATCTTCCCGCTCTCATATTTCAGGTAGTTGCGGATGATCCCCGCGAACTCACGGTCATTGGCGCGATGTTCCTCATCCCTCTTTACATCCTTTTCCACCACGACCTCATAGGTCAGCGTCTCATAAGGGGACTCCAGGATGATCCTGCCGAAATTACTCCCCTGATGGAGTTTGTCCACATCCAGGAAATACTCCAGCCGGTAAGAGTTTCCGATAAACTCTTCTGTAGTAACTTTCGTGTGTTCCACGGACAGGAACTCCCCCTCCGTGCGCACATCGATCTCCAGATATCCCCATGTATTTTTCTTGATCGTAAACGTCTCTTTCCGCGCCTCTGTCAGAGAGATAAACGCCCTGCTCTCTTCCTCCAGGGTCAGGAAGATCTTCTCCTTCTGCTTGCAGCCCACGAGGAATTCTTCCAGCGCCTGCTGGTCCAGCTCCCACTTCCGCATATTGTCATAGAGCGCCTGGATCCGCCTGTCCTCATACTTCAGGATCTCGTAGAAATCCCTGGAGCGGAACAGTTTCACCGCCTCAGCCGCATCCCGGAAAGACAGCTTCTTAAAATCCTCCAGGCTCTGGATCTTGCCATAGCCCGTCATCACAAAAGGTTTCTCGATGATAGCGGTAAACGCCACGTCATATTCCCCGCCGTTGCAGACGATCGTGAATTTGCCGTGCTCCACATGCCCCGGCATCAGGCCGCTGCCGTCATATGTATAATAGATATTGACCGGATTGCCGTCAAACCCCTGCTCGTCGCAGTGGACACGGTAAGAGGAGGGATAGACCAGTCCGCGGATGGTCCCCTCCCCCTGGTTCTGGAGCGAAAAGCTCCCCCTGTATTTTTCTCCCTCGCCGACACGCATGATGATCCGCGTCTCCGGGAAGATGATCTCCGGCTGCGGGATGTGGAAATCCCCTTTGGCAAATCGCTTGATCTTATTCTTCAAATCAGTCACCTACTCACAATTCTTCTCCTGCCCGAAGGCAAAAGTACGCTACTTTGGATTATAGCATTGTTCGACAGGTTCTTGCAACGGTGTATTCAAAGAATTTCCCACGCATTGTATACAAGTATGCAATATACTTATTTTGTCTCATCCTTCACCATCTGCACATAATCCAGCACCTCATACCCAAGCCTTTCATAGAGAGAGACAGCCCGCGTATTGTCTGCCTCCACTTCCAGGCGCAGGCGGGTGACATCCCTGCCTTTCTCTTCTTCCAGATAGCGGAAAAATTCCCTGCCCAGTCCGCGGGAGCGGAACTTTTCCCGGATATAAATTTCCTCGATCCACCATACATATCCTCCCGCTTCCTGGGAAAAGGTTTTCGCGGTCAGGCCATACCCTGCCGTCTCTCCGCCGCACTCGAACAAAAAAATCTCCGCATAGGAGTCCGACCGGAGCGCCTCTTCCACAGTCCTTGCGAAATACTCATCCGGGATAGGGTGGAGCACTGCATCCGAGTGGTAGAATTCCCCTGCCATCTCAATATATGTTTCTCTGTCATTTTCCGTAAATCTGCGTATCATCTTTTCCTCTCCCTGTCGTCATTTTTTCTCTTTTTCCACACTTTTCCCGTTCCCCTGAGAAATATCGTATATATACCGGCAGAGCAGGCGTCTGCCTGCCGTCATCTGCTCCAGGACAGCGTCCGCGCACTTCCCATACAGACGCAGTGCCCTCTCCCGCGCCTTGCTGCCATCGTCCGGATGATAATAAAGAGCCCGCATTGCCTGCTCATAAAACCAGTCCCACTCCTCTGAACTGACCTCCGGGCACTCCTTTTTCAGCAGTTCCAGCCCTTCTTCTCCAAAAACGTCCACATTCTCTTTCTTTACCCGGCTCTTTCTCCTGTTCTCCGGGCGGGAAGCGTTTCTCCGGGCCAGCCCCGCCAGCTTTACAGCGCCTCCATACATCGCGGGAAGTCCGTTTCCCTCTGCCGAGTCCGCAGTCTCCTGCCGGAACCTTTTTCTTCTCAAAGATGCCCAGGCCAGGATCGCGGCGCTGACTGTAATGAGAAAGATGCCTGCTGCCAGCGCGGCCGCAGCCTGCCAGCCAAAACCAGTCACCACAACTGTCTCCTGCCCTGACGCCGGTTCCCGGATCGGTTCCGCCGCACTCCCGTTTCCCGGGGCTGCCGGCGTGTGTTCTTTATTTACCCAGCCTCTGTCCGCACCCTCATACACCTGGCACCACGCATGCCCCATGCTGCCTTCGACCTGTGCCTCCCATGTGCCGTCCTCTGCCTGTTCAAACGCAGATGCAGGTACTGCATAGCCTTCGATATACACGGACGGATAGCCGCACATGCGGTAGAGCAGGGCAGCCGTGGTGGCAAAATGGACGCAGAACCCTTTGTGGTTTTCAAACAGGAAATATTCTGCAAAATCCTCTTCTTCCGGCACAGATCCGGGAGCAGTGTCGTAGACAGCCATCGCTTCAAACGTCTCATCGATCTGCCTTCCCACTGCTTCATCTGAACTTGTATCCCAGTATTTACACAATTCTTCCAGACGGTCCAGCTCTCCCCGGTATAGGCAGTCCCTGTCCTGACAGGGACGTATACGGTTCCAGCCGGTTTTTCCTGTACAGATACAGTGAGGGGAGTCTCCGGCGTCTCCGGCACAAAAGCACTGATCTCCTTCAGATGATCCATGCTGTCCGCTGATGTACCAAGAGCATCGCCAAAGATCTCCTCGTTCTGCTCTCCCTGTACCGGCAGGTTAGTTAGTGCGTTTTCCCGGACCGCGCAGGCTGAACGGTTTATATTTAGCGCACAATGCGGTAGTATTCCCTGGATGTCAGAAGATACACGACCACATAGAACAGCGTAAACACTGCCGTTACTCCTGCAGTACATGCAAGGAAAAGGGGCACATTCAGCACATACATGACCGCCAGCAGCATGGTCATCACCCGGAAGGCGAACGCCACATGGAGAAAGGCTCCCAGAAGAGGCAGGAAAAATACTGCCAGGATCTGGCTGCGGATGGTCCGCCGCACTTCTCTTCTGTCCATGCCCACTTTCTGCATGAGCTGGAAGTTCTCCCTGTCGTCATACCCCTCTGAGATCTGCTTGTAGTAGATGACCAGCACTGTAGATATGAGGAAGAGAGCTCCTACAAAGATCCCGATAAACAGGGCTCCTCCGTTCATTACATAGGTAGACTGCCGGTAGTCTTCTTTATACTGGACATAGGAACCAGGGTTCTCCTCCGCAAGCTTTTCCCCGAGCAGCCTGACCATATTTTCCTTATCCCCGGCGTCCCCTTCCAGGTCAAACCATGCATCATATCCCGCATGATTCAGCTCTTCGGAAGAGAATCCGTACTCCTGCGCCAGCGAATCCACGGAGTTTACATCCGGAAGGATCACATAGAACATCCCCACTACACTGGACATCGTGCCATCTGCCACAAGAGGCACATTATCCAGCACTTTTTTCACCGTGTACGGGACATCGCCCAGAAGGATCGTGTCATATGCATACTCATCCTCCGGCGCGTAGATCAGCGCCTCCCCCTGCTGGAGAGTCTCATCCCCGCCGGTCACTGCGTTATAATCTTCCAGAGGGATCAAAACCATGCCGCGGTACGAGTCGGTAAAGCCTTCCTCATCCCCATAGTCCATCGCATTGCCGAACATCGCCGTATCGCCCCTGAGCATACACGGGAGCAGGAAGGACCGGTACCCAAGCTCTCCCGTCACTTTTACCCCGGTCTCCTCTGCGGTCTCCCGGATCAGGCGTGAAGCCTCTGTCCTGGCCTCGTCCGAGCCGTCGGGAATGCCTACGGACACATCCTTCGGGAACTGGTTCTTCATAGAGTCTTCGATCCCGGCATAGAGGCAGACACATACAGACAGCACTACGATCACGACTGTGCTCATGATACAGATATTGGCAAGCCCCGCCGCATTCTGCTTCATCCGGTAGAGCATCCCGGACACAGCCGTAAAATGCTTTGCCTTATAATAATAGTTTTTATTCTTTTTCAGTGCCTTTAAGAGCACGATACTGCCTGTCATAAAAAGCAGATACGTCCCGATGACGACGAAGATCACCGCCAAAAAGAACACATTCACTGCTTTCAGCGGCGAATCCGCTGTCTGGGCGATATAATAACCGCTGCCAAGCGACGCCAGCCCAAGGAGCGCCAGGAGCCATTTGCCCCGTGGTTCTTTTTCCCCCTGTCTCTTATACACATATCCGAGCCCACGAGACTGCAGCTAATATCGTATG
>ERZ1090864.114-NODE-114-length-42889-cov-8.745576_pt1 | contig 42889 bp, 38 predicted proteins | sample MGYA00478479_ERZ1090864 | MGnify/ENA primary metagenome ERZ1090864 (study PRJEB33644, sample SAMEA5815743) | chicken gut metagenome | biome: Chicken; feature: Gastrointestinal Tract; material: Caecum | place: Ireland | collected 2019-01-01 | study: A study of the...
CGCTCTTCGTGATCTCCGCGCCGCTGAAATACACCAGCGACTACACCGGAGACGCGCAGCCCAGCACATTTGAGGACAGCTTTATCCAGACAGTCAGCGATTATGTCAACAACGGCGGGACCGTGGTCGTCTGCGGACTGGCAGATTATCAGGATGCGAACAGCGGACTGCCGTACACATCCTATGAGCAGGCAAATAATCTGCTGAGCGGTATCGGCTCTACCATGCGGATCAATGACGATGAGCTGATCGATCAGGATGAGAACGGAGGACAGCCGTACAGACTTTATTTTGATGACTTTAACTATGAGAGTACTGATCCGGCGGTCCAGAGTATTCTGGAAGGCGTTGCGGAATCCGGACTTACCTACAGCTCCTACTCAGGATGCTCTGTCAGCGTGGGCGAGGGTGAGGCCATTGTCTACGGGCATGACACCACCTACTCCATCAACAGCAAGGCTCCGACACAGGGACATGACAAGCCGGTATTAAGCTACAGCGCTCCGTACGATGAGGCGACAGCAGTGGTGCCGAAGGGCGAGGTCGTATCCATGGCCACAGAGGCTGTGGGAAGCGGACGCGTCTATGCGTGCGGTACTGTATTCTGCTCCAACTTCGAAGTATCCGCAGAGGACCAGGTATCCTACGCCAACGGAATCATGGCGCAGAACCTGCTGAGCGACGTGAAAGTCGAGCCGGAGATCAGCACGATCCAGGAGGCGCGCGCGGGTGAGGATGGAGAGGTGTTCACCGTGATCGGAACCGTGGCAAACGGAACTGCCGAGAGCGGAAACGCATTCTTCAACACAATCTACATCCAGGACGATGAGGGCAACGGAATCAACGTATTCCCGATTGACGACAGCAATATCCGCCGAGGGGATCAGGTCCAGGTGACAGGATCTGTCAGTGAGTATATCGGCGACAAACAGCTGTCAGCCATCACCGTGACGGTCCTGGAGGGAAGCAAAGCCGTCGTGATCACAGATGTGACCACAAAGGAAGCCAATGATTATGAGACGAACTTCGGAAAGCTGGTACGCGTGGAGGGTGAAGTCATTGACTATACACTTGCAGGCGGCATCGTGGAGAGCATCACCGTGCAGGATGACAGCGGAGAGAGCTGCCGTGTATTTATCGACGGATATATCGGATACTCAGACGAGACGTCTCAGGCACTGGAAGACTTCGTGGCAGAGGGCGCTTACATCAGCGCTGTGGGATTCGTCTCCCATGACGCGGAGGGCAACCGCCTGAGAGTCCGCGACAGGTCCGAGATCCTGCCGGCAGAGCCGGGAGAAGAGCCGGCGCCGGGCGGCGAACAGCCAGGAACAGATGTGCCGGGAACAGACCAGCCGGGCAGCGGACAGCAGGGCGGAAATACGCAGACTGGCGGCAGCCAGACCGGAAACGGAGCGCAGCAGGGCGGATCAGCAGTGAAAAACCCAGGCAGCGCTGCACAGACGGGAGATAACGCTTCGGTTGGGATCCGGATCGCGATCGCGGTGACCGCGGTTCTGGCAGCAGGCGCGGCAGCTGTTGTGATCGTTGTGGGAAAGCGCAGGAGACAGAGAGAGTCTTGACATTTCTGTCCGATACGTTTAACATAGTATCCGACATAAAACTACATAAGATTGATGACAAGGGGAGCTTGTATGACAGGCTGAGAGGAAGTTGATAACTTCGACCCATAACCTGATCTGGATAATGCCAGCGGAGGGATATGTTATGAGCGCGCGTTATAGCCCTTTTGTTTTCAATCGGAAGACAGGAGGGCTTTTATTATGTCTGGAATATTTGTCAATGCAGAGGGCGGCCTTACAGCCGCCGGGTATGCGCTTACCATTGTTGCCGGGATCATATTGTTTCTGGCGGCGTCTTATTTCGCGGGGAAACATTCCGCAAAGAAAAGGATGAGCACAAAGCAGCTCGTATTCTGCGCGGCGGCGATGGCGCTGGCCTTTATCACATCGTATATTAAGATCTGGAACATGCCCTGGGGCGGGAGCGTGACGCTGTGCAGTATGCTTTTTATCGTTCTCGCGGCAAACTGGTACGGCGCGGGCACGGGGATTTTTGTGGGGCTCGCGTACGGGATCCTGCAGTTTATCCAGGAGCCGTATGTGCTGTCCTTCTTCCAGGTGTGCTGTGACTACATACTGGCGTTCGCCGCGTTGGGAGTGGCCGGGTTCTTTGCAAAGCAAAAACACGGGCTGCTCAAAGGCTACATCGCGGCGGTACTGGCGAGGGGAGCTTTTCATGCCCTGGGCGGGTACCTGTACTGGATGGACTACATGCCGGAGAATTTCCCGCAGTCTTTAAAGAGCATCTACCCGATCGCCTATAATTACAGTTATCTGCTCGTGGAAGCTGTGATCACGGTCGTGATCATCTCGATCCCGGCGGTGGCGAAGGGGCTGAACCGTGTGAAACAGACAGCGGTGGAGTAACAGACGGGATACAATGGATAAAAATGTGAAAAGTAAAGGTTTTTTGTTTTGGCAGAAAATCTTTACTTTTTTTGTGGATATTTTAGAATAGTAAGAGGGCGTCTTTCCCTAAGAAATTTTTAAGATTTACATCGAGGTTTTTTTAACCGGGTGAGTTTATAGTCATCAGTGTAAGGACAAGAGAGAAAGCAGGAGGCGGATATGGAAAGCAGAGAAGTAAGAGAAAAAGATGACCAGGCGACCATACTGGTGGTAGATGACAACAAGGAAATCGTATATTCTATCAGCGAGCTTTTGAAGTACGAAGGATTTGAGGTTGTGAAGGCATACGATGGGATGCAGGCGCTTGACGCTATGGAAGAGCACTCTGTTGACCTGATCCTTCTGGATGTGATGATGCCCCGGTTAAATGGACTGTCAGCGCTCATGAAGCTGAGAGAAAAGTCCCGGATCCCTGTGATCATCCTTTCAGCAAAGACGGAAGAGAGTGACAAAGTATCCGGACTTGTTCTGGGCGCGGATGATTATGTGGAAAAACCTTATAATCCGGCAGAACTGATTGCAAGGGTCAAGGCCCACCTGCGCAGATACCGCGCGTGGGGAGGGGGCGCTCCGAAGGCTGAGGCAGATCAGATCATCAATGGAGGTCTCATGCTGGATAAGAAGCAGCGGATCGTAGTTGTCGAGGGCGAGGAGGTTCGGCTTACAGCTACGGAATACAAGATACTGGAACTGCTTATGGAGCATCCGGGGCAGGTATTTTCGGCGGAGCAGATCTATGAGAATGTCTGGCAGGAGTCAGCAAGCTACACTGTGGAGAATACAGTCATGGTGCATATCAGGCATATCCGCGAGAAGATCGAGATCGATACGAAAAAACCAAGATATGTAAAGGTGGTGTGGGGAATTGGCTACAAAATGGAAAAATACAGCTAAAAGATTACAGGGGTTCGTGAAACTTCACTGGACACAGGCGAAATATATACTGGGAGCGCTCCTCCTGCTGCTCGCTTTGTGGATGTTTTACGTGGTCATCATATACCGTACATGGCATACAACCGGGGATACTATATTCTTCGGGATATTGGGAAACCTCTTTGCGGGAACAGGAGGATGTGTTGTCGTCAGCACTCTGCTGAAGCAGGTGTGCGGCGGTATGTGGATGCCGGAAGAGGATCCTTATAAAGCATGGAAAAAGACCGGAAGAGGAGCGGAGAGAAAAATCTGCCAGGCTGGTGCGGCGTCCTTGATCTGTGCTCTGTGGTATATGTGGTATCTTATATCCGGCGGCGTATGGAACGGTGGAGGATGGCACTACAATTATGCTGCAGGCTATGTGATGATCTTTACTGTGTTTGTGCAGTTTATCCTTCTGTACGCGGTGTTCCTGAGGTTCAGAAGGAAGGAGCTGGATCTGCTTTATGAGCAGCAGGATCTTGACATACAGAAGAAGATCGAGGAAGTGACAAAACAGGGACAGAAGCGCCTGGAGGAGGCGCTGGAGATCGAGAGAAAGAGTCTGGAACAAGTATCGCGAAGCGACCAGCTCCGGGTGGACCTGATCACAAATGTGTCCCATGACCTGAAAACACCGCTTACTTCCATGGTAGGGTATATCGAACTGATCAAAAAGGAAGAGCTGAGCGATGTGCTCAGGGATTATGTGGATGTGATCTCCGAACGCGCCGAAAAGCTGAAAGAAATGATCAACAGCCTTTTCAGCCTGGCAAAGGCGAGCAGCGGGAATATCGAGCTGCATCCCGAGAAGTTTGAGGTAAACCGGCTGATCGGACAGATCTTCGCGGATATGGACGACCGGATCAGAGAGAGCGGGCTGGAGTTTGTGACACTTCTCACAGAAGAAAGCACAGAGCTGTGTACGGATAACGGATACTTTTACCGTATCTGCCAGAATCTGATCGAAAATGCCCTGAAATATTCTGCGAAGGGGACCAGAGTATTCGTGAAGACTTATATAGACAGAGGGAAAAAGGAGTACGCAGATGTTTCTGCGGGACCGGCGGGAACCGGCGGATCAAATGCATTGGAGAAGAATGGGAGGATCTGTCTGGAAATTACGAATACTTCCGGATATCCCATGGATTTTACCAAGGAAGATATTGTGGAGCGTTTCGCGAGGGGAGATAAGGCGAGGTCCGGAGACGGGAACGGTCTGGGACTGGCAATCGTGAGCACATATGCGAAGGCTCTGGGCGGGGAGTTTGATATTAAGATCGACTGCGATCAGTTTAAGGCATGCCTGAAATTTTGACGTTTTGGCGGATGCTGACCCGTGCTGGGCAGAGGGGCATCCGCTGAAATTTGAGGTAAAAAAAACAGACGGCAGATTAAAGATTCTGACACAATAGTATGTATTCAGGACGCCGCAGGATCTTTCACATAAGGTTTGACCCGGTCGGGATATTATTATAGTATGTAATGAGAGATTTACAGAAATATAAAGACCGGAGGAACTTATGAAAAGATCATTGAACGGAAAAGAAACGGTTTTTGTGGCGAGCATGCTTTTTGGCATGTTTTTCGGAGCCGGGAACCTTATTTTCCCCGTTTCTATGGGGCAGCTGTCGGGGAGCAATATGTGGCAGGCGGCGGCTGGTTTTCTCATTACAGGAGTGGGGCTGCCCCTTCTGGGCGTTGCGGCGCTGGGGATCAGCCGGGAGGACGGGCTGATGGGGTTGAGCAGCCGCGTGGGGAGAAGGTATGGGAAATTTTTTACCTGTATTCTCTATCTTACGATAGGCCCCTTTTTTGCCATACCCCGATGTGCTACAGTCGCGTATACGGTGGGCGTAGAACGGATCATCCCGGATAGTATGCAGACAGCTGTGCTGGCAGTATTCTCGCTTCTGTTTTTTGCCGCAGTGCTGTTCTTTTCGCTGCGTCCGGGAGAGATATTGACGTGGATCGGCAAAGTATTAAATCCGCTTTTTCTGCTCTTTCTGGGGCTTTTGGTTATCCGGGCACTGCTTTCCCCGATGGGGAGTATTTCCGGGGCGGCACCGGAGGGTGCTTATGCTGCGGGGGCATTCTATCAGGGATTTCTCGAAGGCTATAATACAATGGATGCGCTGGCAGGGCTTGCTTTTGGGATTATCGTGGTAAATGTGATCAGAGACCTGGGAGTAGAAAACCCCGGAGACGTAGCGAAAAATACGGTGCGTTCCGGGATTCTGAGCTCGGTACTGATGGCTGTCATCTATGTGCTGGTCACTGTGGTGGGAGCCCAGAGCCGGGGGGTGTTTCCGCCCTCCTCTAACGGCGGCGAGGCGCTTGCCCTGATCGCAGGACACTATTTCGGACCGGCAGGAGCTGTCATCCTTGCGGCTGCCGTTACATTGGCGTGTCTGAAGACGGCGGTAGGACTGATCACAAGCTGCGGAGAGACGTTCCAGAAAATATTTCCGAAAGGTCCGTCTTATCGGATATGGGCAGTCCTGTTCAGTACACTGTCTTTCCTCATTGCAAACCTGGGGCTTGACGCGATCGTATCCTGGTCCAAGCCGGTGCTCCTGTTTCTGTATCCGCTGGCGATCACTCTGATCCTGCTCACTCTGTTCGGACGTCTTTTTGGGAATGACGGCAGAGTATACAGATGGGTGACAGGGTTTACCGCGGCGGCAGCAGCGGTTGATTTTATCAATGCACTGCCCGGTCAGGTATTATCTGCGCTCCGCCTGGAAAAAACGGCAGAAGCGGTAAGGGATTTTCTGCCTTTTGCGGAAAACGGATTTGGGTGGATATGCCCGGCGCTGCTCGGGCTGGTGATCGGGATCTTTTACTGTGCATATAAGAAGAGTATATACAGGAAAACCACATAAAAACCTTAGACTAAAGCGGGATGAAGTAGGTTTAGAAACCAGCTGCAAATCCTATGTGGATCATTGTAAGGATGGAGACAGAAACCGCAAGACTAATATGCAGCTTCCGCCACAGGATATGTCCGGTCTTCTTTTTCGGAAGAGAGAGTATTATAAGAGCCAGGATCAGGAACCATGTGAGTTTTCCTGTTATCATGGCGGCGGTATTTATATCAGTGGTGCTTCCGGCCAGGATACCGTGAAATAAGCCTGCGATGAGAAGAAGGATGCCGCAGGGCGCGTGCAGACGCGAGAGATACCTGAAGATCCGATGCTTTTGTGGAAGGGCGGAGCGTTTTAACAGTGCAAGCATACAAAAAATAAGCTGTAAGATCGATACCGCCGACAAAATTTGTAAATAGTTTTACAATGTAAAAAATATGAAAAGAAACGGGATTCTCAATGCAGGAAGACCATTCGTGTGATACAATAAATAAGAAAGTAGTAAAGCGCTTACAGGAGGAAAGAAACATGCGGAAGACAAAGATTATATGTACGCTCGGACCGTCCACCGATCAGGGTGACGTGATGGAGACTTTGGTCAGGGAAGGGATGGATGTTGCGCGTTTCAATTTTTCGCACGGCACACACCCGGAGCAGAAAGAGCGTCTTGATAAGTTGAAGGAGATCAGGAAGCGTCAGGGAAAATATGTTGCGGCGCTTCTGGATACAAAAGGACCTGAGATCCGTATCAAAACATTTGCAGAAGGGAAGATCGAGCTGGAAGAGGGGCAGGTGTTTACCCTGACTCCTGATGATATCGAAGGGACGCAGGAAAGAGTATCTGTCACTTACGAAGATTTATATAAGGATGTAAAACCCGGAGACAGCGTTCTCATAGATGACGGCCTTATCGGTCTTGAGGTCGTGAGTATAGAAGGAAAGGATGTAAACTGTATCGTGAAGAACGGCGGTACGGTTTCCAACAGAAAAGGGATCAATCTTCCGGGAAATGATGTCAGTATGCCTTTTATCAGTGAAAAAGACAGGGAGGATATCCTTTTCGGCATCCGGGAAGGCTTTGATTTTATAGCGGCGTCATTTACGAGGACGGCAGATGACGTGGAGGAAATCCGTAAGCTGCTTCGGGAGAATGGCGGCGAACAGATCAATATTATTGCAAAAATAGAAAACCAGCAGGGAGTCAACAATATTGACAGTATTATCGAGGCGGCAGACGGGATCATGGTTGCCCGGGGGGATATGGGAGTGGAGATCCCGCTGGAGGAAGTGCCTGTCATCCAGAAGAAAATCATTACAAAGGTTTACAATGCAGGGAAGCAGGTTATCACAGCTACGCAGATGCTGGATTCCATGATGAAGAATCCGAGACCGACTCGTGCCGAGACGACAGACGTGGCAAATGCTATCTACCAGGGGACGAGCGCGATCATGCTGTCCGGGGAGACGGCGGCAGGGAAATATCCTGTGGAAGCCCTTCGTACAATGGTAAAGATCGCAGTGCGTACCGAGAGTGACATCCCGTACAGCCAGCTTTTCAGCGTGCGGCAGAAAGAGGAAAAGCCGGATATGACCACCGCGATTTCCCATGCAACATGTATGACTGCCATTGATCTGGACGCAAAGGCGATCATCACTGTCAGCAAGTCCGGGCACACGGCTAGGATGATCTCAAAGTACAGGCCGGGATGCCAGATCGTGGGCTGTTCGCCGGATGAGTGCACATGCCGTCAGCTCAATATGTCCTGGGGCGTGTCGCCGGTCCATATCCGGGAAGAGTACAGCATGGAAATCCTTTTCCTGCACGCGACAGAGGCGGCAGAGCGTGAAGGATATGTTGAGGAGGGGGATGTGGTCGTACTCACGGCAGGCGTTCCGCTCGGCAGACCGGGAAATACGAATCTGATCAAGACAACAGTGGTCGGTGAGTATTAAATCGGAGAGCGTTAAATAAAAAGGAGCAAAAGCCGCCCCGGCAGTGTGATGATCAATCCACACCACCGGGGCGGCAGTCTTTTTTGTTTTAGATGTTTATTGAGCTGAAGTCGATCTGCAGATCGTCATAGATCCCGGTTTTGACAGCCTCTGAGAACGTATATTCTGCGGTGTCATCGGATTCGAACGAATAAACCGTGACCCGGCTTTTCTCCGGATCAACGATCCAGTACTCCCGGACGCCGGCAGTGCGGTATTTGAACAGCTTCGTGTAGTAGTCCATCCGCCGGCTGCCCGGTGAGACGATTTCAATGATCCAGTCCGGGGCGCCTGCACAGCCCTTGTCTGTGAGCTTGGCGGAATCGCATATGACACTGATATCCGGCTCGACATAATTCCTGTCATCTGCATTCAGAAATACGGCAAATGGAGCGATATCTACCTCGCAGGAGCCGCCTTTTCTGTCAATATAGTCAGCAATCTTGCGGCCGAGAGACAGAAGTATCTGCTGATGTCTCCGCGAGGGCGGCGCCATCATGTACATCTGGCCGTCGATCAGCTCTGCCCGCTGTCCGTCCGGCAGGGCGTAGATATCATCAATGGTATACTCTTTGTTCTGCAGTGGTGATGGCATATCAACACATCCTTTTCAAATATTCTTCATAATATTCCGGACAACCTGATCCTGTATCTTATCTGCTTTCTCGTGTTCTGCTCTGTAATCGGCATATCTGGCGCACATGTACAGATAATCAGACAGGCGGTTTACATATTGGACCGCTTTGGCGTCAGCGCCGTAATTCTGCTCCACCTTGCGGAAGCGGCGCTCGGCGCGTCTGGTCACAGCTCTTGCCACGTCCAGCCTTGCAGACTGTTCGCACCCGCCGTAAAGGACGAACTCCTTGGCGCGGGGGAAGGAATTTTCGAGCCGGTCGATCTCCTGCTCCAGTGCAGAAGTTTCATCTGCGGAGAAACGGTAATCCATACAGCGGGGGTCAGCTACGCCGGCCATGATCTTCATGAGATTTTTCTGTATATGGGAGAGCTGGTCTTTCAGAGCGGTATCAGCCAGTACCTTTGCAAGACCGATATGGCTGTTCAGCTCATCAATTGTACCAAGCAGCTCAATGCGGTCGTCTGACTTGGAAACGCTGATCCCATTCATGAGAGACGTGGTCCCTCTGTCCCCGGTTTTCGTATAGATACTCATATTCTGTAGTCCTCCTTAAAAGGCAGTTTCTTGATGGCGCGCGCGCTGTTTGAGCCGATATTTCTGCATTGGATCCGGGTGGGCTTAAGATAGCTCTCGATATTGCGCCCCTTTTCAAGACCGCGCATTTTCAGGCATACTGCCGTGCCGAAGATCCCGATCCCGGATCCCAGCATGGAATCCCGGGCCGCTTTATATGCCAGTTTCTCCATGCACTCATCAGGAAATTCTGTCGTGTCATAAAACACGCCTTCCTCTTCGATCCCCGCGCAGACTTCTTTTAAAACGGCGGGATCTGCCTCGTGAGTGTAGATAAAAATAGATGGTCTCTTAATGATCATTGCTGTTCTCCTACATAAGAGAGTACAAGTCCGGTCGCCACAGCATTCCGCGGACCTTCACTGCCGCGGATATTGCCGCGGCCGCATACGATGCGGTACTCGGCGAATGCCTCCATGAGCATTTCGGGAATTTCAAAATCCTCCGCTGAACCTCCGACAAGCACGACTGTGGAAATGTTTCTGAGGTTATGCTCCGGGGCGACTTTTCTGAGGGCGCGGAACGCATTGGTCACGAAAACCTTGCGCTTTGCCTCCCTGCGTACCTGGACGATCTTTTCCATCGGGATTTCCTCCTCGATGCGGATCAGTCCGCTTTCTGTGAGAAGTACGACTCTTCCGAAAAATCTCGGGTCAATGGAATCGTCTACAAATGTCATCTGTCCGTTTTCCATCCTCATGTGGAAGAGACTCTCCACCTTTGCCAGCGGGTATTTTTTTATCTGTTCTGCAATATGCCGGTCGCTTAAGCCCAGTTCTGTCTGGATCAGCATAGATACCAGTTCCCCGGCCCCTGCCTGATGCGTCATTGTCACATGTCCGTCATCGGATATGATTGCGGCGTCCGTTGATCCGCCCCCCATATCCAGAATGGCGAGGGGGAGTTTTGTGCCCGGAGTCGTGAGCGCGCCGAGGCTTGCCATGACAGCTTCAACTCCGGCGACCTTTACCTCGGTGTCAAGCTCCGATTTCAGGCGGTCGGCGATCTCCTGCATCGGGAGCTTCTGTGTCTTAACCATTGCCGCGATCCCCACAGCCTTCTCGAGGCAGGTCTCCCCTGCGAGAGCGCCGGAGATAAGCACCGGTGCAAGCGTGTCCACGGCAAGGATATCTGTAATGCGGATGTCCGCCTCTGTACTTTTGTCAAGTTCGCTCATTCCCGTGCGGATACGGGAGAGCATGTTCCCCACGTTTGTGTCCGGCTGACCGCTGATATCACGAATATCGCCTGCGTCTGCGGCGGCTTCCATGATCTTGTCAGCGCCCTCGTCCAGATTGATCGTGATATTACGGTCGCCGTGAAAATAAATCTCCCCTGCGGGCAGGATGTTTTCATGGATGTTTCCGCCGGGAGTCTTGAGCACAACGGCGCTGCGTTTACCGATCAGGCTTTTGGCGATGGGGGTTACAGTGCGGGTCTCCTCAGCATTCAGCCCCAGCAGCGTAGCAATCCCGTATGGATTGGAAAGCATGCGTACTGTCTGCCCTGGAAGCGCCACTTCGATAGCGGCGGGGACTCCGTCCGGGAGCCGGTCGATCCGCCTTACCTCATCAATGATCGGAACCTTTTTATGGATCCGGTTTTCGACAAGTACAGCCTCATCAGCCTGAAGGATAATACCTTCGATATCGAGACCGCATTGGTTGACCACTGCCGCGATCTCCTCATAGCTGTGTTCTGCGGATGCGGCGAGGATATACGGGGTTCCCGGGATACCCCGGGAAATGTTTTCGACCAGCAGGATTTCGCCCACAGCCTGTCCCGCGCCCGCCGGGGTGGAGGGATTGTGTCCGATCATAGACGAGTCTGTGATCACAGTCTCAGTCAGTGTCTCCATCGCGGTATCGCCGATGACGGGAGCTGCTTCATTCAGACGGACAAGATCAATGTCGGAGGTTTCGCGCCCGATCCGGCTCATTGCCAGTTTCAGGGCATTTTTTACAGAATAGACATTTTCGATCGTGCCTTTTGTGCCTGTAGTAGGGCAGGACGCACTGGTCAGAAAAGTAAGATTCCCGTTTCCGGTGACTTCTCCGACACAGACTTCAGTTGTGGAATTTCCTATATCAACTCCTGCGATATAACTCAAAGTAAGATTCCTCTCTTTTCATACACTTCTGCCGCCTCCATTACGAGACGGGCGCAGTTCTTTGCATTATATTTCTCAAGAAGCTCCTGGGCCATCATCACCAGTTCCAGTTTGGTGGAGCGGTTGGGGCGGAGCTTGTCATACATTTTCAGTATCACATCGTCCGGCACGTCTACCAGTTCGGCAGCCCGCTCAAAATTCTTTTCCATAGGCTGGTTGTCTGCCTCGAGGGCAACCTGTCCCTGTGCCTTTAAGATCTCCTGCGAGATCTTGATGTCATCAGGGGCGATATGGTCCTTCATAACTTCATCCAGCGTGATATCTGTAAATTTCTTTCCGGTCTTTGATGCGATCGAGTCTTTTTCGTGCTCTGCTAAAGGATATCTCATTTATTTTCCCTCCCATTCAACAGCGCCGACTTCCGGGTCGAGCTGTTCGGTTTCCGCAATATGCATAAGTGCTGCCTTCACCTGATATTTAGGACGGCACATCGGGTCATTCGTACACGGGATCGGGACGACCTGCTCGCCTTTTACATATTTCGCGGCGTTCTGTCCGATCTGGCGGTAAGTCTCCAGAGTCATGAGCGGCGCCTGCGGGAACAGCTCAAGATTGGACAGAGGATAGAGATCCTTCTGATGGATGACTGTGGTCCCCTTGGACTGGATCCCCACGCCGATGCCGGAACCGGAAAGTTTTGCTGCTTCCAGCGCCATGAAACATACATCAGAAGTGTCCAGGATCTTCACTACTCTGGGGATCATACCTTCTTCTTCGATTCCCGCCTTGACATTCCTGAGTACTTCGTCCAGCGGAATGTCACAGATCGTTCTCTTGATCTCTCTCTGGAACGCGGCGCCCACGCCGATCACGACCTCCTTTGGGTCTGTCCCCTTCTGAGCGCGGGGGTAACCTGAATAATCTGATTTTTCTTCGTTGATGCGGTCCCTTCCTGCCATAGAAGGAACTGCTGAAGAAGATGACGGGAGGGCTCCTCCTGAAACGGAGGAGCTGCCTGTATGAGACATCTGGCTTAATACTGCATTGGTGATCTGTTTGACTAATTCTTCATTGATCTGCATAAGTGTCCTCCTCCTTTCTTATATATCCTTTGGATTGATGATGTGCGGGATCTGCTTGATCTCTTCCCAGCGCTCTCCGTCAACACGGTAGCCGGTACCCGGTCCCATATAGTCGTTCGGTGTATTCACTCCTGAGAGTACGTGGAAATCACGGTCAAGGATCGCGGCTGTCTGCATATAATCTCCTGCAACACGCTGCTTCAGCATATTCAGAACGCTTGCGGCCACGTCTTCAAACCCGGTCTCTGCCAGCGCTTTTACAACATCGATCCCGGTAATGCCGCGCTTTAATACGTCTTCGGCAGCGGCGAGGTCGGCAGTTACATCGCGGGGCAGAGTGTCCTTGCTCCCGTGCGCGTAAGTCACGGCTTCAACCTGCTCGTCCGAAACGGGGGAAAGACCCAGATTACGGAATACTGCCTGCACGGCGCGGGCAGCCTTGTTCCTTACATGGATAACCTCTTCTTCAGTGACAGGTTTCAGACCGCCGTCCACCTGCATATCTCTCTGGAGTACATTATAATCGTCAAAGTCTTCCGCATCGAAATTCGATCCGGCAAACATATTGTCATAATTAGGTTCTGCCGCATAGCCGGAGAAAATAAAGTCCGTTCCCGGAAGGAACTCAAGCATTGTCCTTGCTGTGCGTCTCATGTCCGAATTTGAAAAGCTCTGGTCGTTAGAAGACGCGCACTCCAGACCGAGGAGCGCTGCCACAAGGTTTTCAGCCAGCACTTCCCGGATGCCTGCCGGAACAGAACCGGTCACTCCTATACAGCTCACGGAACCGTTCTGGATCCCCTGGCTTCCGGCGCCTTTTGTAACGAAGAGGCATCGGCATTCCAGATAGAGCATGGACTTTTTCTCACTGCTTCCCATAAGCACCTCCGAACCGGAACCGGAGGTAAAGCGGACCTTTAACCCTCTGGACGCATATGCGGAATTCAGGAAAGCTTTTGAATACGGAGTGTCATCGCCGTCGATAAATACCTTTTCAGTGCCGTATACGGAAAGCGTCTCTGCATATGTAGTAAGACCGCGGATACCGAGTTCCAGCTCGGTCGCTTCCTCTGCGGAACACTGTGTGAGCACTCCCGGGCGTCCGACCTGAGATCCGATCAGAAGAGCCATCGCGCTCAGCGGGGCATAACGTGCCACGCCCATGGTCGTCTCTTCCTCGGCAAAACCTCTGAGGGCTCCTTCAGCGGCGTCTGCCGCGATCTGTACCGGGTCGTCCTTTAAATTTGTTATATGTGCCTGGTTTCCAGGCGTCCTTCTCGCACGGATCTTCTGCATGCCCATCATGAGCTCCACCACATTCAGATGGTTCATGACTTCTGTCATCTTCGCCGGTGTGATACCGGAGATCAGCTCCAGGATTTCCTTTCTGGAGACGTTGATGTCTACGATCATCCTGGCGATATCCAGTGATGATACGGACATGGATTGCTCCGTTCTTTCGATATTGATCGCATAATCAGCGATGAACTGATCGATAAAGTCAAAATCCTCACGGTACTTTCCGTCCAGTTCCACGATCCTGCCGTCCTCTACTCTGACGGAAGGCTCCGGATCATATGGGCTGCTCATTGCCGCAAATCCCATCTCCGGCCATTCATTGATGTAGCCGTCCAGATTGACCGGGCGGGCATCCAGTGTTTCAATTCTTTTTGAACGTTTCATAGTGTTTTACTCTCCCTGCGGAAAACTATATATTGGTATGATTTCGTTCGTCTGCTGCTAGATATGTACGGGCAGACATTTCTAAAAGTAATTATACTATAATCACAGGAGAATAGCAATATAAGAATCAAAGAATATGGCAAAAAACCACAAGCAATAAAACACAAAACCACACAAAACCACATATGACCGAGTGTGTGCCGCATAAGCGGAACGCGGGTATGGACATGGCGGCGGCAGATGGTATAATGGATTCGATGCTGCGCCGGGATATACTGCGCGGCTTGAAGGCAAATGCAGGCGGAGGCTGCCCGGGGCGGCGCCGCGGAAGAGGACGGAGAGAAAATCATGAGAGATGAGATCATAACAAAAATGAAGGAGGCGGCAGAAGATATCTTCTGTCATCCGGAGCTGTCAATGCAGGAAACATATTCTTCCCGCAGACTGGCGGGATTTCTGGAAAGCGAGGGCTTTGAGGTGTGCTGGGGGACCGGCGGTTTCGAAACAGCATTTACCGCCGAGTGGGGCAGCGGCAGACCTGTCATCGGATTCCTTGCGGAATACGACGCTCTTCCCGGTCTGGCACAGGAGTGTGTTCCGGAGCAGAAGGGCAGCGGCGGTCCGGGACATGGATGCGGGCACAATCTTCTGGGCAGCGCCTGTGCGGGAGCTGCGTGCGCGCTGAAGGACAGGATGGCAGAGGAAGGCATGGAGGGAACGGTGCGCGTGTACGGATGCCCTGCGGAGGAAATAGTGGTCGGAAAGATCCGCATGAATGAGCAGGGGGTTTTTGACGACCTGTCCGCCGCCGTGACATGGCATCCTTTTGACAGGAACAGAGTGAGCTACGATATCTGGCAGGCTCAGGATATTAAAAACTATAAGTTTTTCGGAAAGGCAGCGCACGCGTCAAAGCATCCTGAGATGGGACGCAGCGCCCTGGATGCCGCGGAACTGATGAATGTGGGCGTCAATTACCTCAGGGAGCATGTGGCGGACGATGTGAGGATGCATTATACTTATATAAATACAGACGGACCTGCAAATGTGGTGCCGCCTTATGCCGCGACAAATTACTTTATCCGCTCCGGTAAGTGGGAGCGGACGCTGGATGCATCAGAGAGGGTCGACAACTGTGCGAGAGGAGCTGCCCTTATGACAGGGACAAGGGTGGAGATCGAGCGCGTGACATGCAACAAAGAAATGAAGCCAAACCGCACGCTGGCTGAGGTATTTTATGAGGAGATGCAGAAAGTCCCTGTACCGGAATATACAGAAGAAGAAATTAAATTTGCGGAAAAGATAACGGAGAATGCGGGATTAGGGGAAAAGGCTCCTGAAGAGCTGTTCACCGGGCTGGAGCCGCTTGAGAGTGAACCGGTGCCCCTGGCGATCGGTACGGATGTGTCGGACGTAAGCCACACCGTGCCTGCGGTTATGCTCAGCGCCGCATGTATGTGCAAGGGTACGCCTCTCCATCACTGGGCAGCGACAGCCCAGGCCGGGATGGGAATCGGGCAGAAAGGAATGCTTTATGCCGCGGAATGCATGTACAGAGGGGCATATCGTCTTGTGAAGGAACCGGAACTGATCGGGAAAGCGTGGCGGGAGATGTGACCAGCCTTGAAGCGGACCGTTTTATCGGACAAACACGTATTCCCGGTCAGTGGACAGATCTCTGTGGAACTGCCAGCCCAGGCTGTCGAAATCCCGGATATCCTCCGTGCTGCCGATCTGGTTTTCCGCCATCCAGCGGACCATTTCGCCGCGCGCGATTTTAGCCTGCGTCCCCTTAACTTTTACCTTGCCGTCTGACATTTCTCCGAAGATGCAGGTGACACAGGAGGGGGCGCTGCCCGGAAAGGATGTCTCCCCGGATGAATGCTGTTCCAGCCAGGGGAGGACGGCTTTGCTGTACTCTGCGGAAGCAAGATTTACAAGCTCGGTCGTGCCTTCGAGCAGGAGCTCTCTGTACAGAGAGTCTCCCCACCATCCGTACAGGTCGTTTCCCTTGTCTGTCCTGAGTTTTGCCTGCATTTCCAGGCGGTACGGGATCACTTTATCCGTGGGGGACAGGATGCCGTAGAAGCCGGAGAGGATGCGCAGATGTGACACCGCATAATCCCACTGAGAGTCCGAGAAGACTCCGGGAGCCATGTGCTGGTACTGGATGCCCTCGTAAGAGAGCAGCGCGGGGGTGAGCGCAAACTCCGGGGAATAGGAGCGGAGCCTTTCCCAGTTCTGTTCAGCGAGCCGGTCGCTGCATTTCCATAGGGATTTCAGTTCCGCCAGATCCTTTCCTTTCAATATGGAGTGCAGTTCCAGCGCCCGGTCCAGAAATGCCGGGGCAGTCAGCCCGCGGGGGGCGTCCTCTGTAATGTTCATTTTTTTTGCGGGTGAAATAATGATCTTCAGCATAACCGATTCCTTTCCAGTTCTTTTGTGTACGGGACGAGTATAGCACAGAAACCGGGAAAAGGAGAACATATAAAAAAGAGAAAAGGAGAATTTACAGAAATGGATAAAAAAATAATCCTCGGATCTGCCTCGCCGCGCAGACGGGAACTTTTAAGCCAGATCGGCATTGAATTTACGGTCAGGGTCAGCGATAAAGAGGAGGTATATCACAGTGAAATGCCGGAAGAGATCGTAAAAGAGCTGGCGCTGATGAAAGCGGAAAATATTGCGGAAGAGATCAGGGCAGATAGGGAGAAAGCAGGAGGGAAAGAGGCGGAATCCGTGATCATCGGCGCGGATACGGTTGTCGTGCTGGACCGGAAGATACTGGGAAAACCGGCGGATGAGGAGGATGCCTTCCGGATGCTCAGATCGCTCCGGGGCAGGGCGCACGAGGTGTATACCGGGGTGGCGGTGCTGTGCTGCGGCGGGGAGCAGGGGCAGATCACGCGCTGTCATGCGGTGCGGACAGAAGTGTATGTTCACGATATGACGGATGATGAGATCCGCGGGTATATCGCGACAGGAGAACCTGCGGATAAGGCGGGGGGATACGGAATACAGGGTATCTTTGCAAAATATATCGACCGCATTGACGGGGATTATTATAATGTAGTCGGGCTGCCGGTCTCCTATGTATATCAAACGCTGAAAGAAATCGGGGCGCTGTAAACAGAGAAGTCCGAAAAATACGGGACTCTGTCTTCAGGACTGCATTCATGGTTTTCATACAGCCGTCCAAAGAGAATCGCCGTGATCACGCAGCCACCTGCGCGCCTGCCGGTAATCGGGCAGGACGGATTCTACGACAGCGTAGAAAGCTTTAGAGTGGTTCATTTCTCTTCGGTGAGCCAGCTCATGGACCACAATGTAATCAAGGACTTCCTCCGGCGCCAGGATCAGCCTCCAGTTAAAGTTCAGATTGCCTTTGCTGCTGCAGCTCCCCCACCGCGTTTTCTGCTCCCGGATCGTAATCCGACCATAGGATACTCCCATGATACGGGCGTAATAGACAGTCTTGCGTGTGAAGATGTCCCTTGCGATGGAAATATATCTGGCGCGGTCTTTGTCAGACAATGGCGGCTGCTCCGCGGGAGGATGTTCTTTCCTCTGTTTTTCGAAACGCGCGAGCTGTCTTATGACCCAATCTTCCTTCTGACGGACAAAGGCCTCGATAAAGCTGCGGGGACAGCGTTTCGGCGCGCGGACAATGACCCTGCCGTCAGGCGTTACCTGGAGGGCTGTGGTCCTGCGCGGACTGTATATGATCTCGTAAGTAAAAGGATGGTTCATGGATGCACCTCCCGAAATGTTGACTGTAAGCATGATGGCAAAAGTAAACAAGCCGCTTTCCCTAAGAATAAAGACTCGTCTGAGCAAAGTCAATACCGGGAGCCGGGTCCGCGGCAGAAACAGCGGGCGGACAGCTCTCGTGTTTATTAAGAAAATCATAAGAATTTTCCTTCCTCCTTTTAAAAAATCTTTCCTATCATGTATACTGTAAGGGAGGTGATGACAATGTACAATATTTTAGTATGTGATGACGATAAAGAAATTGTGGAAGCAATCGAAATATATCTGACCCAGGAGGGGTATCATATCCTGAAAGCCTACGATGGGCTGGAAGCGCTTGAAATCCTGGAAAGGGAAGATATCAACCTCCTGATCCTGGACGTGATGATGCCGCGTATGGACGGAATACGCGCCACATTGAAGATCAGGGAGAAAAACAGCATCCCGATCATCATCCTCTCGGCAAAATCCGAGGATGCGGACAAGATACTCGGGCTGAATGTGGGGGCGGACGATTATGTCACGAAGCCGTTTAATCCCCTGGAGCTTGTGGCGAGAGTGAAATCCCAGCTCCGCAGATATAACCAGCTGGGAGGTTCGGTAAAAGAAGAAAAGGACGAAATCTACGAAGTGGGAGGTCTCAGGATCAATGACGACCTGAAAGAAGTGACAGTGGACGGGGAACCGGTGAAACTGACGCCTATTGAGTATAATATCCTCCTTCTGCTGATGAAGAATCAGGGGCGGGTATTCTCTATCGGCCAGATTTATGAATCGATCTGGAATGAGGAGGCGATCGGGGCCGATAATACGGTTGCTGTCCATATACGCCATATCAGAGAGAAGATCGAGATCAATCCGAAAGATCCCAGATACCTGAAGGTGGTCTGGGGAGTAGGATACAAGATCGAGAAGATGTAAAGCGGGGGAAATACAGAAGGGAGATTTATGGGAAAATGGTATAGAAAGGCTGTCGTTAAGGCAGCCGTTTTAATAGCGGGAATCCTGAGCGGGGCGGCGTTCCTGACTTCTTTTGCCGTGGGGACTACGTTTGCGGGAACCGTAAACCCGGCAGAGATCATGACCATGGTGAACCAGCCTTATGAAGATTCGGTAGATTTTAAGGCAGCGGTCAGTGATTCGATGTCCCAGGTATTCCAGATGTTCCGGCTGGAAGATCTCTTTGAGATGGACGGCGCATACAATCCGGAGAAACCGGTGGATGTGATGGAATATTACCGGGATGGCAGGGCAGACGGCGAATATTCTTCGGGAGTCGCATATACATTGGGGGACCTGGTGGAATGGGGAGAAGATTTTTCCTCTGACAGCAGTGATGATTACGCGGAGAATGAAGTGGTCGTGTGCAGGAGACCGGACGGGGGATACTATTATTATTATCTGGATGAATTCCTCTCGCTTTTCAGATCCGGCGAGATGACCATGGAATTCGATGACGGTTACACGAGCCAGGAACTCTATCTCCAGGGGCTGGAGAACGGCACATATGTTTCGTCCGGAGTTTCCGGCGGTATCAAGATTTACGGAAGCGACGGCAGCCTGATGTATACAGACTGCTGGAATTTCGGACAGAGCCTGCGCGAACAGTTCGCGCCTCTGGGAGCGGAAAACCTGCTTCAGATAGTTAACAGCACGGAAAATCTTAACGGAAGGCTGTCCGCCGTGTATGAAGCGCTGGAGATGACCCTGGGCACGATATACGGAGAGTATGATTTATATCAGTCCGGATGGGATTATCTGGAAGAGGGGAACACAAATCTTACTTATCTGTACATTAATACGGATACCAAACGAGTAGAGACAAATAAAAGCGAATACAAAAACTATGAAGATGCCGAGAAAAACCTGGAGGCTATGAAATCCGGGGATCATGTGAAATACATGTTTGTATATCCGAAGCTGAAAGATTTTGAGACAAACATGAATGTATCCGCGTCAGGAGAATGGGAAGTGGTAAAAAGCCAGCGGACGAGCAGGGAGTCCGGCGTTATATTTGCGGCTTCAGTGGATACTTCCTACCCGATCCAGGATCAGTTTTACGAAGGAAAGGAAAGCTATGACCGAAATGTCCCGTTCCTCCGTTATTCCATGACCGCGCTCATAGCCGGAGCGGTTCTCTTCCTTGTTTCCGCGGTGTGGCTTGCTGTCGTGTCAGGAAAAAAACCGGAAGACGAGGAGGTACATCTCGCTGCGTTTGACCGGTGGAAAACAGAACTGGCGGCGGGAGTTGTTATCGCCGTTTGGGGAGCCGCGACATGGATCGCCATAGGCGGCGGGTATGTGACAGGAAGCTGGAATGAATTAAATGAGGCTGTGAACTATTATACAGAATCCCTGGGCGGGGTGCCCCAGCTTTATTCGGCAATGTTTACCCAGGCGCTGGGAATGTCTGATGTGACCGCTGTATTCCTGTACGGAGTATTTACCTTCCTGTGCTTCTTCTGGGGATTTACAAGCCTGGTCAGGAGGATTAAGGCGAAAAACCTCTGGAGAGGAAGCCTGCTCTATGCGGTGATCAAATTTACCGGCAGGGTGATGGAGGCGCGCACAGTGACGGTGAGGGCGGGAATCATATCCCTGGCTTTCCTGTTTGTACAGTGGATGGCGATTCTTGTGCGGTCCGGTCCGGCAGTGCTGCTTGCGCTGCTTGCGGATATTGCGGCTGTATGGTTTGTACTTAGCAGCGCGATGGCGAAAAGTAAGATAAAAAAAGGGATCGAAGAGATAGCGGGTGGAAATCTGGAGCACCGGATCGAGGCTGACGGGCTGAGGGGCGCGGATAAGGAGCTGGCAGAAAAGGTCAATGATATCGGAAGCGGGCTGAACAAGGCGGTGGATGAAGCTATGAGAAATGAAAGGCTGAAGACAGACCTGATCACCAATGTGTCCCATGATATCAAGACACCGCTTACCTCTATCATAAACTATGTAGATATCCTGAAACGGTCCAACATTGAGGATGAAAAAATCCGGGGCTACCTGGATATCCTTGAGGCAAAGGCACAGCGCCTGAAAACACTGACCGAGGATGTGGTGGAAGCGTCTAAAGTGAGCAGCGGTAATATTACCCTGGAATTTATGGATGTAGATTTAAGGGAGCTGGTCCAGCAGACAGAGGGAGAACTGGCGGAGAAGTTTGCCGCCAGAAATCTGACGGTTGTGCTGAACATGCCGGAAGAGCCGGCGGTCATCCATGTAGACGGGCGGCGCATGTGGCGGGTGCTGGAAAACATATTCGGCAACGCCGCGAAATACGCGATGCCGGGGACCCGGGTGTACGCTGATCTGACACTGGGCGGGGATACGGTGGAATTCTCGCTGAAAAATGTATCTGAGCAGCAGCTGAATTTTTCAGCGGATGAGCTGACGGAAAGGTTTATCAGAGGAGATATCTCCAGGAGCACGGAAGGCAGCGGTCTGGGGCTCTCCATTGCGAAGAGCCTGACTGACATGCAGGGCGGTGAGTTCGAACTGTATCTGGACGGGGATCTGTTCAGGGTGAATATCCGGTTCCAGAGGAGACCGGGCGCTCAGGAACGGTGAGAATATCGGAGTCATACAGAAAAGGGAAAATAAAATTCTTGTATTACTGATCATTTTGTGATACCATACACAATGTATGGAAAGCAGATATCAGGAACGTTCTCCATGCAAATATTTTACGCAGCATGAGGCTGCATTATTGATTGAGTTAGAAGCTCAAATTTTATAAGTTGGTTACTTTATAACCCTGGTGTGCATGTACGCATACACAACTTGTGAAACGGTCAATAAGAGTAGTAAAAGTAAAAATATTTGCTATATAGACTCTACGTCCAATATCTGTTTAATCTGAATAAGCGAAATGCCGGCGGCAGGTCCCGGGAAGAAGGGGCAGGGCGGTAAAGCGGTGTGGATATATGAAGAAGACAGGACACAGGCTGGGTGCGAATTGCACTTGGGCCTGTGTTTTTTGTGCGATGGGTCCGGCGGCCGCGGCGCTGCGGACCGGACGCGGTATCGCGGCGGACAGGGGGAGAGAATTTTTCCCTGTCCGATCATTAGAGAGAAGAAGGGAAGCCATATGGAAAAATTATCACAGACAAGGGCGCCGATCTACGAGGCGCTGGAGCGTTTCAGAAGGAACAGAGTCGTGCCATTTGACGTGCCGGGGCATAAGCACGGAAGAGGAAACCCGGAGCTGGTCGAACTCCTGGGCGAGAGGTGTGTCAGTATTGACGTGAACTCTATGAAACCGCTGGATAACCTCTGCCATCCGGTATCCGTGATCAAAGAGGCGGAAGAGCTGGCAGCGGACGCGTTCGGCGCGGAACATGCATTCCTCATGGTTGGCGGCACGACCTCCGCGGTTCAGACTATGGTGCTGGCTTGCTGCAAAAAAGGAGATAAGATCATCCTCCCGAGAAATGTCCACCGGAGCGTGATCAATGCAATGGTGCTCTGCGGGGCAAAGCCTATCTATGTGAACCCGGATGTAGATAAGTCGCTGGGGATCTCGCTGGGAATGAAACGGGCTGACGTGGAGGCGGCGATCAGAGAAAACCCGGACGCGGTGGCAGTGTTCGTCAATAATCCGACGTATTACGGGATCTGTTCCGACCTGAGAGCGATCGTGAAGATGGCGCATGAAAAAGGAATGAAAGTCCTGGCGGATGAAGCCCACGGAACACATTTCTATTTCGGAAGGGAACTGCCGGTTTCGGCAATGGAAGCGGGGGCGGACATCGCGTCTGTGAGCATGCATAAATCAGGGGGGAGCCTGACTCAGAGCTCTTTCCTTCTGACAGGGAAAAACATGAATCCCGGTTATATCCGCCAGATCATCAACCTGACCCAGACTACGAGCGCGTCTTATCTGCTGCTCTCCAGTCTGGACATCTCCAGGAGAAACCTGGCGCTCAGGGGAGAGGCGTCATTTAAAATGGTGACAGACCTGGCGGAATATGCAAGGGAAGAGATCAACAAGATCGGCGACTACTATGCATTCGGGCGTGAGATGGTCAACGGAGACAGCATTTTTGATTTCGACCCGACAAAGCTCTCGATCCATACGTTGGATATCGGTCTTGCGGGGATCGAGGTGTATGACATCCTGCGGGATGAATATGATATCCAGATCGAGTTCGGAGACCTTGGAAATATCCTTGCATATCTGTCGATCGGGGACCGCATCCGCGAGGTGGAGCGTCTGGTGACCGCTCTGGCGGATTTGAGGAGACGTTACAAAAAGGATAAAGCGGGAATGCTCTCCCAGGAATATATCGCGCCGAAGGTGGTCATGACTCCGCAGGATTCATTCTATGCGGAAAAGGAATCCCTTCCCCTGAAGGAGACGAAGGGGCGGATCTGCTCGGAGTTCGTTATGTGCTATCCGCCGGGGATCCCGGTGCTGGCCCCGGGGGAAGAGATCACGGACGAGATCATAGATTATATTGTCTACGCAAAGGAAAAGGGCTGTTCCATGACAGGTCCCGAAGATGAGAAGATCGAGAGGCTGAATGTGCTGGTTTGATATAAATATTAACCGGCGCGAAATGAAAGGACGTGATAACTGATGGAAATGTGGTTTTCAGATATACATACAGACGGAGTGAAGCTGTCCATCCGGATCGAAGAGCAGCTCTTCAGCGCCCAGAGCGAAGTTCAGAGGATCGACGTGCTGGAATCCAGAGATTTCGGCAAGATCCTTGTTGTGGACGGGGATCTGATGCTGACGGAGAGGGACGAGTTTATTTATCATGAAATGATCACTCATGTGCCCATGGCAGTGCACCCGGATGTAAAAGAGGTGCTCGTCGTGGGCGGAGGAGACGGCGGAGTTGTCCGGGAGCTGATCAAGTATGACGATATTGAGAAGATCGATGTCGTGGAGCCGGACCCGCTGCTCGTGGAAGTGTGCCGGAAATATATCCCGGAGATTGCCAACAGTCTGACTGACGAGAGAGTGAATATCTTTCATGAGGACGGGCTGAGATTCATCCGTTCCAAAGGAGATGCGTATGACCTGATCATCATCGATTCTCCGAATCCGTTCGGGGCAGGCGAGGGATTATTTACAAAAGAGTTTTACGGCAACTGCTATAACGCTCTTCATGAGGACGGGATCATGATCAACCAGAACGAGAGCCCGTTCTATACGGAGGAGGCGTTCCAGTGCCAGCGGATGCACAAGCGGATCGTGGAAACATTTCCGATCTGCCGGGTATATCAGGCGCATATCCCGTCTTACCCGTCGGGGCACTGGCTGTTCGGGTTCGCGTCCAGGAAATATCATCCGCTGGACGATCTGGACAAGGTGGCGTGGAAATTAAAAGGCATCCGCACGAAATACTATGAGCCGAGGCTGCACGCCGGAGTGTTTGCGCTCCCGGCGTATGTGGAAGAACTGCTGGAGGATGTGGAAAGATGACAATGCAGAAAAATGTCGTGAATTTTATAGGATGTGACGCGCAGTACAGTGAGGCTGATGTGGTGATCTTCGGAGCGCCCTTTGATTCAACCACGTCCTTCCGCCCGGGGACTCGCTTTGCGGGAGCGGCGATACGGGGAGATTCCTACGGTCTGGAGATATACAGCCCGTATCAGGACAAAGAGCTGGCAGAGGGCAGAGTGTATGACTGCGGAGACCTGGAGCTGGCGATCGGAAGCTCGGAGCGTGTGCTGGAACAGATCGAGGAATGCGCTGCCGGGATATTGGAGGACGGGAAGCTGCCGTTTATGATCGGAGGCGAGCACCTGGTCACGCTTGGGAGCGTGCGCGCTGCTGTTAAAAAATATCCGGACATGCATATCATCCATTTTGACGCCCATACGGATCTGAGGGAAGACTATCTGGGAGTAGAGCTGTCACATGCCTGCGTGATCCGGCGGTGCTGGGAACTGCTGGGGGATGGACGTATCCACCAGTTCGGTATCCGGTCCGGTGAGAAGTATGAATTTGACTGGGCAAAGAGCGGACATACGGATTTTCATCCGTTCAGCCTGGAAGGGCTGGGGGAGCTGCTGGAGGATCTGGGAGATGTGCCGGTGTACTTTACGGCAGACCTTGATGTGCTGGATCCGTCCGTATTCCCCGGAACAGGGACTCCCGAGCCCGGAGGAGTGGATTTCCTCACCGCGATGCGGGCGGTGACAGAAGTGTGTGAGAAAGTAAATCTGATCGGCTGCGATGTAAATGAGCTGTGCCCGCCCTGCGATCCGACCGGCGCGTCAACGGCTGCGGCATGCAAGATCATCAGGGAAATGCTGATCGCGATCGTGAATAAAAAAGAGTGTCCGGAGGCTGCCGGGCAGAGAGGAGAAGAAAAATGGGAAAAGTAATGGTAATCGGCTGCGGAGGAGTAGCGAGTGTGGCTATCCACAAGATATGTCAGAATGACGAAGTATTTACAGAGCTGTGCATTGCAAGCAGGACGGTGTCAAAGTGCGATGCGCTCAAAGAAAAGCTGGAAGGGACAACGAAGACGAAGATCACGACCGCGCAGGTGGACGCAGATGACGTGGATGCGCTGACAGCGCTGATCAAAAAAGAAAAGCCGGAAGTGGTGCTCAATCTGGCGCTGCCGTATCAGGATCTTACGATCATGGACGCTTGTCTGGCAGCAGGCGTTCATTATATTGACACTGCAAATTATGAGCCGGAGGATACGGCGAAGTTTGAGTATAAATGGCAGTGGGCGTACAGGGAAAAGTTTGAGAAAGCAGGGCTGACCGCTCTCCTGGGCAGCGGCTTTGATCCGGGTGTGACAAGCGTCTTTTCGGCATATGCGCTGAAACATTATTTTGACGAGATAAATTATATTGATATCCTGGACTGCAATGCCGGGGATCACGGCTACCCGTTCGCTACGAACTTCAATCCGGAGATCAATATCCGGGAAGTGTCCGCAAAAGGCTCCTACTGGGAGGACGGCCACTGGGTAGAGACAGAGCCGATGGAGATCAAGAGAGTATACAATTTCCCGGAGATAGGAGAAAAGGATATGTACCTGCTCCACCACGAAGAGATCGAGTCTCTGGCGCTTAATATCCCGGGGATCAAGAGGATCCGTTTCTTTATGACATTCGGCGAGAGCTACCTGAACCATCTGAGATGCCTGGAGGATGTGGGCATGACATCCATAGAGCCGATCATGTACGAAGGAAAGGAGATCGTGCCGCTCCAGTTCTTAAAGGCAGTGCTGCCGGATCCGTCTTCACTGGGACCGCGCACGAAAGGAAAGACCAATATCGGATGTATTTTTATCGGAAAGAAAGACGGGCAGGAGAAGAAACTCTACATATATAATACATGCGACCACCAGGAATGCTATAAGGAAGTAGGCTCCCAGGCTGTTGCCTATACGACCGGAGTGCCGGCGATGATCGGAGCAATGATGGTGATGACCGGGACATGGCAGAAACCGGGCGTATATAATATGGAAGAATTTGATCCCGATCCGTTCATGGACGCGCTCAATAAATGGGGATTGCCGTGGAAGATCAGCGAGGATCCGGAGCTTGTAGAATGAGAAGAGAAGAGTTGAGGACTCCCTGTTTTGTGGTACAGGAGGGGAAGCTTAGAAGGAATCTGGAGATACTTAGAGGAATCTGTGAGGAGACAGGGTGTAAGATCCTGCTGGCGCAGAAGGCTTTTTCCATGTACCGGGTATACCCGCTGATCGGGAAATACCTGGACGGGACCACAGCGAGCGGACTGTATGAGGCAAGGCTGGGATATGAGGAGATGGGGAAGGAGAACCATATCTTCTCCCCGGCGTATAAGGAAGAGGAGATGCCGGAGATCCTGAGGCTGTGCGGTCATATCGTATTTAATTCCCCGGCGCAGGTGAAGAAATATAAGGATCAGGTAAAACAGGCGGGCAGGAGCATGGGGCTGCGGATCAATCCGGAATGCTCGACCCAGGAAGGACATGCGATCTATGATCCGTGCGCTCCGTTCTCCAGGCTTGGAACCACCCTGGCAAAGTTTGAGGAAGAGATGACGGCTGAGGATATTGCCGCTCTGGGCGGATTGCATTTCCATACATTATGCGAGCAGAATTCAGATGATCTGGAAAAGACTCTTAAGGCGGTGGAAGAGAAGTTCGGGAAATATTTATATAGGATGAAATGGCTGAACTTCGGAGGCGGGCATCATATTACAAGACCGGATTATGACCGGGAGCTGCTGAAGCGCTGTATCCGCCATGTGAAAGATACCTACGGGGTGGAAGTTTATCTGGAACCGGGGGAGGCGGCGGCGCTGAATGCCGGCGAGCTTGTAACGGAAGTACTGGAGATCGTGGAGAACGGAATGCAGATCGCAGTCCTGGATGCTTCCGCCGCATGCCATATGCCGGACGTGCTGGAGATGCCGTACCGCCCGCCGCTGAAAGACGCCGGGGATCCGGCGGAGGAGAATGCGGGCGGCAGCAGTTCTGAGGAGATCGGCGCGGCGGGATGCGCGCGGCCGTATGTGTACCGGCTTGCAGGTCCGACATGTCTGGCAGGCGACGTGATCGGGGATTATTCTTTCGGGCAGCCGCTGAGATGCGGAGACAGGCTGGAATTCCAGGATATGGCGATCTATACGATGGTGAAGACAAATACATTCAATGGGATGAGGCTGCCGGATATCGTCCTTGAGAGGGAGGACGGGACGTGCGAGATCGTGAAGACATTCGGATATGAGGATTTTAAGGCGAGGCTGTGAAGGCTTCGAGTCTTTCAGATTTCAGGTCGGCAGAGGAAATGTGAATATCCGGTAAAAATTAAGATAAATGTAGTATAAATGTTAAGATTTTCGTAATATTTTTTGAAAAACCCGGCTGAAAGTTTGACATAATATGGCGGAGATGGTATCATTATAGCGCACAAGATGCAATAACATAACAATCATTCTTTCTTTGTGTGCATATTGCAATTTTGCGTATATGAGTAAAAGCTGAGAGGGTTATTGCCGGATGATAGGAATTATTGATACACACAGCCATATCCTGCCGGGACTGGATGATGGAGCTTCAGATATGAAAGAAAGTATCTGTCTGCTGCGTCAGGCCCGGAGGCAGGGGATACGGAGCGTGATAGCGACGCCGCACTATTCCGGCAGATTTCCTAATATATGCCCGGACCGGATACGCTTATTGTGCCGGGAAGTGCAGGAACAGGCACAGGCGGAGCTGAAGGCGGAGATCCGGATATGGCCGGGACAGGAGATCATGTACTCTGAGGAGGCTGTGAGCTTATTGGATAAAGGAGATCTGCTCACCATAGCGGACACCAGATATGTCCTGATCGAATTTCTGTCTGCAGTACCTTATTCTTACATATTCCGCGCAGTGAAGGAACTGACTCTTGCGGGATATCGTCCGATCTTAGCCCACGCAGAGCGCTATGAGGCGCTGCGGGAAGAGGGCAGATTAGAAGAGCTGAAGAAACAGGGCGCCTGTGTGCAGCTCAACTTCCGGCCGATAGGCGGGAAATGGTATCACGAGACCACCAGATGGTGCCGAAAGATCCTGAGGGACGGGCTGGCAGACTTCCTCGGAACGGATATGCATAATACCGGAGGACGCAGACCGGAGACGGAAAAGGCAGTCAAGTGGATGCAGAAAGAACTTGGCGGCAGATACAGAGAGGCGGTGCTCCGGGGAAACGTTCAGGAACTGCTGAGAGGGAACGAAGTATAACAGATATGTGAATAAATAATGCAAAGGAAAACCGTAAATGGAAAAACTACACGATAACGACGAGATGGAAATAGACTTGATAGAGATACTGTACGCCCTGAAAAAAAGGGCTCTTATCATTCTGGCCGCGCTGCTTGCAGGAGCTCTGATCGCAGGAGTTTATACCAAGCTGATGATCACTCCTCTGTACAGCGCTACTTCGACAGTACTGGTCATTTCCAAAGAGACAACGCTTACCTCGATCGCGGACCTTCAGTTCGGAAGTCAGCTGACGAAAGATTACAGCATGCTGATCACAAGCCGGAGCGTTCTCGAGGAAGTGCTGGATAATCTGGGGCTTGATATGGGATACGGCGCCCTGAAGGGAAATGTATCCATCAATAATCCGGACGAAACCCGGATTCTGCAGATAACAGTGACAAACCCGGATCCGCAGCTGGCAAAAGAGCTCGCGGACGAGCTTGCCGCTGTGTCATCAGAATACATCGGTGATAAAATGGAGGTCGTTCCTCCAAAGATCATAGAGAAGGCGGAGGTGCCTGCGGCACAGACGAGCCCGAGCATGAGCAGAAACGTGATGCTCGGAGCGCTGGCAGGTCTGGTCCTGTCGGCGGGAGTCGTGATCCTGATGACGGTCATGAACGACAGTATCCGGTCAGAGGATGATATCGAAAGATATCTGAACATTCCGACTCTGGCGAGCATACCGGACAGGAAAGACTATATCTCCGGGAAAACGAAGAAGAAATCTAAGCGTAAAAGGAAGAGGAGGAAGCATAAATGACGGAACGCAGGGTGATCATGACAGATCCCAAGCAGAATGATTACTTCTATGAAGAAGCCATTAAAACCCTCCGTACGAATATACAGTTCACAGGGACAGAGGTAAAGTCCATCGTCGTCACAAGCTGTTACCCGAATGAGGGGAAGAGCGATGTAGTATTCCAGCTCGCGCGTGAGATCGGGAATATGGGGAAAAAGGTGCTCGTACTGGATGCGGATATCCGCAAATCCAGTTATATAAACCGGTTCCAGGTGAAACAGAAGACCGAGGGACTCTCTCAGTACCTGAGCGGGCAGAGCAGACTGCAGGATATTGTATACAGCACGAATTTCCAGGGAGTGGACATCATATTCGCCGGGCCGACGGCTCCGAATCCATCGGAACTTCTGGCACAGGAAAAGTTCGCCTCTCTGATACACGGCATGAGAGAAAAATATGACTATGTGCTGGCAGATACGCCTCCTGTCGGAAGCCTGACGGACGCGGCCGTGGTCGCCCGGCAGTGCGATGGCGCGATCATGGTCATAGAGAGTGATCTGGTAAGCCGCAGGATTGCCGCAAAGGCGAAGGAACAGCTGGAGATGAGCGGATGCCATATCCTGGGAGCAGTGCTCAATAAAGTCGATATGAAGAAAAACAAGTATTATTCTAAATACAGCTATTACTACGGTGAAAATAAGTAGAGGACCCGCTGAAGACATGCAGTCCATATAGCGGAGAAACAGGGCGGGGAACTGAGATGTCTGGAAGAAAGAAACAGAAAAAAAAATTATGGCTCATCCCGGTGTGTGCTGCGGCGATCGCAGCCCTGGCGGCAGGAATCCTGATCGTGAGAGCAGTTCGTTCGGGGGAGGAAGCCCGGCAGACCGGGGGGGATGCGTCTGCCGATACTCCTTCCGCAGACACCGTGATATGGGAAGGAAAAGAGTACCGGTATAATGACCATCTGAGCAATTATCTTATATTGGGAATAGATACCAGGGAAAAGGCAGAGACCTCTGTCGGACAGGCAGACGCCGGGCAGGCGGATGCATTATACCTGCTATCCTGGGACAGAGTGGAGAAGACGGTCAGCGTAGTCACCATCCCCAGGGATACAATGACAGAGATCGAGGCGTTCGGACCGGGCGGCGAGAGCCTCGGAAAGTCAGAGGATCATATCAGCCTTTCTTTTGCATTCGGCGACGGAGGGCATGAGAGCTGCCGGCTGACGGAAGAGGCGGTGTCAAACCTTTTTTATGATCTGCCTATCCAGGGATACTGTGCAGTCAATCTGGACGGAATACCGGTGCTCACAGAGAGCGTGGGGACGCTCACCGTTACTGTCCCTAATGACAGTATGGAAGAGGCATATCCTGAGTTCACAGAAGGAGCTCAGGTGACACTGGACAAAGAAAATACAGAGCTGTTTGTAAGATACAGAGATACAGATATTCCTCAGAGCGCGCTCGACCGTACGGAACGGCAGAAGGAATATATCCGCGCGTTCGGGCAGGAGGTGCAGGAGCGGTTTGCCGGAGACGCCGCATTCGCGGCGGATCTGTATACAGCGCTGGAGCCGTATATGGTGACAAGTATGGGGAACGATGAATTCGTCAGGCTGATGGAAAGCGCTGCGGCTGGCAGCGTGACGGGAAACTGGACCGTACCCGGGGAAGGCGTGCAGGGCAAATCATACGATGAGTACCATGTGGATGATGACGCGCTGTATGCAAAGATCCTGGAGACCTTTTACAAAGAAACAGAGAGCGGCGAAAGAGGTGAGACGCCGTGAAAAAGAAATATCTGGCAGTGAGCGGCATCCTTTTTCTTGCCGCGGCTGTGTGCGCGGGGATCGGGATCCGGCAGTATCTGAAAGAGAAGAATGCCGGGGACGGATACAGCGGTATCCGGGCAGAGGCAGGAACCGGGATCCCAAAGGAAAACCCGGAAGGCGGAAAGGTCGAGATCCCGATCGATTTCGCGGCGCTGCAGGAGCGCAACCCGGATGTCTACGCGTGGATCACGATACCGGGGACTGCGATCGACTACCCGATCCTGCAGAGTGAGACAGATAACACGTATTACCTGACTCATACGATCGACGGGACAGAGAGTCCGGAAGGCTCAATCTATACAGAGACCTATAACAGCCGGGACTTTGAGGATCCGAACACTGTGATCTATGGTCACGACATGGCGAATGGGAGTATGTTCCAGAATCTTCTGGACTATCAGGACAGAAGTTTCTTCGACGAGAACAGAGAGGTGCTGATCTATACCCCGGACGCCATACGGCATTACAGGATATTTGCCGCGTATCTGTATGACGACAGGCACCTCATGCAGAGTTTTAATTTTGATGATAAAGAGATCTATCGTCAGTATCTTGAATCCGTCTTCTCGATCAGGGAAATGGGAGCCTGCATCGACACAGAACAGGAAGTAACTGATGAGGATAAGATCATCACACTGTCAACATGCTATGGTAATCAGGCGGACAGGCGCTATCTGGTGCAGGCCGTACTGATATCAATAGAGAAGTAACAAAGAAAGGAAGGATGAGAACATATGAAAAAGAAATTATTTGGAACGATTCTTGCAGCGGCGCTTATCGTGTCACAGGCTGTGACAGCTTTTGCGGCAGGAGAGAGCAAGGAAGGCGGCATGTCACTTGTCGGAGATTCAGCAGGCAAATACGAGCTCGTAGAGGCAACGGCAGACTCGCTGCCGGAGCTTGCCGCGTCAGCGCCGGAAGTAATGGCGAAGATCGAGGCAGTGAATTCCGGAGCGGAGACTCTCCAGAGTGTTGCAGATCTTGCACCTGAACTTGCAGATGACCTGGCAGGCAAGGTAATGCTGACTAAATTCTTTGATCTGATCCCGATCAACGGGGGCGTTCAGACAGAAGACGGTAAATACCGTGTGAATCTGTCGGTACCGGCGTTGACAGAGAATGTATCTGAGGTAAAACTGCTCCATTACAGCACGAGCAGGAATGTATGGGAGATCGTGGAGCCGGAAGCGGTAGATTACACGAACAAAGAGGTGACAGTGATCTTCGAAGATCTCTCACCGGTAGCTGTGATCGGGAAAGTAAGCGGAGGCGCGGACGCCTCAGTCGGGACATCACCGAAGACAGGGACGACATATAGCTGGGCGGCATGGCTCGGCGCGGCAGTTGTACTGGGAGTGACCGGCACAGCCGTATACAGGAAAACGAGACGATAGTCAAAACAACAGCAACAGGGGGCGCGCATGACGAGATCAGGCGCGCCTTTGCACGGAAGCTGATCAGCAGGATTTCCTGCGGGGAAGTTATTTGAAGAAAGAGAAGAGAGTATGCAATATCTAAGTTACATTGTAAATCCGTTTACCCTGAATATGGTGAGCGGAAATGCAGCTGATGCTGCTGCACTGATAAAACGGGCTGCAATGTCAGCCGGGACATCCGCCGTGGATCCGGTCAACGCGCTGATCGCGGCACTCGCGGCACTCGCGGCCGGAGCAGGGATCTACATATACAGACACAGGAGGATCGGATCGTAATGGGGAAGGGAACGAGAAAATTCGCGATGAAATGGATACATAAAGCCCTTCTTCTTCTGTTGGCAGACGTCCTGACGATTGCATTTTCTTATTATGCGGCGCTTGTGCTGCGGTTTGACCTCAGACCATGGCAGGTACCGGGACAGTATCTGCAGGGCTATCTGTGGGCGATGCCGTACTGGATCATTGTCACAGTCGTGATATTTTACGGATGCAGGCTTTACCACAGTATCTGGCGCCTCGCCAGCGTGGCGGAGCTGCGGTCCATCCTGACGGCATATGCCCTGCTGATCCTGGCGTATGCGGGCGGCGCTTTGTTCATGGATCTGCATATGCCGGCAAGCTGGTACCTGATGGGCTATATCATAAGCTTCTGCCTGACAGCGGGGATCCGGTTCTCGTACAGGCTGCTCCGGTTTTACGCCAACCGCAGCGGAATGGAACACAGTAAGACGCAGGACCGTGTCATGGTCATTGGCGCCGGACAGGCGGGCCAGACTTTGATCAAAGAACTGATCAATTCGAATCAAACGGATGTAAAAGTGTGCTGCATCATAGACGATAACCCGAATAAAAAGGGGAGGATGCTGGAAGGCATCCCGATCGTGGGGAACCGTTATGATATCGTGGATATGATCAAAAAGTACGACATTAACCGTATCATATATGCGATACCAGCGACAACCGGGAAAAACAGGAAGGATATCCTGAATCTCTGCAAAGATACCGGGTGCAGGATGCAGACCGTGCCGGGCGTGTACCAGCTCATAAACGGAGAGGTCAGTGTGAGCACTCTCCGGGACGTGGAGATCACGGATCTCCTGGGCAGGGCGCAGGTAAAAGTAAATAACGAAGAAATCCTTCATTCCATCAAAGGGAAGACCGTGCTCGTCACCGGGGGCGGCGGCTCGATCGGAAGCGAGCTGTGCCGTCAGATCGCGGGGGCACAGCCGGGTAAGCTTGTGATCTTTGATATCTATGAGAATAATGCCTATGACATCCAGCAGGAGCTGGTCAGAAGATATGGCGATAAACTGAACCTGGATGTGCGCATCGGGTCAGTAAGAAATACAAACCGGATCAACTGGATCATGCAGACATACCACCCGGATGTAGTCTTCCACGCGGCGGCGCACAAGCATGTGCCTCTGATGGAAGACAGCCCGAACGAGGCAATCAAGAACAATGTGATCGGTACATATAAGACGGCGAAAGCAGCCGCGGCGGCCGGGGTGAAAAAGTTCGTCCTCATCTCCACGGATAAGGCAGTAAACCCCACAAATATCATGGGAGCGTCCAAGAGGCTGTGTGAGATGGTCGTGCAGATGATGAACCGGAAGTGCCCGGGGACAGATTTTGTAGCAGTGCGATTCGGAAACGTACTGGGGAGCAACGGAAGCGTGATCCCGCTCTTTAAGAAGCAGATCGCGGCAGGCGGTCCGGTAACCGTGACGGATAAAAATATCATCCGTTATTTTATGACCATACCTGAGGCAGTGTCACTGGTGCTCCAGGCATCCTACTATGCAAAGGGCGGCGAGATCTTCGTCCTGGATATGGGGGATCCGGTGAAGATCGATGATATGGCGAGAAACCTGATCCGCCTCTCCGGGTATGAGCCGGATGTGGATATCATGGTGGAATATACAGGACTGCGTCCGGGGGAGAAGCTGTATGAAGAACTGCTCATGGACGAGGAAGGAATGCAGGATACAGAAAATGAGCTGATCCATATCGGGAAGCCGATCGAGATGGATGATGAGAAGTTTGAGGAGCAGCTCGATGAGCTGGACGAAGAGAGCCGGCATGAGGATGGAAGGATCAAGGAGATCGTAGCGGGGATCGTGCCGACGTATAAGCCGGATCTCCGGGTATAAGAACTTTGAGGGACGGATCGTCGCTTTGCCGCGTCCGGTCCTGAGAAGGGACATGACTGACATGGATTTGGGTGCCGGATGGCAGCCAAAATGGCGAAGCATACTCTTTTTCGATTTCGATTGAATGGAAACACAGTGCGGAGAACATTGCAGAGGCAGGGATGGTATGTGGTATGTAATACAGGTGCGGACCGGTATGGAGGAAGAAATCCGGCAGCAGTGTGAGAGAGTGATAGAAAAAGAAATACTGGAGCACTGTTTTATCCCCTACTGCGAGCAGATGAAGCGGTATCAGGGAGAATGGCATAAGGAGAGAAAGATCCTGTTCCCCGGGTATGTATTCCTCGTCAGCGAAGATGAGGAGCAGTTGTATCACGGGCTGAAAAAGGTGATCGGCCTTACGAAGCTGATAGGCACGGGAAGGGAAGTTGTGCCGCTGGCAGAAGATGAGGTTGATCTTCTGATGGAATTCGGGAAAGAGGAACAGATCGTCGCCATGTCAGAAGGGATCATCGAGGATGACAGGGTAGTTGTCACGAGCGGACCGCTGAAAGGGCATGAAGCGATGATCAGGAAGGTGGACCGGCATAAGAGAAGGGCTTATCTGGAAGTCGAGATGTTCGGGAGAAAGATCGAGACACAGGTGGGGCTGGAGATCGTGGCGAAGGTGGCAGCGCGAGGGAAGATAAAAGGAAAAAGATAATAAGAGCCGCTCATGCAGCAAACGTCTTTGAGACAGAAAGTTACAGAATTAATTTGTAATAAATAAACAAAAATGAGGGTGAAAATGGGTGAGAATGAAGCTGTTTTTGTTGATTTATTACAAAAATGTGCGTATCTAAGAGATGTTCAGCCGATGGATGAGATGTATAAGCGTATACGAGATGGGTTGAACCGTTGGATGAGAAGTGTAGGAATGTCTCGAAAAGACGAGTTCCGAGCGGAATGAGAAAGAACATGATTTCTGAGGCTTTATTGATATTGCACAAGGAAAGTGCTTAAAATGGGTGGTTTAGAGAGATGTTTTTGTATAGTTATTACAAAAATGAACGTCTCAAAGATGGGTTGAGTCATGATGAGAGCGGTATAAGTGTATAGAAGAGACGTTTTCCGTTGGATGGGTGATATAAGCGTTTCGAATAGACTGTTTCCGGGGAAATGTCTTAGAAGTAACTGATTATCACAGCAAAAATGACCACAGTAGAAGACTTAAAAAAGTAGAAATCAAGAGATTGCCTCTCTGGGCAGTTTCTATACATAGCATTGGATTTTAGACCACATTTATAACCACAAAGGAAAGGAAGGTAACCGTAATGAAGATACCGTTTTCACCGCCAGATATGACGGAATTGGAAGCACAGGGAGCATCTGAGGCAATCCGGTCTGGATGGATTACCACGGGACCGAAAACAAAAGAGTTTGAGCGACAGATCGCAGAATATTGCCATGTAAATAAAGCAGTATGTTTAAATTCACAGACAGCCTGTGCAGAAATGGCACTCCGGCTTTTAGGTATTGGTGCGGAGAATGGTGGAAGTTCATTTGACGAGGTAATTGTACCGGCTTATACATATACCGCATCGGCATCTGTTGTATGTCATGTCGGAGCAAAGTTGGTGCTGATTGACTCTCAGTCAGATTCACTGGAAATGGATTATGAGGCTTTGGAGAATGCGATTAACGAACACACAAAGGCTATCATTCCGGTTGACCTTGGCGGAATACCATGTGATTATGAGCGGATTTTTGCCATTGTGGAGAATAAAAAGCATCTGTTTAAAGCAACGAGTGCTGTACAAGAAGCAGTCGGCAGAGTTGCAATTTGTGCTGATGCGGCTCATGCGTTCGGGGCAAGCTGGTATGGAAAAATGGTAGGCAGTATAGCGGATTTTTCAAGCTTCTCCTTTCATGCTGTAAAAAACTTGACGACCGCCGAGGGAGGAGCCTTAACCTGGAATATTTCGGAGATTGATGATGAAGAAATGTACCACCAGGCGCAGCTTTACAGTCTCCACGGGCAGTCCAAGGATGCTCTTGCAAAGACACAGCTTGGGGCATGGGAATATGACATTGTAGGTCCTTGGTACAAATGTAATATGACGGATATTATGGCGGGTATCGGTCTGGCGCAGTTAGATAGATATGAGAAGATACTTGCAAGACGGAAGGAAATTATCGAGAAGTATGATAGTGCATTCAAACCGCTTGGTGTAAAAGTCCTTCCACATTATACAAACAATCATCATTCTTCCGGGCATCTTTATATCACCAGAGTGCCAGGAATTAATTTGAAGCAGCGTCAGGAGATCATTGTGAAGATGGCAGAGGTTGGTATTGCTACCAATGTTCATTACAAGCCGCTTCCGATGATGACTGCTTATAAGAAGATGGAATTTGATATTAAGGATTTCCCGAATGCGTATAAGCAGTTTGAGAATGAAATTACATTACCGCTGCATACAAAGCTGACGGATGAGGAAGTAGAGTATGTGATTGAGAAGTATTGTGAAATTGTAAAAAGTTATGTTTGAGAGGTCTTTTACAAAGAAAAAACGAGGTAGACACAGTGATCAGTGGGAAAAAAGTTCAGTTAAGAGGAATTACACATGAGGATGTCCCTTTGATATACCAGTGGGTTAATCGGGAAGATTTACGTGATCTTACCGGTACTTTATATCCTGTATCTGAGTATGAACACGAGCAATGGATAAAAAATGTGACGACAGACAGCAAGCAGAAATTGTTCGCCATCTATGTGGATAATAGCTGTATTGGTACGATCGGCATTAAGAACATTGACTATTTTAACAGTAATGCGGAACTGTTCATCAGTATTGGTGAAGAGGCCCCAGATTATTGTGGGGGGGGGTACAGATGCAGTTAATACATTAGTGGATTTCTGCTTCAAGCATTTGAACTTACATAAAATTTATTTGCATGTTTTTGAATCCAACAAACGTGCGATTAGATGCTACGAAAAAGCTGGATTTCATGTCGAAGGTAATCTTTTGGAGCATCATTTTGGACAAGGAAAATACGAAACGGTATTAGTTATGGGGAGGATATTTTCCCCGTAACAGGGAGGATATTTATGTATATCATTATTGGTGCGTCTAGTTTTATTGGTGTTTATACAGCGGATGAGTTTCTGAAACAAAATTGCGAGATTATTGTCACAGGCAGAAAAAATAAATTCAAGGAGCATTATGACTCTTTGGGAGTAGAATATATAAATTTGGATCTGACACAACCGCAAGATTTCGAGAAACTCCCTAAGTCGGGCGTAGACGGAGTTATTCTGCTGGGGGGACTTCTTCCTGCGAATGCACCTGTAAATTTAGATTATGATGAGAATGCAGCAGAGTATTTTCAGGTAAATACCATAGGAACAATTAACGTTCTCGAGTACTGTAGAAAAAATGGAATTCAACGTGTTATATCAAATTGTTCCTATGCGGATGTGCGCGGAGCGTGGGGCAAGAAAACAATCACTGAGGATGACCCCAGAGATTTTATCTATACAGGGGATCATGCAGTATATGTTTTTTCTAAGAATGCTGCAAACGACATATTGGAATATTATAATCAGCAGCACAATATGAAAAACGCCTGGTTTCGCTTTCCGCCAGTTTATGGCGTTGGCCCTCATGATTCACTTTATATAAATGGTGAGTTGAAAAAATCTGGTCTGAAAATATTTATAGATAATGCCTCTGAAGGGAAAGACATCTGCATTTACGGAAATAAAGATTTGAGTAGAGATATCGTATATGTAAAAGATGTTGCCCGTGCATTTTATCTGGCAATGAAAAGTGAGAAAACTTATGGATTATATAACATGACATCGGGACAAGGAGTAACTCTCCAGCAACAGGCAGAAGTGATTGCCGATTTGTGGGCTCCTGCACCGGATAAGAAATCGAAAATCACTTATAAACCGGAGGTAGCGAACAATACGCCGTCATATCTGTTTTCGATGGAAAAGGCCAGAAAAGATTTTGGATTTGTTCCTGAGTATGCGGATTTCCGAGTGATGATGACAGACTACAAGAAAGATTTGGATGCTGATAAATATCGGGAGTTGTTTAATTATGTCAAATGAGATGAAAATGTCAGGTTCCTTGCCATTTAGAGTTATAAAGCGAACTTTTGATTTGCTTTTTTCTTTAGTTTTGATGATTCCAATAGGAATAGTGATAGGCATTTCTGCCATTTTTATTAAGGCAGAAGATGGTGGTCCGGTTTTTTATATGGCTGAAAGAACAGGAAGGTTTGGAATACCTTTTAAAATGTATAAATTACGTTCAATGAAAGTAAACGCACCGGACATCCGACTTGCAGATGGTTCAACGTATAATGGAGAAGATGATCCGCGAGTGACACGGTTTGGAAGATTTGCACGTAAAACGAGCATTGATGAATTGCCTCAAGTAATAAACATCTTAAAAGGGGAAATGAGTTTTATAGGACCAAGACCTGACACACCTATGTATTTGGATAAATATACGGATGAAGAAAGAATGGCGTTAACTGTCAGGCCAGGAATTACCGGATATAATCAGGCGATTAAAAGAAACGCGGTTTTAACAAAGGAAAAGTTAAAAAATGATGTCTATTATGTCAAGCATCTTTCGCTGTGGTTTGACATCAAAATAGTTTTCATGACGGTAATTACTGTTTTGAGCCATAGAAACATTAACAGATCAACGGCCGCAGATGGTGATACATACATACTCGAGGAAGAAAAGACAGTTCGAAAAAAATAGAGTGGGTACATATTTATGAAAAAACTGATGATTCTTGGCGCCAGTATTTTGCAGGTGCCGGCGATAGAAAAAGCTAAATCAATGGGGCTAACAGTTATTGCTGCCGATATGAATCCTGACGCTGTTGGGTTTAAGATTGCGGGTGTTGTGAAAGAAATCATCAGTACAATTGATACACCAGCAATTCTTGAAGCAGCGAAAAGACATCAGATTGACGGTATTATGACATTGGCATCAGATATGCCAATGCAGTCTGTGGCTGTGGTAAGTCGTGAGATGGGATTGGCAGGAATAAACGAAGACACAGCTCTAAAGGCGACTAATAAAGCATTTATGCGAGATGCGCTAAAAGAAGCAGGCGTTCCGATTCCACTTTATTTCCGGGTAAAAGGAAAAGAGGCTTTTATAAAAGCAGTAGAAGAGATAAGAAATGGTGGCTATAAATGTATTGTCAAGCCAGCAGACAATTCTGGCAGCAGGGGCGTCGATCTTCTTAAAGACGATGCCGATATAAATACAGCTTATGAATATACAATTCAGTACTCTCGTGGCGGAGAGATTGTTGTAGAAGAATTCATGGAAGGACCGGAAGTAAGTGTGGAGACGCTTGCTGTGAATGGGAATATCAATGTAATCCAGATAACAGATAAGGTGACCACAGGCGCTCCGTATTTTGTGGAGATGGGTCACAGTCAGCCTTGCTTGTTAAGCGAATCGGCGAGAAAAAGAATTGCTGAGGTAGCTATTGCAGCAAATAAAGCTATTGGAATAAAGAACGGCCCGTCTCATACAGAAATAAAGGTTACTCAAAGCGGACCAAAGATTGTTGAACTTGGTGCGAGGCTGGGTGGGGATTGTATTACTACGCATCTGGTTCCGTTATCTACAGGCGTAAATATGGTTGAAGCGAGTATTAGGATTGCTATCGGAGAGAAGCCGGACCTGAAACCAAAGTGGAATAAAGGAGCGGCTATCAGATATTTGAGGACTGCTACAGGAACGATTAAGGAAATAACCGGAATCGAAAAAGCTGAGAAAGTTCCTGGTGTCAAGCAGGTGTCAATTGTTCATAGTATTGGTGAGCAAATAGGGGAGATTAAAAGTAGCGTTGACAGAGCAGGATTTGTAATTGCACAAAGTGAAGATGCTGCAAAAGCCATTGCGGTTGCGGAGAAAGCTATTAGAGCAATTGACATTGTGGTTACAGAGGAAATGTGAGAATGAACTTATTACTATATAGCGCCTATTATGAACCGGAAGTGGCTGCGAGTCTGTATTTATCTACAAATCTATATGAAGATTTTGCAGCATCCGGAATGAACGTAAGATTATATACACCTTTACCAACACGAGGAGTTACGGACGAGGTACGTAATTCTTATCGAGGGAAAATTGAAAAAAAGATTGATAGCAGACTCGAAATAATAAGGTTAAACATTCCAAAAGAAAGCAAAAGCACCATAAAAAGAGCTCTCCGCTATTTATGGATGAATTTTGTTTTTATCCACAATGCCTCAAAGTTCGATGCAGATGCAATTTTCGTTCAGTCAACACCGCCAACACAAGGTGCAATGGCAGCAATAATAAAGAAAAAGAAGAAAATACCATTTATATATAATCTTCAAGATGTATTTCCAGATTCGCTTGTGGGAGCGGGAATGACGAAAGAGAATACATTTATATATAGAGTTGGGAGAAGGATTGAGGATTACACTTACAAGAATGCCGATCGTATCATTGTGATCTCGAACGACATAAAACAAAACATCATTAATAAGGGTGTGCCAGAAGAGAAGATTGTTGTTGTGCCAAATTGGATTGATTCGGAGATGATTCATCCTATTGAAAAAGAGGATAACTACTTATTCGACAAATATCATATTCCAAAAGATAAGTTTACGGTTGTATATGCAGGGAATCTTGGATATGCCCAGAACATAGAAGTAATAATCAAAAGTGCAGAGATGCTAAAAGAATACCAAAATATACAATTTGTTATTTTCGGAAAGGGTGCACAGGAAGACGAATATAAAGAAATGGCAGCTGGACTAGACAATGTATATTTTTTTCCTATTCAGCCCTATAGTGAAGTTTCTTATGTATACAGCGTAGGGGATGTTTCAGTAGTTCCTTGCAAAAAAGGTTTTGGAGGAAGCGCAATGCCAAGTAAAACATGGAGCATTATGGCAACAGGTACTCCTGTGTTAGCAAGTTTTGATCCAGGGACTGAAATGGAGAAAATCATCAAAACAGAAGAAATGGGTCTGTTTAGTGATGCAGACGATGCGTTGGGATTGTCTGATAACATATTGAAATTATATACAGACAAAGGTTTAAGAGAGAAATTGGGAAAAAATGCTCGTACATATGTTAAAAAAGAATTAAATAGAAGAGTATGCACTCAAAAATATATAGATACGATAATGGAGACAGTATAAATGCCAGAAGTAAGTGTTATCATACCTTTTTACGCTGGAGTCGATTGGTTAAAGGAAGCTGTAGACAGTGTATTGCTTCAGACTTTTAAAGATTATGAAATAATAGTTGTTAATGATGGTTCGCCCGAAAATATGACAGAATTTTTGACGCAATATTCTAACAAAATCAAATATATAAAAAAGGAGAATGGTGGGCCTTCAACCGCCCGTAATGCAGGAATAGAAGCTGCGACGGGAAAATATATTGCTTTTTTGGATTCAGATGATCGATGGCTGCCTAAAAAACTACAAACACAATTAGAATATATGAAGAAGAATGATGTCATATGGTCGTATTGTAGTTATAGGACTTTTGGGGTCGGAGAAAGTGTTGAATATAAAATGACTAACTCAGACATCCCAATTGTTCATCGGTATAATACACCATATATCGCCACACCGTGCGTAATGATTGAACGACAGTATTTAGTTAAATTTCCAAATGTGAGATTTAATCCGGATTTAAGATTTGGTCAGGATTCTTATTTTTGGCTGATGATCAATGCCGATAATCCTATATTGGCAATTCCTGATGTACTTGTAGAAGTTCGAATCAGAGGAGGAAATGCTTCTAAACGCGCAAGAGTTCAGATTCAGGCAAGAAGCAATGTTTGGAAGTGCAGAAAGGATAACAAAGAGCAGCTAATAGATAAATATAATATTAGCAT
>ERZ1090864.115-NODE-115-length-42857-cov-88.122821_pt1 | contig 42857 bp, 69 predicted proteins | sample MGYA00478479_ERZ1090864 | MGnify/ENA primary metagenome ERZ1090864 (study PRJEB33644, sample SAMEA5815743) | chicken gut metagenome | biome: Chicken; feature: Gastrointestinal Tract; material: Caecum | place: Ireland | collected 2019-01-01 | study: A study of the...
CGCTACTGAATCAAAATTAGACATTTGGGAGTTGTTAACAGAATCGAACATCGGGATTGGAGGCCGGTCATGCCTGCTGGGAGTCCTCGACCGGCCGCCGGTCGCATGCCTGACCCGTCGTCGGACGCGTTCCAGAAGCGCGCGGGCGGTTTGTTCGCGTTGCCCGCCGCCGGGTATCGTCGTCGTCATCCGAAGTTCCCGTTGCTGCCGTATGTGGTGACGGTGGAATATCAGGATGAGGACGGCAGGCATCGCGAGAGGGATGTGGATGCGTCGGAGCGGTGGAATCGGCGTGAGGCCGAGGTGTGGGATGAGCTGTGGCATTTGCCGCAGGGTTTCGCATGGTCGCGTCCGCAGTACAAGTATTTGCAGCATTCCGTCGCCCTCTATGTTCGTCAGTATGTGTTGTGCGAGTCGTCGGATGCGAGGGCCGCTGACCGTACGACGTTGTGTCGGTATGCTGATGTGATTGGGTTGACGCCGCAGGGTTTGCGTATCAATGGTTGGCGTATCGTCGCCGACGAGGTGGAGAAGCCGAAGCGGTCTGTGAAAACGGATGGGAAGCTGGTGCCGTTTCCGTCGGCGCGTGAGCGGTTCGCTCAGATGAGGGGTGATGCTGATGGAGGCGCAGCCTAAGACCCTCGGTTTTCTGTTCGCTGATTGGGTGGCGGCCCATTGCGTGGTCCCGCAGGGCTTCGACCTTGGCAAGCCGTTCGTCCTGGTGGGCTGGCAGCTGGAGAACGCGGTCGAGTTCTATCGTGTGAAGCCGCATATGGTGTTTGATGCTTCGCGTCCGGCCCAGGGTAGCGCGTTCATGTGGCGTCGTGGTCAGATCGTCGGCGGTCAGAAGCTGGGCAAGTCTCCGTTCGGTGCGGCGATAGCGTGTTTCGAGGCGGTGGGCCCGTGCGTCTTCGCTGGTTGGGCGACCGGGGGAGAGGTGTACCGTTGCTCCGACTGGGGTTGCGGGTGTGGTTTCGAGTACGAGTACATGCCGGGTGACCCGATGGGCATGCCCCGGCGCACAGCATTGGTCCAGTTGCTCGCCAACAGTGAGGAGCAGACGGCGAATGTGTATCGTCCGTTGCAGACCATGGTGCGGAACGGCAATCTTGGCGATCTGATGAAGGTGCGTGAGGGTTTCATCCGCCTGCCGAATGGCGGTCGCATCGACCCGGTTACCGCGTCGGCGCGTTCGAAACTGGGCAATCCGGTTAACTTCGCTCTTGGCGACGAGTCGGGTATCTGGACGAAGCGCAGCGGCATGTTCGAGGTCGGCGACACGGTGATGCGTGGCGTGACCGGTATGGACGGCCGCATGCTCGAATTGACGAACCCGTGGGATCCGATGGACGCAAGCTTCGGACAGGCCACCTACGAGAGCCGAGCGACCGACATCTGGAAGTACTTCCCGAGGCATGATCCTGAGCTTGATTTCATGGATAAGGGGCAGCGGAGGAAGATACTCGAATTCGTGTACTCCGGCAGTCCTTGGGTGAACTTGGATGCGATCGAGTCGGCGTGCGTGGAGCTGCTGCAGCGTGACCCGACGCAGGCGCGACGCTTCTTCGGCTGCGAGCTGGTGCAGGGTCTCGGCTCGTACATGCCGGAAGCGCTCTACGACTCCACCGCCGAGGATCGCGGGGAGCCGGAGCCTGGCACCGAGATATGTCTGGGTTTCGATGGCTCGCAGTCCGGCGACTGGACGGCCATCCGCGCCGAGACCTGCGATGGTTGGCGGTGGACGCCCACGTATGGGCCTGACCGTCGGCCGGCGTTCTGGAATCCGAATGAGTGGGAGGGCCGTATCCCGCGTAGCGAGGTCGATGCCTGCGTGTCCGAACTGTTCGAACGCTATGAGGTGCAGCGTTTCTATTGCGACCCGCATCCGTGGGAGACGCAGGTGGATGATTGGGCGCTCCGCTATGGCGAGGACGTGGTTATCCCGTGGCCGACCAACCGCGTCGGCCGCATGTTTGATGCGTTGACACGGTTCATGGAGGACACTGCGGACGGCAGCACCACGCATTCGGTGGACGCCACCGCGAAGCTGCATATGATGGCCGCCAGGAAGGTCGCCAAGCCCGGCGACAAGTACGTGCTCGGCAAGCCGAGCGAGAACCAGAAGATAGACATTGCGATGGCCGACATCCTCGCGCACGAGGCCGCCTCGGACATGCGCGCGTTGGGATGGGACGGGGACACCGGCAACAAGGTGTTCGTGTTCCGATGATGATTGGAGGTTGGTGTGACTCCATCTGCCAGTGAGTTGTTCGACCGTCTCCGTAACGTCATCAACGCATCCACTCCCGTGTATGAGACCTTGGACCGGTACTTCGACGGACACCAGCATCTGAAGCAGCTCGGTCTGGCGATTCCTCCGGAGCTGGAACGGTTCACGGTGATCGTGAACTGGCCGCGCGTCGTCGGCGAGTCACGCGTGGACCGTTTGGATATGAAGGGATTCCGCGTCGGCGACGACGAGCGCACGGCGGAATGGGCGTGGGGCACGTGGCTGGATAATTGCCCGGCCTTCGACCAGTCCAGCTATCTCGACTTCGAGGTGTTCGGCCGCAGCTTCCGTGTCGTGGATAAGGATGATGACGGCAATGCGGTCATCGAGACCGTGAGCCCCATCGACATCACCGTGCATCGCGATCCGGTCACAGGCGTCATCGACGCCGCGTTGAGACGTTACCGCGACGGCGACGGCATGGACTATCAGCGTGCCGTGGCGTGGAGGATGTGGCTGCCGGACAGGACCATCACCATCGACGCCGACAACATGGTCGTGCGCAGCGAGCCGAACGAATCCGGCATCGTCCCGGTCGTTCCCGCGTACCGCAATCCGCGAACCACGATACCGATTCACAAGCCGTGGCCGAGGCTTCGTGGAACGTCGGCGATCGCGGATGTGATCGAGCTGACCGACGCTTGCGCGCGTGACCTGACGAACGCGCAGGTGGCGCAGGAGACGCACGCGGTGCCGCAGCGAGGCGTGCTTGGCGCGACCAAGGGTGATTTCGTGGATGAGAACGGTGACCCGTTGACCACGTGGGAGGCGTATTTCGGGCGCATCTGGGCGTTGAAGAACAAGGACGCGAAGACGTTCGAATTCTCCAGCTCCAGCATGGAGAATTTCGAGCGCATGGTGGAGCTGTACGCCCGCCTGGTGTCCGGCGTCACCGGACTGCCGCCGAACTATTTCGGTCTGGCCGCCGACGACGCCGCCAGCGCGGACGCCATCCGCAGCCGTGAGGCCAAGCTGGTCAAGAGCATCGAACGTGACCAGCGCACGCTGGGCGTGCAGGCCGTCGAAACCATGCGTCTCGTCGCTCTCATGGAAGGCGACGATACCAAGGCCGAACGGCTCAACGACGCCGAGGCCCTGTGGCACGATCCGGGCACGCCTACGGTCGCGCAGCGCGCGGACGCGGTGACCAAGCTGTACGCCACTTCGGACCCGAACGGTCGCCCGCTCATGCCTCGCGTGATGGCGTGGGAGGAGCTGGGCTGGGGGCCGGCGAAGATCGCTCGCGCCGAACAGCTCCTCCGTGACGAGGAGGAGGCTCAGATGGACCTGCTGATGAAACCGGAGGTGGCTGATGCCGGTGACTATGGCGGGACAGGTGGTGCCGGAATCGGCGATACGGGAGTCACGCGACCTGCGCAGCCGCAGCAACCATCTGGTGAAGTCCCTGCATCGACTGTGGCGACGGTACGCAGGCAATGACTTTGACATCGCGTTCGCGCGCATGCTGCCGTTGCTGGTCCGTCTCTTGGACACGGCACAGTACGAGACCGCGAGCGAGGCCGTGGAGAACGCGCCCACGGTGATGCGTGACCTCGGCGGCTTCGCTTGGGAACCGGAATACACGCCAGACCCATGGCAATGGGTCGGAGTGAACGGCAACGGGTACAACACCATCGAAGTCATGTACGAGCCGATCATCGAAGCCAAGACCGCCATAAAACACGGCATGCGCGTCGAACACGCGCTCATGCGCATCGAAACCGGCATGCTCACCAGGGCACGCACATGCCTGACGGACACCCAACATTCGGCAAGCATGGTGACGGCCAAAGGCCGTTACGCGGACGCCAGGCCGGTACGTGTCCTGACCCCCCCGAGCTGCGGCCGGTGCGTCATCCTCGCCGGCACGTCGAACGTGGGCGAACGCCACCCCAACTGCGATTGCACGGTCATGTGGAGCCATGACGTGCCGGCGAACGCATACGCCGACCCGTACAGCTACCTCAACGATCTGGTGGACGCCGACGACATGGACGCGCTCGCCAAAATCTTGGGCAGCAGGGCCAACGTCCGCGCCTATCTCGACGGGGCCGACCTCAACCAACTGGTCAACGCCTACAGGCGTAAGGGGTCGGTGACCAAAGCCCAGTTCTACGACCGGCGGATCAAGTACACGACCGAGGGCACGACCAGACGGGGCGCGGCTGCCTACCGGATGATATCGGCGGGTTACGCGAACGGCTTCATAAAACACGGAGGGCGCTACGAGAAGATCGACCGTCCACGGTTGATGCCCGAGACGATATATGAGATTTGCGACCGTACAGGCCGCGACCCGAAGCAGATGCTTCGCAACTACGGCTGGATCCTCTAGCCAGCCAATACACCCAATTTTCCAAGTCCCGATAAGGCGCGATGCCCTATCGGGCATTTTCATATCCGAATCCGCGACGGAAAGGACATGCACCCATGAACGACGGCAATGCGACCGCTTCCGAGACCACCAGTGAAAACGAGGGCGCTCAGACCACGGGAGACGCGATGTCGACCGAACAGGCCCAGCAGGCCCTTGAGGAGCTGGCGGCTACACAGGCAGGTGAGACCGAAAACGGTGATAAGGGCGAGGACAACACCGAGACCGAACCCATCGAAACCGACGAGCCTGACGATGCGGAAGCGCAGGAGATGAAGACCGACGCCGGTAAACGCGCACTCATCAATCTCCGCAAGGAGAACAAAAACCTCCAGCAGGAGAACGACGCGTTGAAGGCCAAGGTCGAACAGCTTGAGAACGAGAAATTCACCTCTCGTGTCGCCAAGCTCGCCGCCGGGCGGCTGAAATACCCGGAGACGGCGATCAGGCTCATCGACGGGGTAACCAAGGACAGCGACGACAAGGCCATCATCAAGGCCATCGACGCCGTGGCCAAGGCCATGCCGGACATGGCGACCGTGGAGCAGCGGACCGTCGGCCTGAACGTCGGCACCAACGTCGGCGACCTCATCTCCCGCAACGTGCAGACAAGCGCCGAACAGGCCAGCAGCGCGAACGCCGCGTATCTCACGTCCCAACTGTCGGGCATGGGCTTCTAGCAACAGCAATCAACGTTATTTAAGGAGGGCAAATGTCAAATCAGTTTGACATCAACACTAAGACCACCGGGGTTTTCCTGCAGCCGTCCCAGTCCAACGAAATCTGGACCGAGGCCACCAAGCAGTCCGCGATCATGCAGCTGGCCAAGCGCATCAACGTGCCCGGAAACGGACTCGTGTTCGACACGCTCGGTGAATCCACGCCCGCCGCGTGGGTCGCAGAGACCGCCGAGAAGCCGGTCGACAACCCGACCTTCGGCTCCAAGAAGGTCATCCCGTACAAGATGGCCAAGATCATACCCGTGTCGAACGAGTTCATGCGCGACAAGGCCCGACTGTGGGCCGAGGTGTCCCGTCAGGGCGCGCAGGGCATCGCCGAGACCATCGACAAGACCTTCATCACCGGAGCCACCACGCGACCCATCACGGACGGCATGGACACCCTGTCCGACGCGCAGCAGGTCGGCATCGGAGACGGCACCTACGCCGACTTCGTGAAGATCGTCACCACCATCCTTGAGCACAACGGCGACCTGACCGGAATGGCCCTCTCCCCGCAGGGCCAGAGCAAGTTCCTCCAGGCGACGGACGCGAACGGACGCCCGCTGCTCGTCAACGACGCCTCCACCAGCGACCTCGGCCGCATGTTCGGCGCTCGCATCGTCAAGAGCCCGTGGGGCTACAAGACGGGCAGTCCGAACATCCTCGGCGTCGCGGGCGACTGGTCGCAGGCCATGTTCGCGATGGTCGGCGGCATCCAGATGAAGGTTTCCGATCAGGCGACCATCAACATCGACGGCACGCAGGTCAACCTGTGGCAGCGCAACATGACCGCCATCCTGCTTGAGGCCACCGTGGGCTTCATCGTCCGCGACAAGAAGAAGTTCGTGGTCATCACGGACGCCTCCAACGCGAAGGCGGGCAAGTGATGACCAGTCCTCTGTATGCGCATCCGCTGTCCGGAGTCTCCAAGGTGCCGGACGGCGCTACCGTGGTCGACCTGATCTACGTTGATGACAAGCGCAACCCGCAGGAGCCGCCCGCATCCGGCGGCGGCTCCGCCGAGATCTCCGACGGCTCGGTGACCACCGCGAAGCTCGCAGCCAAGGCCGTGACCAAGGAGAAGATCGCGGATGGCGTCATCCCGACAGTTCCCGGCAAGGCCTCCACCAGCGCCGACGGTCTGATGAGCAAGGAGGACAAGGCGAAGCTGGACGGCGTGGCCGCGAACGCGAACGCCTACGTGTTGCCTGCGGCGACCACTTCCGCTCTTGGAGGTGTCAAGCAGGTGGCTCACGTCGCAGACCCGGCCGGTGATACGCCGACCAAGACGGAATACATCGCGTTGCGCGACGCTCTCGTCACGGCCGGCATTATGTCCGCGTCTTAGTCGAAGGGTGGTGACCGATGACCGCTACGGTGCAGGATGTCGCCACCCAGCTCGGGCGTCCGATTGACGAGCCTTCGGAGGTCGCGCAGGTGACCGCGTGGCTTGAACTTGCGGACATGCTCATCCGCCAACGGTACCCGAACCTCGACCAGCTCATCGCCGATGGTCGTATCAGCGAGAACGCGGTGGATCTGGTCGAGGCGTCGGCCGTCGCCCGCTATTCGCGTAATCCGGAGGGGTTCACGAGCCGTTCCGAGCGTATCGACGATTATCAGATCACGCACGGGATGACGAACTCGTCAGTCGGTTTGACGATCACGGACGCGGAGTGGGCGCTGCTCACCCCAACGGATTCGGGTGCTGAGGGCGCGTTCACGATCACGCCGATGGGACGGAGGCCATATGAGTCTCGATACCCTCATGACCTCTGGACGTGACGCCGCAGAAGGCCTCATGGCCGACGAATGCCGTGTGACCAAGGCCGGAGGCGTGACCATCGACCCGGATACGGGCCAGTCGGTGCCCAAGCTCACGGAGGTCTACGCCGGCAAGTGCAAGGTGCAGACCTCCGGCGGTGTCGGTGGCGACACGACCGACACGGGGACCGTCGTCAACGAGTGGCTGACGCGCGTGGACTTCCCATGGGCTACGCAGGGACTAGCCCCGGACATGGTGGTTGAAATCACCAAGTCCGTTGACCCGAATCTGGTCGAGCATAGGTTCCGGCTGGTGTCCCCGCAGTCTCAGAAGACGCATGCGACGGCGCAACGGTGGAACGTGAAGGAGGCGTTATGAGCGCTTTGACTATCGACGCCTCCGAACTGACCGCGTTGGGCCGTCGCATGGCGTTGGCGCAGACGGTGGTGCGTCCTAAGTTGGCGGCGACGGTGAAGAAGGCGGCGCAGAACGTCAAGACCGCGATTGAGTCGGATGTAGGCGCGTCCTCCAACGCCGGTCTCAGGCAGGTTCGAATCGGCTACGAGACCGGTTCGACCGGCACCGTCGAGTACGCGGACGTGAGCCCGCGCGAGGGCGGTTCCAGCAATCTCGCCAACATCGCGTTCTTCGGCACCGCCCGAGGCGGCGGCACACACCGGTTCTATGAGCATGCGGAAGACGAGCTGCCGACGTTGGCCGACTATGTGGGCGACGCGGCCGGCGACGCGTTGGACGCGCTGATATGGGGGTGATTGTTTGGGCGTACGTCAAATGACGTTCGAGGATTACGACGGGTTCGTGGAGAAGTTCAAGCCCAAGAAGACCACGGACGACTGCTACACGCCGCCGGAGGCGTACGAGGTCGTCGCCGGTTGGGTCGAGGAGAAATATGGCGTAGACCGATCCGATATGGTTCGCCCGTTCTATCCCGGCGGCGACTACGAGGCGTTCGAGTACCCGGATGGATGCTGCGTGGTGGATAATCCGCCGTTCAGTATCCTGAGCCGTATCCAGGAGTTCTATCTCGACCATGGCATCCGCTTCTTCCTGTTCGCCCCGTCGCTGACGAGTTTCGCCAGCTCGCGTGTGTGCATGCGCGTCACCCATGTGTTGACGAACGCCGGTATCGTCTACGAGAACGGGGCGAATGTGAAAACGTCGTTCGTGACGAACATGGGCGGCGACGTGGTGGCCGAGAGCGAACCGGACCTGACCAGGCGTCTCAACGAGGTGGCGAAGCGTCTGCGGAAGACCAGGAAGCTTCCCCGGTACGGGTATCCCGACGAGGTGCTGACCGCCGCACGGCTCCAGTGGATGGCGGCCCACGGCACGCGTTTCGCCGTGCGGCGTGACGACTGTGTGCGCGTCTCGAAGCTCGACGCCAACCCGAATGGCATCTACGGCGGCGGGCTACTGCTGTCCGAGCGTGCCACTGCGGAGCGTGCGGCGGCGGAGCGTGCGGCGGCGGAGCGTGCGGCGGCGGAGCGAGCGGCGGCGCACGTGTTCGAACTGTCACCGCGAGAACGTCGAATCGTCGAATCATTGGGCGGTGATGGTTAATGGCTCGTATCTTCGATTTGACCGAAGCGCTCAAGGGCCTCATACCCGTCGTGGACGGATGGCCGCTGCACATGCAGGTGGAACCGTTGGCCGGGGAGCTGCCGCCTTGGGTGATAGTCACCATCACCAACAACGGCATCCAACGCAACGAGATTGGCGGAGCTATCGCGGGCGACGGGCGTATCGAACTGCGCTGCGTGTCCGATAACACGGATGCGGTGAACATCTGGTGCGACGATCATGCGATACCCGCGCTGCAGGGCGTCATCCCGCAGTGCGACGGCTTCGCCTGCTCGTGCCTGACGTTGACGGAGGACTCCGGCACCTACGCGGCCGGTCTCACGGAGACGGATACCGCCTACCGGTATCGGGTGCGCGTCCTCCGATTCGACTTCACATGGAGCCGCCATGACCCGTAAGCGTTACGTGCGTTGTCGTGACCTCGTGAGCAACGTCGAGACCGACGTGCTGTCCACCGACAAGCGGATAGGCACGCAGTTCATCCCGGTCAACAGGCCGCACTGGCCCGACTCCACACTCCCAAGGCCGGACAAACTCGTTCTCCGGCCCGGTATCAAACACAAGAACCAAGACCAAGGAGACTGAATTGACTTTCCAGAGCAATATCCCGTCGACTCCGGCGGACGGCAACATCAAGACCGTCGTGGTCACCACACTGGCCGACCCGTCCAAGCCGACCGTGACCGAATTGCAGGCCGGCACCGACATCAGCTGCTACATCACGCTCGGCGGGTTCGCCTACACCACGTCGCAGGCGACCATCAGCGACCAGCGCGAATGCTCCGACCAGGATTATCAGCGTCCGGGCCGCAAGAGCGTCAGCGACGCCAGCGTCACCGTCATCGACAACACCAACTCGGATCTTGCCAATGAGCACAACAAGGCCGTCACCGCGATGGCCGAGGGCAAGACCGGATACATCGTGCGCCGTCGCGGCCTCCCGGCTGCGGACGAATGGGCCGCCAATCAGACGGTCACCGTCATCCCGGTCATCTTCGGCGAGAAGCAGCTCGTCGCCCAGGAAGAGAACACGGTTCAGCGTTCGCAGATCCCGTTCTTCGTGACCGGCGAATGGCATATGGAGAACGCGACGGTCAAGGCCGAGTCCTGACATTGATGCTTCCACGCGGGGTCTTTCATCCTTTCTACCCGCGGGGACCTCTTTTTATCACTGGTTGCCCAGCAAAGGATATTCACTCGTTTCAGAAAAGGATTTATCATGCCCATCACAGTCAAGCGCCGCACCGAGACCATCAGTATCGTCTTGGATCAGGAGAAGGCGCAGGAGCTCATCAACCTCGGCCGTGACCTGAATAACGCGCTCAATTCGCGCGTGAAGGTCGAGGGCGGCAACCAGCGCGCCCGCAAGCTCGCCCAGAAGATCGAAGCGCTCAAGGAGGAGTGCGCCGCTGACACGCTCACGTTGGAGCTCAGGGCGCTGCCGTTCAGCAAGTGGCGTCGCGTGCTGGAGGACAATACGCCGGACCCGAAGAATCCGCTGGACCGCGACATGGTCGGACTCGCCGCCGACGCCGTGGCGCAGATGGCCGTCACCGCCATGGTGGGCGGCGACCCGCTGCCCGAACAGGATCTGACCGCCGATGCCTTACATACGGCGTTCGATGAGATGACCGACGGGCAGCTGACCATCATCGTGCAGGCCGTGATGAAGCTCAACGGCGAGGCCGCGGACCCAAAAGCGGCGTTCGACCTCGCCTCGAAGACCCTCGACTCATCCAAGAACTGAAGGTCTGCCGTGGGCTTGGCATCAGTCTGAAGCGTTTCCACGGTTGGGAGCCCGGCTACACGGCTGAATACGACGGGACCGGGCGGCTGACGGGTTTCGTCCGCGACACCGAATGGGACGAGACCGAACGCGACTGGATGCTCGCCCTCGACGACTACGAGGCCGCCATATGCCCCGGCTGCGGGCTGCCGCTCGATGTGTGCCGTAACGGCGAATTCCAGATCGACCATGAGGCCCGCGTCTGCTGGGGAAGCGCGCACCGCGCCATCGCCGTCAAACAGTGGCGGGAGGAGCACCCCAAGGACGCGAACGGCGACCACCTGATGACCATGCTCACATTGAAAACCGAATAGAGGTGACCCATGCCAGCGTTGAACAAGAACATCACCGTCCGTCTCCGCGCGGACGCGTCGAACTTCAACGCCAGCATCAAAGCGGCCGGCGCGAACGCCCAGCAGCTCGCCGAAGGAATGGAACGGTCCGGGCGTAAGACCTCGCTGCTGACCACCGGACTCGCCGCCGCGGGCATGGCCGCCGGAGCATTGGGCGTCGCCGCCATCAAGACCGCGTCCGATTTTGACGCCAGTATGTCCGGCGTGCAGTCGGTCACACGCGCATCCGCCGCCGAAATGGACTTGCTGCGGCAGGCGGCCATCGATGCCGGAGCCGACACCATCTATTCCGCGTCCGAGGCCGCGGCCGGCATCACCGAGCTTGGCAAGGCCGGTCTGAGCACGTCGGACATCCTGTCCGGCGGCTTGAACGGAGCTCTCGACCTCGCCGCATCGGAAGGCATCGACGTTTCCGAGGCCGCGGAACTCATGGCGACCGCGCTCACCCAGTTCGGTTTGTCCGGCGACCGTGCCACCGACGTGGCCGATGCGCTCGCCGCAGGTGCCGGCAACGCGTCCGGTTCGGCGCGTGACCTCGGATTCGCATTGTCGCAGGCCGGCACCATGGCCCACACCTACGGAATCAGCATGGAGGAAACCGTAGGCGTCCTGTCGGCGTTCGCGTCGGCCGGAATGATCGGCTCTGATGCCGGCACATCATTGCGCTCCATGCTCCAGCATCTTGGAAATCCAACCAAGGAAGCTTCCGAGCTGATGGACGAGCTTGGCATCAGCGTCTATGACAATCAGGGTCACTTCGTCAGCCTCGCCAACCTCGCCGGACAGCTCCAAACCCAGATGGGCGGACTGTCCGAGGAGGAACGCAACGCGGCCATGGCCACCATTTTCGGCGCGGACGCCGTCCGTGCGGCTACGCAACTGTATGACCAGGGCGCGGCCGGAGTGGAGAAATGGACGAAGACCGTCAGCCAAAGCGGATACGCCGCCGACATGGCATCCACCCGCACCGACAACCTCCAGGGCGACCTCGAACAGTTGTCCGGATCGTTCGAAACCCTGCTCATCAATCTCGGTGAGGGTGGGCAGGGGCCGTTGCGTTCGCTGGTGCAGACGTTGGACACGCTGGTTGACGCGTTCTCCAGCCTGCCGGCACCCGTCCAGCAGACCGCAGTGCTGGCCGTCGCCGCCGTTGGCGGGTTCACGGCCCTGCATAAGGCGATGGCCCCGTTGAATTCGAGTGCGTCGGGCGTTGCCAAGTCGTTCGGGCTGATGCTGGACCCCTGGCAGCGTGTGATGACGGCGTTGCCTCAGCTCAAATCCGGTTTCCAACATTTGGGCCAGGCCGCGGCTGGAACCGACCCCGGAATGGGGCTGATGAACAACGGTTTGACGCGTGGCCAGACCGCCATGAACGGTTTGAAGAGCATTGGCGGCGGACTTGTATCGTTCCTCGGTGGACCGTGGGGCATCGCGCTCAGCGCTGCCGGTTCGGCGGTCATGTATCTGGCGAAACAGCAGCAGGAGGCGCAGCAGCGTACGGAATCGTACGAGCAGGCCATCCGTGCCACTGGTGACGCCACTCAGCAGATGGTCGAGGATTTGACTAGTCGCGGCATCGGCAGCGACATTCCGATTCTCGATTGGTTCCAAGAAACTTCCGTAGGCGCCAAGACATTCACCGAACTGTTGGACGACGTTGGCATTAAATTGTCCACGTTCGTTTCGGCTGCCAAGGGTGATGCCGATGCTCTCGACGAGGTGAACGGCGTCATCGACGAACTGGGCAAGGGGCATGGTCAGGCTGCCAGTCAGGCGGCGACATTGCAACGCGCTTTGGACGAGGAATCCGATGCATTCGCCAAGGCAAAGTCGAACGCTGCCTTGCAGGACGAGACGATGAAACAGCTCAACGAATCGTCCGCTGAAGCTGCCGATTCCACGTTGGCGAATGCTGACGCGAACGGACAATTGGCCGACAGTTCCGAGGATGCTGCCGACGCCATCGGCGATCTCATAGATAACCTGTTCAAGCTTGAGGGCGTTCATGTGAGCGCCTATGAGGCGCAGACGCAATTGCAGGAAAGCATCCAGTCCCTCACCGATTCGCTGGCGACGAACGGCGCGACTCTGGACATCAACACCGAGCAGGGGCGTGCGAACCGTGACGCGTTGTCCTCCCTGGCTTCTCAGGCCATGGATACCGCTCAGGCGATTCTGGAGGAGGGCGCTGCTACAGGCGACATGACTGGTGCGACTGAGCAGGCGCGCGCGTCGTTGGATAACGCCCGTACCGCGTTCGTGAACGCGGCGGTCGCGGCCGGAATGACGCAGGCGGATGCCGAGGCATTGGCTACGCAGTTCGGGTTGACCGGGGGCAAGGCCGATGAGCTAGCGTCATCCATCAACAACATCCCTAACGGCAAGACCGTCACGGTATCGGCACCTGGTTTGGATGACGCCATCGTGAAATCGATGACGCTCAAGGATAAACTGGCGGCGCTGCAGAGCAAGACGATCACCATCACGCAGGTCATGCGGACGGAGTTCCAGAAGCTGACCGGTGCGCCGAGCAAAGTGAACCAATACGGGCCGCTTAAATCCGGCTATCGTGCCGAAGGCGGTCTCATCGGCTATGCGAACGGTGGCCTGTTGAGTCTGGCGAACGGAGACGGGTACACGGGCCTGATTCACGGCTGGGGTGGCAAGAAGTCCGATGTCATGCCCATCATGGCGTCGCGTGGTGAGTTCATGCAGCAGGCGTCGGCGGTCGACTACTACGGCGTGGATGCCATGCGTGCGCTGAACGAGCGGAAAATCCCGCGCGAATGGCTCCAGGGGCCGCAGCAGGTTGCAGCGCCGGCGAAGGTCGAACGCACCGTGGTCAACAACAACTACTACTCGACTTACAACTTCCCGCAGATCACGCCGATAGCGGTCAAACAGACCAAGGAACTGACCAAGGCGGCGAGACTGGGAGTCGACTAAAGGGATGGTGACGCTATGACGGTGATAACGCACAGCATCAACGGCGTTCGTTTGGATTCCGATTGGTGTACCGTCCAGTCGGGAACCTCGTTTCTGGCTGGTGTGAGCGTTCGCCGTCAGGCGCTCACCGCATCACTCCGCCAGGGCACTGTCCCTTCACCCTACATGCCCCAGTTCGATGAGCGCACGTTCCAAATCACGTTGAACGCATGGGGTGGACGGTTCGTGGATGAGGTCGCGCGAATCGTCCGACTGGCCACATTGCCGACGGTCATCCTGCAGCGGACTGTCGATGACGTGGCGATGGAGTGCCGTGCGGAATTGGTGTCGGTTGGTGAGGGGTCGAATTCGCTGCCGTTCGTCGAACCGGTTACGCTGACGTTCGCGATTCCCGGCGTCTGGTGGCGCAGCCCGACCGCGCTCAGCATGGAAATCCCGCTCACCGGCGGCGAGATCACGCCGCCGGCAGGCCCGGCCATCACCAACGGCAAGGGATGGTGGACACGCGCCTTGGGCGAGCCGGACAATTCTCCCAGCGCTCTCGCGAACTTCGTGACCATGCCGCTGGGTCCGAAGGACGATTCGCCGAGCCTGCTGTACACGGGCATCACCGAGGGATTCTTCGGGGATGCACCGATACCGGACGCGATACTCCGATTCCCGGCCACGGCCACGTCCGCGACGTTCACGGACCCTGTCTCCGGCACCGGCGTCTCGTGGCAGGGCGCGGCCGGAAGCGGGTACACGTACCTCGATTGCGGCACGCTGACCGCGTGGCGCAGCTCAGACCCCGACGCGTGGGACGGAGGCACCGCGGTCGGAGGTGTGGACTATCCGGCGGCCGGACCGTTGCAGATCAATCCGTCGTCGGATGGAGGCTACGCGGTGTCGGCCAAGGTGCAGGGGACGACGGACGGCAACCTGATAGTCCATTTCAAACAATCTTGGTGGTGATTCATGGGACGCAACCTTTACGCACGCCTCGTCGCGTACCAGCCTCACGGTGACCGTATCGGCGTACTCCCGCAGCCGGCGAGCTTCGACGCATTGCAGGAATGGGACGAAACCGGCTCATTGAGCTTCGAATACTCCATGCTCACGGTCGGCGGCGACACCATCAGCCGTCAGCTCAGCACCGGCACGGAGATAGCCGTCGAAGTGTCGGATGGCGGCGCGTGGGTGGAACCAGCGTCGATGCGGTATCTCATCATCAAACGTGAGGGCGACCAGACCGACACCACGGGCACGCTCAAGTTCACCTGCGTATCCTACGGGTGGCTGCTCAACAAAATTCTCAACCTCAACACGTCCGCGCTGCGCGCCGACGGCGACAATAAGGGCAAACGTCCGTTCCTCAGCGCCACAGCCGGCACGATCATCAGCACGTTCGTGGACGAGAACAAGGCGCGTGGCGGTGCCGGCGCGCATCTCGCACCTGGATTCGACACCGGCAAGGATTCGGCTGGTGCAAGCTGGTCGCGCGTCAGCACCCTCTACTATTCGCTCGGCGTTAGCCTCAAGACCGTGATTGACGGGCTCGTGCAGGGTGGAGTCATCGATTGGGATACGCAGGGGCGCACGCTGCGCGTGTGGAACGCCGATAGCATCAATCGCAGCCGAGACCTCAGCACAACGGTCATCGTCCAGCTGGCCAAGGATGTGCTTGGCATCCCCTATGAGGAATCGATCGAAGACCTGTCAAGCCATATTCTCGTTTCCGGTGACAACGATCTGATTTTCACCGAGGATAATCCCGCCGCTCCGACACCGTGGGGCAAGTGGGAATCCTACGTGTCGCAGGGCGGCGTATCCGACAAGGGTACGGCGCAGGCGTTCATGCAGGCCGAACTTGCGTCGGCGGCGCGGATGAGGGGGAGTTACACGGCGGAAATGCTGACCGTGGATGCGACCAACCTGCCGCTCATCGACTACCAGTGCGGCGACTGGATCACCGCACCCACCATCAGCCACGGGGAAAAGACCCGCGTGCAACAGATCAAACTCGCCCTCGACAACACCAACGGCGGGGCGAGCATCACATGCAGCGTCACCCTGAACGACGCGCTTATGGACTCGCAGGTACGTCAGGCGAAGAAAATCAACGGCATCACCGGTGGCGCGGCCCTCGCCGGCTCCGAAAGCTCAAGGCCCAACACTGGTAATGATCATCGTGTGCCGAAGGCCCCGGAAGGGCTGGTGCTCGCCTCGGACGCGTATCTGGATTCGACGGGTCATGCCAGGGGCCTGGTGTCGGCCGTGTGGGGCGAGGTGTCGCAGGCGACCGACAACACGGCGATCGAGATCGACTCGTATAGGGTCGAGTGGCGCTATTCGGATTCGGATGCCGATGCGTGGATGTCGGCTGGTGTGACGTCGGACGAGCGCCTGTCATGGTCGGGATTGGATTGCGGGCGGACCGTGGTGGTGCGCGTGCGCGCGATACCTACCTATTCCGACAAGCCCGGCGAATGGTCGGGGGAGAAGAGCGTGACGGTCGCGTCGGATGTGACCCCTCCGTCCGTGCCGTCCGCGCCCAGACTCTCCTCGGAGACCGGGATCGTGTCGATCTCGTGGGACGGCCTGCCCGCGACCGGCACGGGCATGGACGCGGACTTCGACCACTGCGAGGTCGGCCGCGGCCTGACATCCGGATCGTTGGCCGTGGTGAGCGCGGCGATGACCGGACGCACCCAGTGGGTCGACACGGACGTGCTGCCAGGAGCCGTCTGGACCTACGCGCTGCGCGCCGTGGACCACGCCGGCAACAAAAGCGCGTGGTCGAAGACCGCGCAGATAGAGGTGGTGGGCGCGGTCAGCCAGGAGCAGATCGACAAGATCCAGTCCGACCTCGCCGAGAACGAGAAGACGCTTGCTCAGGCGCAGAAGGACATCGCGTCCAACAAGCAGACCATCCAGAAGACGAATCAGACCGTCGAGCAGGTGAAGTCCGATGTGGACGAGACCAAGCAGACGGTCGCCGGCGTGCGGCAGGACCTCACCCAGACCAATGCCACGCTTGCTCAGGCGCAGAAGGACATCGCGTCCAACAAGCAGACCATCCAACAGACCAATCAGACCGTGAGCCAGGTCAAGACCGACGTGAGCGGCGTGAAGACCGACCTGACGGGCGTAAAGAACGACTTGACGGGCGTGAAGACCGGTCTCGATAATGCCCAGTCCGACCTGACGAAGGTCAGGACTGACCTGACCGCGGCGAACAAGGAACTCGACCAGGTCGGCAAGACCGCGTCGGACGCGGCGTCCAAGGCCCAGCAAGCGTACACGGCCGCCACCGGAGCGCAGAAGACCGCCGACGGGCTGCACAACATCTTCAAGGGCTGGCAGGACCCCACCAGCATGAGCGGCGTGACCGTCAAAACCGGCGATTTCTGGTACAGGACCCAGCAGTTCTGGACCACGAGCCAGGGCGAGCCCGACAACAGCCCGTCGTTGTTGGCGAACTTCTACACCTACGCGGAGGGCGAGCCGGACAATTCGCCGAGCGTGCTGGTGCCGTTGGAATCCGAGGTCGTCGAGGTGCTCACCTGGGACGGCGATTCATGGAACCCGTACACGCTGGTCGCGTCGAACGTCGTCGCCTCCGGAACGATCACGGGCGATCTGATCGCCGCGAACACGATCCTCGCCGACCATCTGGCCGCCGGCAGCGTGACCACGGACAAGCTCGTCTCCCTCGCGGTCACGGCGGACAAGCTGGCCGCGAACAGCGTGACGGCCGGGAAGATCGCCGCGCTGGCGGTCACGGCGGACAAGCTGGCCGCGAATGCGGTCACGGCCGGGAAGATCGCGGCGAACGCGGTGACGGCCGGCACCATCGCCTCCGGAGCGGTCACCACCGACAAGCTCGCCGCGTTGTCGGTCACCGCCGCGAAGATCGCCGCGTTGACCATCACCGGCGACAAGATCGCGGCGAACGCCATCAGCGCGGACAAGATCGCCGCCAACGCGGTCACGAGCGCGAAGATCGCGGCCGGCGCGGTGACCGCGGACAAGCTGTCGGCGAACGCGGTCACGGCCGGCACCATCGCCTCCGGAGCGGTCACCACCGACAAGCTCGCCGCGTTGTCGGTCACCGCCGCGAAGATCGCGGCGTTGACCATCACCGGCGACAAGATCGCAGCGAACGCCATCAGCGCGGACAAGCTCGCCGCCAACGCGGTCACCGCGGACAAACTGGCAGCGAATTCGGTGAACGCGTCGAAGATCGTGTCCGGCGCGATAACCGCGGACAAGCTCGCCGCGAACTCGGTGACCGCGGTCAAGATCGCGGCCGGGTCGATCACGACGGACAAGATCAAGGCCGGCCAATTCCAGGGCTACGTGTTCACCGGCGCAATCTACCAGTCCAGCACGGCGGCGGACACGGGGTTCAAGCTCCGGGACTCGGGTTTGGACATGTGGGATTCCAACCACAACCACACCGTGCATCTGGACGGCAACGGCGGCGACAACCTGCTGACGGGCACGTTCCAGACCGCGTTGAGCGGTCGGCGCGTGCGCATCAGCCCGGATTTCAGCCAGTACGAGGTCGCAGACCAGGGCGCGAGCATCATCGGCTCTGGAATCCAACTGTTCCTGGACGGTACGGCTGCGTCCCATCCTTACATCGCGAGTGAATCGTCAGTGAGCGATGAGGGACAGGTCAGCGGCATCGTCATCAACGGAGGCCACCGCGGCGACGGCGACCCCGGAGCGTTCCTACGGGTAGGGGAGCGCGGCGCGCCCGGCGACCGATACGGAAACGCCATCATGAAAGCGTCCCAGAAGTACTCCGACGCGTCGTCCCCGCACTCCTACGTGCAGGCCAGGGCCCCTCAGGGGTCCGGTCCCACGGCCATCATCAGGGCCGAGAACGGTGCCGGGTACGCGGGATACTACGCGAACAGCGACCAGGGGTACTCCTACATGTACGCCGGGGACTCTAACGGCACCGTCGGCATGCAGGCGGACATCCGTACCGGGTACCTGTATCTGGGCGGATATCTCGGAGGAATTACCGGAAGACACACGTTCCAGAAGACGCAATGGCGGATGAGGACAGGAAGCACCCCTCATAATTACGCCGGCGAAGTGAAATGGACATTCGGCACCCCGGCGAAGTACGGGGTATATGTCGGGGTAGCGTCCGCCGACACGGACTGGGCCGGCATCATCATTCACCCGTGTAGAACGAACTCCGCTAGCGGCATGAGCATCAAACTCTTCAACGCCGACATCGACACCACCGTCGATATCTGGGCCGCGGCATTGGCATGGCTCAAGAAGTGAGGTGATTCATGCAGTTGGAAGTAGATGAGGGGAATCTCATCATCCGCGACGATGACGGAATGTCCCGATACGTGATCCCATTGGAGGCGATCGCCTCCTGGCGGACGCTGCTCGGTTTGGGGTCGGACGTGGAGGCGGTGGCCGCGATCCTCCAAGCGTCCGACCCCGGGGTGCTGGACCCGGCGACGAGCCGCAACGCGTGGACGTCGGCCTATGAGCAGTGCGAGCGTGAACGCCTCCTCGACCTCAACCAGACCGCGTCCGCGGCCATGAGGCGCGCTGTTGCCCCGGTCTCGTATGCGCTGGTGGATGACGGGAGGGCGGAGACCCGACGCCTGCTCGGCCTGCCCGCGGGCGATGTCGCGGCCATGAGGCTCATGGACGAGGATGGCGAGCCGCCATCCGAGACGATACCCATGCCCGAGAACGTGGACTCGGAAGCGCTCGAATCGCTGCTCGCCGACCCGCAGACCGCGACCCGAATCGAGGCGGCGCGCGACCGGTTCGAACGCGACCTCATCCCCAACCAACCCCAACAGTAAGGAGAACCAATGGATATGGACATCAACCGGATCCCGGTCAACGTTTCGGACCTCACCGACGCATTGGCCAACCGCATCGGCCGACTGGAGCAGGAGAACGCTCTGCTGAAATCCCAGTTGAAGGCGCTGCTCAAGGTCGTGCCCGAGGACGTGTGGAACGCCCTGACCAAACCGAAAACCGACGACAAGTAGCCGCCGGCATCTATTCATCACAGGCCCCGCACACCAATCGGCTGCGGGGCCTTCGCATACCCGAACATTCACGGAAAGGAGCAGCGATGACGGGACTCGTGCGACGTGTGAACATGTGGCCTGACCCACTGTTCAAGACTCTCAAGCCGAGCAACGTGTACGGAGGAAACGTGGAGCGCTACACTAATCAGGCAGTGTGGCGCGCATCGGCGGACAGCAACGGTTGCGGATGGGACTTCACCAATCTCGACAGGAACACGGATATGGTATTCCGATGCTTCCTATGGGTCAGCGCACCAAAGACAAAACGCGAGCTGATCATCTACGGGTACGATCAATCGGGAGACGCACTGGCGACTTTCACTTCGAACAGCAGCACAAATACGCCGGTGTTGAGGTTCAACACCGGATCGTATGAAAAAATCCGTATCGAGTTCTCTGCGGTTAATGGAGGGAACGTCAACGTCGCGGAGCCGAACCTGGAACTGGCGTCCACGTTCGACGAATCCTTCCCGTACTTCGACTACTCGATGATGCCCGACCCGCGTGGGGGGGGGGTATTCCTCCTAGCGTTCCTGCTCATGTTGTCCGCCGCTCTTTCTGGGGGTTGGCGGCATGAGCGGGCTGACGATGTTGAGGAACGAGATGCCGGACCCGTTCCTGAAGAGGAGCTACGAGCCGAGTTATATGGACGTGTCGAAGGATGCGGCCACCGGGAAATGGAAGTACACGCCGAAGGAGACCATTCCGGACGGCATCACGCCGGCCATCGTCAAACTGTTCCCGCAGGGGAAGGACGCCGCTGTCGGCACGGTCTTCTATCTGGGCGTGTCGGGCTTGGCGGATACGAACGCTATCCGCGATATCGAGCGCTGCGAGACGATCTACCGGAACGGTTCGCTGTTCGCGGCCCGAGTGAAGGAGATCGGCAACCATGCGATCTGGAGCCCGAAGGGCGTTATCCCGGTGCAGGCCGGAGTGTTCACCCAGGCCACGTGGGACATGCTCCTGGAGGCGTTCGAGGCCGGCACCCTGAGCACGCCGTGGTTCTATTACGGCACGATGCCCGACCCGCGGGGCTAGTCCTGGGGGTGGTCGCATGACCACCACCGAAATCATCCGCAAGAATCTGTTCCCGAACCCGCGGTGCGTGGGACACGGGGCTCAGCCTTATCAGGTCCTCGACGGGCAGATCGAGTGGGGCTGGAACTTAAGAAGCGGTTTTCTGCTCTCTTCCTCCAAGGAACTGGGAACGTTCGCCGGGTTCGATGTGGAAGGCCTGGAGCCCGGTTCCGAGTACGTTCTGGCCACGGAGGCCGGATGGCTCGCCACTACCGATACGGCGCGCGGGGCCATTGTTTCCGTGCATAACGCCGACGAATCGAACACGAGCATCGTCAGTGACGTATCCGGCAGACCTCCAGCCAGGCAAAGGCTGCTGAGGTTCACGGCACCGCAGGACGGGCATGTGCATGTCTGCTTCCGTGGCCCGAACGAGGTGGACGGGAAGATAGGGTTCTACGACATCCAGCTCGAGCTGGCGTCCACGTTCGATGCCGCCGTCTCAGGGGGGGGCTCCGGTTCTTCGCCTGGGACACCATGCCGAGACCATAACGGGATTCGTCGGGCGGGTGGTGCCCGATGAGACTCACGAGCATCACCCAGTACTATCCCAACCCCCTGTTCCGCAAGACGGGTGCCAGGCACGAGCAGTCGGGCAACGGGACCATGACTTACGAGGCCGGCAACGAACACCGGTTCCTCACTCTGAAGTCCGCGGACGATACGGGCATGCAGTGCGCCCTCAATCTGAAGGGCCTGCCGCCCGCCGGGACGCGCATGGTGTTCTCGATCAACGCGTTCATTCCGCCCGGCGCGACGAAATTCAGGAATGGTTGTCTGGCGGTCTTTGGCCTCGCGTACGAAGGTTGGACCGAAGTCGCGAGAGCCGGAAGCGACTTCGAGTCGCATCTTGGACAGACGTACGGATACAAGGTCGAATTCACGTTGCCCGAGCACAAGGATCTGTTGCAATTGATATTCAACAGCCCCTCGGTCTCCGGCCAGTTGGTCACGTTCGACAACCCCAAGCTCATGACCAAGGACGACTGGACCCGATACCAGGCCATGGAGGACCGGCCGGCGTACGTGTATTGGGACCTCATGCCCCTGCCGCTCTGACCGTTCCCGTCTCCGAAGGGAGGCGGGCATGAGTCTGGTCATCAGGAAGAACCTGTTCCCCTCGCCGTTGTTCTCGTATTATCTGAAGAGCAACGAGGCGACCACGGATATCGAGGTTGCTGACGGCGTGATCACCGTCAACGGCACCAACACGTCGAAAAGCTACGCTGCATGGGTCATCAGGGGTCTCGAACCCGGTACGCGGATGGTGTTCCGATGCAGGTGCGAGCCGGTGGGCGAGTGGCCGCAATCGGGGACGCTCGTCTGGCTGTACCGAACCGACTGGAGCAGCCCCGGCGGCGTCATCGTGCCGCATGTCGTGGATGGCGTTGGGCTCTGCGAGTTCAACGCGCCGGCCGATGGCGTGATCGGCGTGAGGTTCAACGCCATGAACGGCACCCGGTTCAGCGAACCTCTCCTCGAAGCCAAATCCACGTTCGACGAGTCGCTGCCGTTCTTCCACTACGGGACCATGCCGGATCCACGCTCCGCATAAGCCAAAAGGGAGGCCCATCTTGACCGAGATCATCATCGCCATCGTCACCAGCGTGATCGGCAGCGGCGGCCTATGGGCCTTCCTGCAATGGTGGATGGATCGTCGCAGGCAGACCGTGCGCAGGGACGAGCTGGCCGAGGTGGTGGAACAGGCTCTGGCTGACAGTCCCACGATCAGGGACATCAACGCGAAACTCGATCGTGACTTCGACCGTATGCAGAAGCAGGACGAATGGAACGCCAGGCACGACGAGGAGATGCGCCAGAACCGGCTCGTCAGCCTCCGTCAGTGTCTGTTCGCCCACCCGCGCGACCGTAACGCCCACGAGTCGGCGCTCGAATCGGGACGCGAGTACATCGCGATGGGCGGCAACGGTACCGGTCACATCCGATTGGAGCAATTGGAGGACGACTACCGACGCCGTTTGGAGACCGACGACTGGGACTACTCGGAAAGGAGGCCATGATGAGCCGTCGAGATACGTTCCTTCTCATCCTGCTGCTGGCTGCTCTCGTCCTCGGCATCGTCGGCGGAGGCATCTGGCTGATCGTGAATCTCAAGACTCTGGCGCATTTGCTGCTCATCGTGTTTCTCGCCGCGTCCGGCTAACCGGATCGCACCCAAAACCAAACCATTTTCGAGCCGTCACAACCGTGGCGGCTCTTTTCATATCCAGCCCAATGGCTGGGGAAAGGAGGTCTCCCGTGCAGAATTGGGAGACTTTGCAGCCTGACGAGTACAAGCTGCTTGACAAGCATTACACCGCAGGGCGTGGCGGCTACTCGATCAACAAGATCGTCCCGCACCACAATGCAGGAAACCTGAGCATTCAGGGCTGTTGGAACGTGTGGCAGACGCGCGAAGCCAGCGCCCATTACCAGGTGGACGCGAACGGTCGCATCGGACAATTGGTCAACGACTGGGATACCGCGTGGCACGCGGGCGACTGGGCCGCGAACTGCAGCTCGATCGGCATCGAGCACGCGGACATCAGCAGCAGCCCGTGGCGTATCAGCGATGCGACGCTGGACAACGGCGCTCACCTGGTCGCAGCGCTCTGCAAGCACTACAATCTGGGCGAGCCGACCTACGGCAAGAACGTGTTCTTCCATAACGACTTCCAGGCCACTTCTTGTCCGGCGAGCATCGCGGGCTCGCAGCGCGACGCCTACCTGACCCGCGCGAAGGAATGGTACCGCGCGATGACCGGGCAGGGTTCCGCGCCTACCGGGTCCCCGTCCGCTCCGGTACAGCCCGAGACCTCGGCCACTCCGACCGTGCCCGTGCATTACGCGCTACGACAGCTCAACGGCGCGTGGTGGCCGGACGTGACCAACTTCGGCGGCGGGGACGACGGGTACGCGGGAGCGCCATACACCAGTCATGACCTGCTCATGGTGTGGGCGGACAAGGGCCGTGTGCGTTACCGCGTCCACACGGTCGCCAGCGGCTGGCTCCCGTGGGTGGACCACGCCGACCGCAACGATCTGGTCAACGGCGTGGCCGGCAATCCGGGCGAGGCCATCGACGGCGTGCAGATCTACTACGAGACGCCCGACGACCTGACCAAGAAGAACGTGTACTACCAGGCGTACTACCGTTCCCAGACCACAGAGCGCTCCGGTTGGCTGCCTGTCTGCTGCGACGACGGTTCGACCTACGAGGGGTACGACGGATGGGCCGGAATGATCGGCGAACCGCTCGACCGCCTGCAGATCGCCATCAGCGACGGCAATCCCTTCTAACCCACTCAATCAACCAATAAAGGAGAATAATATGACCGATACCAATACCCTTGACACCGCTGTGAACGAACTGGCCGACGAGCCGGAGACCACGCCTGTGACCGGTTACACGCCGGTGTTCGACAACAACGTTCGTACCATCGTCTACGTCGCCTCGCTGGTCGCGTCCGTCATCGGACTGGGCTTCATGTGCTTCGGCCATCCGGACGTCGGCGGTTTCATCTCGACCGCGGCCGGCGTGCTGGCGGGCGGTTTCGGCGTTGCCTACAACCCGGTCCGCATGGCCGGTAAATGATTCTTCCGCGACGGTCACCACAGGGGTGACGGCGGGAGCCGTCCGGTGAACGCATACACCCGGACGGAACACGTATGAAATTCAACAGGCCCCGACCGGTTTCAATGCTGGTCGGGGCTTCTCATTCGTGGAGGCGTTATGGAGCGTGTGGGACGTGGTCGCACCATCGGCGCGTATCACCTGGATTTGATGCCTATGGTCGGCATCACCGACGATGGTATGCCGTTGATGACACCGTGCGACGCTGTGCCTGACGACTTGTTGGGCTTCAACTACGCTACCGGGTGCAAAGACCCGGATGTCAGGCGTTCCAATGGTGTGCACTTCTTCCTAGATGACTACCAGTTCGAGCGTGTCTGGAAGTTCCCGGTGGATTACGGGGACAGGCTGGCGGATTTCCAGTGCGTCCTGACGCCTGACTACTCGCTTTACCGTGACATGCCGCTGCCGATGCAGCGTTGGAACTGCTACCGGAGCCGGTTCGTGGGCGCGGTCTGGCAGACCATGGGACTGGACGTGATACCCACGCTCCAATGGTCGACGCCGGACAGTTATTCGTTCGCGTTCGACGGCATGCCCACCGACAGCGTGGTTGCGGTCAGCACGGTCGGCGTACTCAACGACAAGACGGCTACACGGCTATGGGTACAGGGATTCGAGGAAGCCATACGCAGATTGAAACCGACTCTCGTTCTGCTCTACGGCAAGCCGATACCGGGTTACACGATGCCGTGCGAATTCATCAGATATGAGAATCACAACATCAGGAGGTTGAAGCAATGGGAGGAAGAGGAGGAAGCAGCGCCAGAGGCGGCGGAAAAGCGGGCGGCGGTGGAGCGTTGCCGGAACTGACCGGCAGCGAACGGCAGGTCGCGTGGGCCAACCAGATTCGCGATGATTTCATGGATAAAACCGGGTGGGCTGCCGTTGACGACGAGTCGAGACGGATACTCCGTGACGGCGCTGCCAAGCACGCCGACGCCAAATGGTGGATCGACAACCGAAACGGCGGTGCTGACTGGACGATCTTCAACGAATACGTCAGGGGCAGGATCGACGGCAGGAACGACAGCTCGCAGTCGATCCTCGGGAGAGAGATGCCGGTAATCGCTTCACGCGGCGATCGTAAGGTATCCATAGCGGATGTAAGCTCGGGAACGTACGCGTTCAGAGTCGACTACGGAGGTTATAAGGACCCAGTCAGCGTAAAGAAGTTCACGAACGCCAAGGACGCCGCGGATTCCGCGCTCTCCTATCTCCGCGGCGGGGACGCTCCGGAGCCGCCCGAATGGATGCGTCGCAGTCGTGAGAGGAGGGTGGGCCGCGCGCGGGCAAGACCAAGACGCAGGGATTCATGATGTCAACCGACCCGTTTGACCTGATGGGGACACCGGTATACAATCATGCGTAGCCCCGCACTCGCGGGGATGAACCCTGTATCAGAAATAGTTGCGGGGTTCGCTCCGCACCCGCGGAGTATGGGAAGCCCCCGGCCGGTAACGGTCGGGGGCTTTTCTTCATTCAGTGACGGAAACCGCAACCCAGAGTGCGTCGATGGTGACGCCGAGCGCGTCGGCGAGTCGGTGGGCGGTGTCCAGGCTCATCCCTGTCGGATCACGGAATCGGGTCTCCCAGTCGTAGAGTCGTTGCACGCTGACCCCGCACTTGTCCGACAATGCACGCCTGGAAGCATAGCCGGCGTCGATGCGGAGCCGGGCCAGACCGGTGGCGTTGGCGTCCGACCGGTGCATGCGCTCGGGGAACCGTGCGGCGTATGATTCGACGATCTCCGCAGCTCCTGCCACCGACAGGGCTTCGTATGCGTCCTCTTCCATGAGGGGTTTGAGGTCGTGCAGCATCTGACGGTATCCGGTGGCCGAGTCGCAATCCTCGCGCGAATAGCGTCCGGTGATCCTGTTTGGCACGTCCTCTTCAATCCATTGATCGCGGTTCTTTCTGGATTCGAAGACGTGACATGAAGCGGCGTATACATGTACCGGTAGTCCGTCGGGAGTCCATCCGGTTTCTATCGTGCTGCCGGGATTGTGGCCGCCGAAATCCAAAGCGTAGAAGAACATTGCTCGCTCCTTACCAGTTGATGTAGTGTTCGGCCAGCGTCTGGATGTCGTCCTCGGTTGAGGGGAGGGTGATGCCGTATTTCGCGGCTTCGTCGCGGAACGCCTCCACGGCCTTGTCCGCGGTGAGGCAGTCGGAGCCGTGCCAGAGGCCGACGTACTGCAGTTCGGTGTCGTGGCGGCAGTCCTCGCTGTCCTGGAGTCCGCGCTCGGCGTAGGCGTCGTACCGGTCGTGGAAGCGGGCCCGTGCTTCGGTGTCGGCGTAGTGGTCGGCGGCGTACTGGTCGGCGTCGTCCCCGGCTTCGATGTATCCGCTGTGGACGGTGTGCCAGGAGATCTGGCTGATCACGTCGCCGGTGCTTGCCCATTTGTCGATGTCGTTTTTGATGAAGTCGTGCATTGTGGTTCCTTTCCTTGCTGACACTCATTATTATACTCCGAACGGAGTATAGCGCAAACCGGAGTGTCGCACGGCCTTCGTTCCCAGGCAAATACCGAATCGTTGGAATCTGGCCGATTCGCGGTAGTTGCCGTCCGTTCGTCGGCGTTTCAGTCAAACAAACTTCGGAGTAACTTCGGAGTAATTTCGGAGTAAACGAACAAAACCGAACAATCTAAATACGTCTAAAATACGTCTAAATACGTCTAAACATGACTAGCGCATAGACTAAATCCATGCAGATGCTGGTCTATGGCGACGCTCAACGATGAATGTCGCCATAGGTCACAGAGACCTGTGGAATTCGTCCAAGGTGATGCCTAGGGCGTCGGCGCAACGTGCGGCCATGTCCACGCTCATGCGCTTCGGGTCGCGTGCCGACGATGGCTGCTGGTCGTCGTACCAGCTTGTCCAGGCGTTGACCCGCTGCTTGGTGATGCCCGCGCGTGCGGCGAATTCGGTCTGGGGGAGCCGGTGTGAGGAGAGCAGTTCCGGGAGCGTCATTCGGCGCCCTTCAGTTCGAGCGCGTACACGGAGCCGCGCGGATTGATCGTGTCGCCGAGGGTGAATCTGTCGTCAATCTCTTCTCCGGCGATGCGACGCCATTCCTTTTCGTCCTCGCTCCAGATGCCGCTGGCGAGTTCGTAGCCGTCGTCGGCATGGACTTCATCGTCGGTCTGCTCGCTTGCGTACGCGATCTCACCGGAGCCGTAGACGAAAGTGTCCCATTCGATGGAGAGTGGGCGGAGGGTGCCTCGCTCGACGAGGTAGAGCGCGTCGAATGGTTCGACGGCCTGTGCGGCGAGTTGGATGTTGCGGGGGTTGCGAATGGTGTTGTTCATTGTCGGTCCTTTCCTTGCTGACACCTCCATAGTAACCCAACTGGGTTACTTTGTCAACCCGGAGTGTCGCACCGCTACGCTTGCGGCAGGCCGAGGCATCGTCTCGCCCACGCCTCGACCTCGCGATTCTCGGCGGGGTCGCCGATCAGCAGCAGATAACCCGCGTTCTTGCCGAGTGATTGAGGGTAGAGCTGTTTGATAAGGCCACGCTCGGCAAGGTCCTTGAACGCCGTGCTGATACGGTTCTTGGCCGTGCGTTCGCGTGCCGTCCTCATCACTTCCTCGTCCTCGCCTGATTGTAGCTGCTCGAAGCTCAATATGGTCATGCCGAGCGCTTCGGCTATGCCGCGCCATCCGAGGGTGTACAGGCGGGCCGGCACCTTGCGTTCCACCTGCCATTGTTCTGGCGGCCAATCATAGGTTTTATGCGCCATGTACAGCAGTGCGTGGAGCGCCGTCGAATCAAGAGTCGATTTGTTGCCGCGTTTTTTTGCAAGACGCCCGTTCTCGGAGAGTTCGTAGACGTGATCGATGTTGCTATATCCCATCTTGTCCGTCATCTTTCCCTCCATACCCTCATGTAATGTTGGATATGGAGAATCCAGTCAGGTTTTCCGTTGCCTGTAGTCGGTGCCAGCCGGCTACAGGTTTTCTTTTATTATGGTGCCATGAGGCACCGACAAAATAGTTCCGCGTGGCACCATATTTTTGGTTCCATCGGCACTATTTAAATGGTCTATATACAATATGACAATTTAGTACAGTTTTATACAATGCACCGCGGCTACTCCGAAGTTACTCCGAACCTACTCCGAAGCGTTGCGTAACTGGAAACGCTTGGTATGTAAAAGCCCCGCCGAAGCGGGGCCGTTGTTTACTTGTCCATCATCCGGTCGAACAGCGCGTGGAACACGCGCCCTCCGGCCTCGTCCTCCGACAGTTCACCGGAAGTGTAGGCGTCCAGCGTCTCGTTCACCACACGCATCGTCTCGCGCGCAGACTCGGGAATCTCATCGCACATGGTTGCTCCAATCAGTTCACGGTGTCGAAAACAGAAACAGTGGGGGACGAATCCGTGCCGGTCACCTCGCAGTACACGTCGGCAGTCATCTCGCCGCCGAAGGCGTTGCCGATCTTCGCGTCTCGGAACACGTACTCGATCGAATCGTCGTGAACCTCGTACGACGTGTGCATGACGCTGTAATCAAACCCGTACGGAGCGCGAGTCTTCGCGGCGCGCTTGCATGCAACCAGTGCCGTGCTCGGACGCAATCCGCGCAAGGTCTCGGAGGGTTGCGAATCGCCGCCATCGTCATCGCCTCCGCATGACGTGATTCCCCAGCATATAAGCAGCGCCATCGCGATAAGGCCGACGATGATGGTCCCCCAGCTGTATTCGGTCGCCCCGGTGCCATTGGTGTTGCCGTTGGCGTTTTGATTGGTTCCGGTCATCGTTTCCCCTTTCTCTCCGTGTAGCCTTGCCATGATTCTACCTGCGCGAAAACGGCAGCATGCCGTCGTGCAAAGGACTGCCATTCAACCTTTGCTGCCATATATCCATGTTAACACATGGAGATACGCCGAGCGGTTGCATGTCGCGTAAGCACGTGTTAAACTTAAAAACATCAGCAAGCAAGCAGGTGCCAACAAAGGAGGTTGTGGAATGCAGATAACCGAAGTTGCAAAGCATCTCACCAGGATCACGCGAAACCGGGTGCTGACCACCAAGACTCGAATGACAAGCATCGCCGAAGCCTGCGGATTCAGTCGTCAGACGGTCAGCAAGACACTTGACGGCGACGACATGCCGGTGAGCCTATTCCTCGCGGCCATGCAGGAAAGCGGCGGAGACCCGGCGCAGATGCTGCATGACGCGGAAGTTGAAGCCGGGAAGGCGGCGTGCCATGCGTAAGACCACGGCAATCATCACCGCCATGTTGCTCGCGCTCGGTCTCGCCGGCTGCTATACCGCTGAGCAAGGCACGTACGACGACGATATTGAGACCGGTACCGTGTGCATCGACGGCTATCAGTACGCCTACGGTTTCTATTGCTCTAACACGTTCGATATGGAGCCGATGGGACAGGTCTGCGAGGTGACCGACGATGCTGCATGATCTTCTTGTCGCTGTCTGCATCCTCGTCATCCTGCTCAGCATGGGCGACAGGTTGTGGCTCATCGCATTGGCGGCCGGGATAGCGATATTGGCGGTCGGTTTCGACCTCATCAAGTCTTCGCAGGGCAAACACAATCAATCCGGGGTGCCGCGAGTCGTGTCATCCAACGTTCACCAAGCCCTGCAAAGCGTCAAGGAATAAGACGATAACACCCTCGCGATAACTGAATACTGATTTCTCAAACCGTGCGGACGGTGCCGACTACTCCGTTCGCACGTTACGGCGGCACCAACACCACGGTGTTGGCACGGCAGCAGACCCGTCCTTCCAATCACTTGCACGGTGTTTCTCGCAAAACCGGAAATCAAAAGGGTCTGCGTGCTTGGTTCGACTCCAAGCGCCGCCACGCAATATCCATCTCTCAAGGTCAAGGATGAAGATGAACGATGAAAACCGGAGAACATATCGACCTGGTGTCGCCGGAGACGGTGAGCGACACATGCGCAACGAGCCGCAGTTCGGAACGGAGGCGGTGTGATGAACAAGCCATTGGGCAAACGACCGGCCTCAATAACCGGGACACGCAAATGCACGTCGAACCGGCGCGGACTGGTCGGCGTCGGAACGAGGGAGAAGGTCAAACCACTTCTATCGGATGACGAGCTGGCCGCGCAGGCCGACTTCATCCGCAGATGCAGGGAAGGCAAACACCCGACTGACGGGGAGGAATCATGAGCGAATCGGAAATCTTCAACCGGCTGTTCGTCCACTTCTGCCGTCACCCGAGCTTCCGGGACGCGCTCAAACGATCCGATCCGGTCATGTGGCGAAGATTGCGCGACACGGCCATGTGGATGGTTCTGGAGGCTGACCGATGACGGCGCGTCATCGTCTGGTCACGTCGCGCGACGTGCGCACCGCGATCCTGCCGACAAGGCCCATCGGCTACGACTACCAGGCGACGGACGACCTGCTGGAACGCTGCGCCCTGTCCATCCAGACCCTATGGCGCGTGAACCGCGACCTGTCCAAGCAAATCGAACAACTCAACCAGCAACTCAAGGAAAGGAACAACAATGAGCACGCACGGTGAGAGCAGTATGGAGGAGTTCGCCGCCAAGGCGCTCCCGGAGCTTGAGGACCTGCTCGAGCGCTTCAAGGACCAGAACAAGCCGGAGTCACCGGATCCGGAGCCGGAGCCTGTCAAGCACGACGACGCGGACGACGGTGACGAGCGCGTCAAGGAGCTGGCGCACATCATCTGGCATCTCGCCAACCATATGGAGGAAATCGCCTTCCACGAGGGAGGCCTCTGCTTGAAGGTTATCGGGGATATTCAGAACGTCAGGCGCCAGGTGGCGTACATCAGCGATTTCCTGGATGGCCCTGATGACGAGCCGGGGTTCTGATGAAGCGTCATCTCATCAAGGACTGCGATGCATTCACCGTCACGTCGTTCCGGAAGATCGCCACTACCTCCGAACGCGAGCAGGCGTGGCTGAACCACCGCACCACGGGCGTCGGCGGCAGCGATATGAGCGCCATCCTCGGCATCAGCCATTACGCGACACCGCTTGACATCTGGCTTTCCAAGACCGGGCGCAACAATCCGGAAAAGAAGGACAGTTGGGCGATCCGTAAGGGCAACCGATTGGAAGGCGAATTGCGCCAGTGGTTCAAGGACACGCACCCGGACATGGAGTGCTACGACGGTACCAACCTGAGTCTGACCAGCCGCCACTATCCGCACATGCTCGCCAGTCTCGACGGCTACCTGTACGACCCTGCCACTGAGAGCTTCGGCGTCCTGGAGTGCAAGACCGCGAACAGCTACCGCGCGCAGGACTGGCGCGACGAGGAAGGCAACCCGCGCATCCCGGATTATTACCTGGTGCAGGTGCAGCACTACCTCGCCGTCACCGGCTGGCAGTGGGGTTACGTCATCGCCGACACCAGCGGCGTGGAACCGCTCATCATCAGGTTCGAGCGTGACGAGGAGGACATAGCCGTGATCGTCAAGGCTGCCAGCGAGTTCTGGAGGTTCGTGGAATCCGGCCAGATGCCCGCCCTCAGCAACGCGGAGGACGTGCGGAAGGTCTACCCGGAGCCCGTCGAACAGCTTGAGGACATGAGCGATGACGACGACCTGTACGACCTCATGCAAACCTATGCGGCAGCCCAGCAGCAGGCCAAGGAAGCCGAAACCAAGGCCGACTCGCTCAAGAACCAGCTGATCACGCGCATCGGCCCGCGCGAGGGGCTGAGCTGCGGCGGATACAAGGCGACGTTCAAGACCGTGCATCGCAAGGGATACACGAAGGTGGTCGAACCGTCCGACTCGCGCGTGTTCAGATTCAGCAAACCCAAGATCAAGTAGAAAGGAATCTAATCATGGGAGCAATCGCCAACCAAACCCAGGGCCGCTCGCTGCAGGCCATGTCGCCAAAGTCTCGGCTCAAGGACATGGTGACGCGCAGCTGGCCGCGAATCCAGTCCGTCATCGGCAACAACATGAGCCCCGAACGACTGATGCAGATGTGCATCAGCGAGATCAACCGCACCCCGCACCTCGCGGAATGCACGCCGGAAAGCGTCCTGTCCTGCTTCATGAAATGCTCGGCGCTCGGCCTCGAACCTTCAAGCGTGAACGGGTTGGGAGGCTCGTACGTCATCCCGTTCCGCAACGGCAAGACCCACCAGTACGAGGCGACGTTCGTCATCGGCTATAAGGGCATGCTCGACCTCGCACGCAGGTCGGGTGAGATCAGCAGCATCAGCGCCCGCGCCGTCCACGAAGGCGACGAATTCCACTACGCCTATGGATTGCACGAAGACCTGGTGCACGTTCCTTGCGACAAGCCAGGCAATCTGACCCACGTGTACATGGTCGTCAACTTCAAGGACGGAAGCCACTACTTCCAGGTCATGACCAAGGCCGATATCGACAAGGCCCGCAATCAGTCCAAGGCTGCGAACAGCGGACCATGGGTGAGCCATTACGAGGAGATGGCGCGAAAAACCGTCATCCGTCGCGCGTTCCCATACCTGCCGGTGAGCGTCGAAGCGAAAAACGCCGCGGTATCAGACGAGCGCACCCCGGACTATTCCGATGTCTTTCATCCGATCATGGACGCGGACGACGACGATCCGGTTGACGTGACAGTGGAAGACACCGAAGCCACGCAGACCGAAGCCAACGAAACCGAACCCGCCGACTGGGCTGAACAGGCGGCGGACGAAACCGCGGAACAGGAGGCACAGGAATGAACGTGAACGTGTACAGGAACAAAGAGAAAGAAACTTGCGACTTCTTCTTCAGTGTAGTTGACGGCGACACCTGCCTGTCGAGCAGGCTCTGGTACACGATGAGCGAGCAGCAGGCGCGGGAAATCTACGAGCAGCTCAAGCTATGGTTCGGGAAGGAGGACGAGCCGGAAACGGGCGAACAAGCGGAACAGGAAGAGCCTCGAGTCCGCGGCGTGTACGTGACCGCAGACCGAAACCTGTTCCTCAAGCTCGACGATGACGGCGACTGGAGACAGTGCCTTAACAAACAATGGAAACCGGGAATCATATACGGACGGTGGTCGACCGTGATGTCCTGTCTGCCCGCCAGCGCATTCCCGCTGACGATGGCCGAATTCCACCCCGAATACGACGAACCCGATGATAGGTGTGCGCATTTCCTCGGCGATGGGAGAATCATCACGCCCGGTAGCAACGGTGTTTGGTATGTCGACGGCAATGACATCACATGGGATGAAGTCCTGATGCGCACGAGCCCATCTGATTTCCCGCTGCGGAAAGCAGTCCCCGAGGAGGTGGAATCGTGAGCACGCCAACCATCACCATCGTCGGACGATTGACACGCGACCCCGAACTGCGCACAACCAAGAACGGGAAGAACGTGTGCTCGTTCACGATCGCGGCGAACAACCGGCGGAAGAACCAGCAGACCGGCCAGTGGGAGGACGGTACCGCGCTCTTCCTGAACTGCACCGCATGGGACAGCGAATACAGCCAAATGGCCGCGAACGTTGCCGACACGCTGCACAAGGGCATGCAGGTCATCGCCCAGGGACAGGTGCACCAAGGCTCGTACACCGACCGGCAGGGGGCGGAGCGCACGACGTTCGAGATGCGCGTCGACTCCATCGGCCCCGACCTGAGCCGATACCAGGCGAACGTGTTCGACCCGCGCGGCCAGCAGCAGCGTACCGGTTTTGTCGGCAGCCAGCAACCCCAGCAGCAGGCGGCGCAGCCGCAGCAGAATGCGACTCAGGGTGACCCGTGGGCGCAGCAGCAGGGATTCCAGACGTTCCAGCAGACCAATGATTTCGGAGGAGGCGGTGATGAACTCGAGTTCTGACAACCCCCAGACGAATATCGGCCTGCAGAACATTCTCATGCACATTCGAGCGCATGACACGGAATGGAAGTACCTGCAGTCCAGTCTCACGGAATTGTTCGACCGGTGTTGGAAACGCGGGGACTCCAATCCGCTCCCGTTCTCGTTCCGTAATGAAGACGAATGCGTCGAATTCACGGATCTGATGAACAGGGGAGTGATCGAGGCGCTGCGACTGCCCGACGCGGGCCGTGTCACCCCGGGCAACAAGCCGGTGCCGTGCGATTACGAGTGGGAAGGCAACATCATCCATCGTGCCGACGGCTACTACGACATGGAGGTGAGGATCGTTGAGAGAACCCCTGTACGGGTATAGCGAGCCCGAATTATGTCCCATCCACGATATCGAACTGACATGGCGCGGATGCCCGGAATGCCTGCGAGAGCGCGACATGGAGGCCGAATGGGAACGCGAGGAAGACGAATGGGAGGAGACGAGCTTCTGATGACCACCACACTCAACGAACTCAGGGAGAACATCTCGGACGCCATCAACGCCAGCAAGGACGGGGGCGGACAGCTCGCCTATGACACGGTGATTGACGTGCTGATGATCGAAGCGCTGGTCGCGGTCGCAGAACAGCTGAGGATGGCGAACCTTATCAGCATCAGCAACAAGATCGCCTACAACGGCGACCTCGCACTGCACCGGGAAATCGACGATTACGTGCGCCGCGAGTGCGGCGAATGGGAAGAGGACGACGAAGAGGGTGACGACGATGATTAGTGAACCACTCTACGGGCCGGTCGAGCCGGACTGGTGCGAGAAGCACGATTGCGCATACAACGGCGCTCACTGCCCCGAATGCGAACGCGAGGACGAGTGGGAGCGTGAGGAACGCGAATGGGAGGAATGGCATGACCAGGAATAGGGCTAGCGCGAAACGCGCGGGAGCTCGCATGGAGCAGGCCGTGGCCGACTACTTGGCGTGGGCGCTCAACGATACGCGCATCGAACGCAGGCATCTGACCGGAAGCAAGGACAGGGGAGACATCACCGGAGTCATGCACGACGGCCAACGAGTCGTCATCGAGGTCAAGAACACGTCGAAGCTCGCCTTGTCCGAACACCTAGGCGAGGCGATGGAGGAGGCCGCGAACGACGACGCCACGTTCTGGGCCTTGGTTCAGAAGAGGAAGGGCATCGGCATCGACAGTCCGGCAGGCGTAGGCAGCCAACTGGTGTGCATGACCCTCGAACAATACGCGCTGCTCTTGAATCACGGGCAACCGCTCGGACCAGACGATGAAGACGAAACGATACGTGAGGAGACGAAATGAGACCAACCGAATGGTACGTCAAAGACACCGACATCGACCTTGGAACATGGCGGAGGTTGTCGGACGGCACACAGGATTACGTCGTCTCGAACAATTCCGACTGCGGCTGCGTGTGCCGGTGCATGTGCGACGGCACACCGCTCGGATACGCGATGCTCGGCAAGAGGTTCACCATCAACGCCAACGACAGCGGCACGGTTGCCATGGTCCTGCGAATCCTGCTATGCGAAAGGGATGGCTCCGACGACGTGATCTCTCGGTTCGTTCACGGTCCGAAGAACGGCGTCTATTCGGCCGTTGTCTACCACGTCCGCTGTGTCGCCGAGACGTTCGAACAGCTCATTGCCATGGATGACGGCGAGGAGGAATGGTGATGGGATTGCCTAACGAGCGTTTCAGCGGCGAGGCCACGACCGTGCAGGAGGAGACGCTGAAAGGCATGCGCCGGGACTGTGCGGAAGCCATGAGGGAAATCATGCGAACCGCCAGATACCAGGCGTTCAAGAGCACGGCCAGAATCGCAGGACCATACGCCCAATCCATCGTGCTGGCATGCCATGACATCGCCCACATGATGCTGGACGCGCTGCCGGCGACATCGGCCTACCGTGGCGTCGTCGGCCTCATCACCCACGCCGCCAACACACGGGACGCGGGCGAACTCATCCGCATCATCGAGGAGTTGGGCAAGAAAGGGACGCTGGCATGAACGGTGAACGCAGGTGCGAGAAGTGCGGGCGTCCCGCGGTCGGCGTGGACAGGTGCCCGCACGCCATCAGCAGCCGCTACGACTGTCCCCACGACAAGGCGCGCAGGGACAGGGACAGGCGGATGCGGCACATCGGCAGGTGGGCCCAATGAACGATGCAAGCGGTTTCATGCTGGCGGTCGGACTGATCGCGTTGACAGTGCTCATCGGATGGTTCTTCGACAAGCTCGACAAATGGAGGTGATGGGATGGCGGGGCGTACCGGTTACGCGCAGCTCAGCAACGGCCTGTGGCTCAACGACAAGGCCAATGAACTGCTGGATGCGGATCCGCGCGCGTTCGGCACGTGGGTCATGTCGCTCAGTTACGCGAGCGACAACATGACCGACGGAGTGCTGAACGCCCGCGCGCTCCGCCGCCTTGGCTGCGATGACCGGACCCGCGAATCCCTCATCGAATGCGGCATGTGGGAGGACGCGGGTGACGGATGCGTTCGCATCCACGACTACCTCGAACACAACATGAGCCGGGAGCAGGTGGAAGGCAGGCGCGGAAAGACCGCGGAACGCGTCAGGCGTCACCGAGAAAAGGATGTAACGCAGGATGTAACGCGTTACGTAACGCAGGAAAACGACGTTACAGAACGCGTTACCTTTAACCAAAACCAAAACCAAAAAGAAAACCAAAACATAAATAATCCTTGTTGTTGTTCTATTGATGATTCAAATAACGCGCGCGCGGTATATGAGGAAACCAACAACAACAACGATGATGATTCCCCGCAGCCTTCCGAGGGGACGACGATCCCGCCCGACTGGAAGCCCGACCCCGAGGACGCCAGATACGCGATGCTCTGGCGGCTCGACCCCAGGAAGACCGGCCGCGCGTTCCGCGACTACCACCTGCGCCACGGCACCCGCTCCCATGACTGGCATGCCACGTTCAGAGGATGGGTCCAACGCAACCCCGAAGCCCGACAACCACCCGACAGCAGCTAACGAAGGAGATGAGCGATGAGCGAGGCATTGCAACCCCAGGGCGTCGCCCGATGCAGCGAACAACGGTTCCACGAGTTCCTGGCCAGGAACCCCGGCTTGGACGGCAGTTTCGACCTGCAATGGCTGGCGCACCGCACCTACTGGCGCAACGCTGCGGCCGGACACCGGGCCGCGATCATGGCCGTCCTCGACGACCTGCGCCAACGGCATCCCGCCCGCTTCGACCCGCCCCTGAGGGCCACGAATTGAAAAACAGGCCCGTAGGCGGGCGAACGGCACCCGACCCACACAAGGATGCCCACCCACCACAAAACCCCGATACAGGCACAACCTCGCAACGAACGGAGGCATGAATGGCTATCAACGTCACCCAGAAGGACGCGACACTGCGCGAGATCATCGACTGGTGCGACGCCCATCACATCACCCGCGTATCCGACCACGACATGTATGCAAGCGGTTACAACCAGGCGATAGACAACGTGGCGACCCACTGCCGAAACAACCTCGGATACTCGGGCGTCATGCCACTGGAAGTACCAAACCAGAGCGAAGGAGCAGACCAATGTTCGACCAACTCATAGACCAAGCCATACAGGACGCCACCGTTGACCCGGACGGCCTGCACCTGTACCGCGTCAAATTCAACGACTCCGGCGAAATGTACGGTCTCACGCAAATCAACGAAGCATCCTGACCGACACCGATCTCAACACCAACCAAGAAAGGACTAGAACAATGACAGTACCCGTATTAGACAATGACACCCTCACCATTCGCAAGAGCGGTGTCTCATTTTCCGCCGATCTGGACGAGTATGACGCCAAATCGTTGCGCGATCAGCTTCTGGCGAGGTATCCGGTCGAACCGGAGGCGACGCCGGTGGCGGGGCCGTTGCGCGAGGTGACGCTCGCCGAGGCGCGACCCGGCGACATCGCCACGTTTGAAATTAAGCCCTTACCGGCAAAAGGAAAATTCGTCTGCACGCTCAAAAAGAATGGCGACGGTAAGACTTTGTATGCCGACGAGTGGCTGACGGCAAACAAGCTGAACACATGGTGCATTCGCACCCATACGGGCGACGAGTGTACCTTCATGAAGGATCTGCACATCTGGCGCTGGGACGGCGTTGATGAGACAGCCGAATTGCCGGAGGAACCGACGGTGGCGGGGTGGTACATCACGGCCACCAGCGGCCAGATGCTGTACAACGACGGTAAAGACTGCCTGAATTGGAGCCGCCGCCCGCATGGTGCGAAGTGGAGTACCGGCAACACCTATGAGGACTGGGTTGTCGTCGTGCGCGATCTCGGGCCTGAACGACTCCCATTGAAGCTCATTTTGGAAAGCGAGGACTGATGAAGGAGTGCAAGCCGAGTGTGCCGCTGCTGAGCCAGCAGGTATGCGACGCATTCGCCAGCGCTTACGAGACCACCGATACCACTCGTGGGGAACGTGAGCGCCTGTTCTGGGAATGGCTCAACGCCGAGAAAGCCAAGGCGTGGCATGAGGGAGCCTTAGACGGTTTCGCTTACAGCGGCGAAGGCTGGAACGGCGAATACATGTCCGGTATCGGAGAGCCGGACACGTGTGACATTGAACGCGGGAACGCCAGTGTATGGCACAACCCCTACGAGAGGAAGGCGTGATGGAAAACATCAGTCAGAGTGAAATCGAAGACGTGGATGGGTTCGTCACCTACAGCATGATTCGTGACGCCGCGAGCGTCATGGCAGCGCATCGTATTTTGAACGTCGGACTGTTCACGAGGAAAACCACCTGCACGTGCGGGCATGAGAGCGTCGATGTGAAGTCGTGGCGGCGTCATGTAGCTCGCATCATTCTTTTGCGGCATACCGCGCTTATGGCGAGATGTGCGAAGACGGAGGGCTGGAGCAAGGAGGTGATGCCGGTATGAGAATCATCGAACCGAGCATCAGCGAACGTGAAGCCGAGCAGCAATACCCCACCCAGTACTGGGAGGGCACCAAAACCAAGCGCTCGTTCGACGTTACAACGGATGACCTGCAGGACGCCTACATGCGCGGACGCGAAGCAGAACCATGCAAAGAGCAGGTTAGGGCCGCTGCCGAGGCGCTGAGCGCACACATGCATGAATGGGCCATCGATCACGGTTTCGACCGTGAGGTGGATAACGGTTTCCGTTGCAGTTGCGAGGTGGGTGGATACACCTACAAGGGACTGTGGGCACATCTGGCTCGCGTGTGTTTGAACGCGGCACGAGAGGCGGTGATGTGATGAGCATCGCAGAAAATGAGGCCCGCGAGGAATACTGGAACGAATATGGTCTGCAGGCGGTGATGCTGCGAACCGCATACGTCACAGGCCGCACCGCCGAGCCATGCGACGAGCAGATCGAAGCCGCCGCGAAAGTCCTCGCCGACTGGTCAGACCCAAGCACCGACTTGTTCATGGACAGGTGCCGCCATATCGCCAAGCTCATGCTCGAGGAAGCTCGGAAGGCGGTGTCCGAATGATGCCTGAAATCGTAATCACCGACGAAACGCTCATCCAAGGAATCAAGAAGCAGTCACTGTTCATCAAGCAGCGCGATGAACTGTTCGGCAAGGTGATCGAGACGCTCTTGCTTATCCACAACCATGGGTGGCCATTGCCTGAAGACGGGACCGTTGAATGGCTCGAATACGAACAGCTGATAACGAAAACAGACGACGGCAAATTCTACCGGTGCACGGACGAGGGATTGACTCTCGCCCATTGGCTGAACGAACTCCGCGACAGTCTGGGACGCCACATACGAATGGAGACGGAATGAGCGTGACCAGCGGCTCGATCATCTGGACGATCTCGTGTGACCGTCCTCGCTGTACCAATCAAATCGCCATAGCTGCAGCATCCTGCTCGCAGGCGCTTCTCGACGCCGAGCAAAACGGATGGACAACACGCTATGACGGCACCGCATTCTGCCCAAACCACCAATTCCAGAAAGGACACCAGAAATGAGCCTCGTACCTCAAAGCCTCGAACTTTGCGACATCTGCGGAAAACTCCGCGTCGACGCCGCAACCAAACAGACCATCATCCTCTGCCACGGCAACGATGCGAAGCGGGCCACCAGCGTCTGCCTCGACTGCATCAAACGCTTCGGATTCAAGCCCATCGTCACCGTAAGCCCGGAATACTATTCGCAACTGCTGGACGCCGCCGACCGCGGCATGGCGGTAAAGGAGGTCACGGAATGAGAAAAACACTCGCGCTCGCCACCGCCGCAATCATCACGCTGGCGCTCGCCGCCTGCGGCACCGCCATGCAGGACAATACCGGAGAGGACGAAGCCGACGATGACATCGTGTGCGCCGAGGTCGCGGCGAACATCTGCCAGTGCGACGTGACCATGAGAGACACGCGTCGCGTCACCTGCCTCGTCTACGACGGCAAGCTCAGAGCGGGAATGAGCTGCGACTGGACGCACGCGGACGGAAGCGACAACCTATGAGCACCCACACCAACGAGATGAAGGCGTTCCGTCTCATCCGAGAAGGCATGGACGACGAAACCATCCGCATCCAAACCGGCTACAGCAAGGCCGTCATCCAAGCCATGAGAAAAGACGTGGAACGCATCGACCATGCACACGACCACGACCACGAATGACCGGATCCCTGCCGGTTGGAAGATCGTCCGCAACACGAACACCAACCCAACCGGCAGCATCTGGATAAGCAACGGCAGCCGATTCACCGGCGACTACCGACACAAGCCCATCAAAGACCCCAGGGCAAAGGAGAACCGCGAATGACCTGCCAGGCCTGCCAGCTCAACCAAACCAACACCATCGAAGCACCCATGTGCCAAGAATGCGAAACCGACTACCTCAAGCTCATCCGACGCACCCCCGAAACCATCGACGCACTGCAGGCATTGGCCGACAAGCAGGTGACCATCGGTGTGACGGAACGCGGAGGAAACCGTGCGTTCGCACCGTTCCCGCTCAACGAGACGGCACTACGTCTGGTGGACGCGTTCAAAAGCTGGCTGCAGCTCGCGGACAGCGACCTCAGCGCCGTCCGCGGACTCAAAGGCCCCGACCACTGGCAGTGGCACTGGCAGAACATCACCGTCACCCCCAGCGAGATCGCCGGCATCCCGGTCGCGCCGCAACGCTACGACCATTTGAAGCAACTCACAAGAAAAGCCAGCAGGTTGCTCACGCCCCGCGAAACCCTCGAATTCGCAGGCAACTGCCCACAATGCGGCCAACCCATCTACGCTTCGGCCAACCACGACAGCGCCGAATGCCGCACCTGCGGCAACATCATCAACGTGGACGCCAACCGGGCAATCGCACGCAGCCAACTCATGCAAATGCACCTCACCACCACACCAGCAGGAGCCGCACAATGGATCAAAGACCAAACCGGCGTCACCATCACACGCAAGGCCATCCTCATGAGAATCAGACGCGGCACAATACACGCCACACCACTCGAAGACGGCTACTACCAAATCCCCATCGACGACCTGCTGTCAATGACCGAAGAAAAGGACAAATGAAATGCGCGAACTCGAACCCTACCAGCGACCTGTTGGAACAATGGCTGACCTCCGGACAGTGACATACGGAAGTCAAGCGGCAGTAAGTTGTTGCCGCACCGTGTTATAATCGAATCGTTGATTCGCATTGTGCCCTGAGAATCGTTGAGATTCCGGGGCACAATCCATATTCAATACAGCTGATCCACCAAGTAGTGGGAACAGTTCCCTCGGCCGCAGCAGGCGACCGATGCACACATGGGCGGTGAGAGACTCCACGCCGGAATCCAACCCGGCAAGCATGACCGCCCGCCACGCTCCGTTAGCTCAGCCGAAGAGCACTAGCATGACACGCTAGGCGTCGCATGTGCAACTCATGCACGGAGTACCCAATCAAGGCAGGTGATACCCACCATGAGCCTGAGAGTCTGCGCATACACTCGATGCCCGAAACTTGTCCAACCCAACGAACGATACTGCAACGAACACAAACGCCTCACAAGCAAAGCGAGAGGCACCACAACCCAACGAGGATACGGATCCGCACACCAGAAGCTCCGACACGAATGGGAGACACTCATAGCACATGGAGCCCAACCCACCTGCCCCAGATGCCACCAACCCATACGCTTCGGACAACAATGGCAACTCGACCACAACCAGCAACGCACAGGCTGGCTCGGGCCATCACACACCAGATGCAACGAACAAGCAGGACAAGCCAACAGCGTGACAATGCGCGAACACTGGCAACACTAAACACAACACACAAACCAAACAAACACAACAACACCAACACACACAAACACACAAAACAAAACAAAAACAACACACCAAAACAAACAAAACCAAACACACAACACCAACAACACCCACCCCATGACCCCAAGAACC
>ERZ1090864.117-NODE-117-length-42638-cov-40.142522_pt1 | contig 42638 bp, 37 predicted proteins | sample MGYA00478479_ERZ1090864 | MGnify/ENA primary metagenome ERZ1090864 (study PRJEB33644, sample SAMEA5815743) | chicken gut metagenome | biome: Chicken; feature: Gastrointestinal Tract; material: Caecum | place: Ireland | collected 2019-01-01 | study: A study of the...
TGGGCCTGCGCTACGACCTGACCCTGCCCCTGTCCCGCTACTACGCGGCCAACCGGAACGTCCTGCCCACCCCCTTCAAGGTCATCCAGACCGACCGTGTGTTCCGGGCCGAGCGCCCCCAGAAGGGCCGCCTGCGGGAGTTCGTCCAGTGCGACATCGACATCCTGGGGGATGAGAGCCCCAACGCCGAGGTGGAGCTGATCGACGTCACCGCCCGGGCCCTGCTCAAGATCGGGTTTGACGGGTTCACCGTCAACATCAACGACCGGCGCATCCTGCGGGGGATGCTGGAGAGCATGGGCTTTGCCCCCGACACGCTGGATTCGGTCTGCATCACCTTTGACAAGATGGACAAGGTGGGCCCCGAAGGGGTGCGGGCCGAGCTGACCGAAAAGCAGATGCCCCCCGCCGCGGTGGACGCCCTGGCCGCCTTCCTGGCCGAAGGGGACGTCACCCTCGAGGCGGTGGCCGCCCGCTGCTCTGACCCCGCCATCGCCGGCGACCTGAAATACGTCCTGGAGGCCGCCGGCCGGCTGGCCGAGGGCAAGTATAAGGTGGCCTACTGCCCCAGCCTGGTCCGCGGGCAGGGGTACTACACCGGCATGGTGTTTGAAGTGGTTTGCCCCCAGTTCGCCGGCGCGGTGGCCGGCGGCGGCCGCTACGACAACATGGTGGGCAAGTTCCTGGGCCAGCAGGTACCGGCCGTGGGCTTCTCCATCGGGTTCGAGCGGGTCTGCGGCATCCTGCTGGAACAGGGCTACCAGATCCCCGGGGCCAAGCCCAAAGTGGCCCTGCTCTACCCCGCCGGGGCCGACTTCCCCGCCGTGCTGGCCAAGGCCGAAGCCCTGCGGGCCGACTACGCCGTCACCGTCCTGGCTCAGGGCAAAAAGCTGGGCAAGCAGCTGGCCGGCCTCGAAGCCGCCGGCTTTGCCGGAGCGGCCTTTGCCGGCAAGGATGAGATCAAATGGTTTGCGAGCCGGGGCTGACCCCCTGCGCCCGGCCGCTGGTGCTGGCCCTGCAGGGCAGCATGGCGGTGGGCAAGACCAGCGCCGCCCGCTGGCTGGCCGCCCATGACCCGGCCCTCCACGTCTGCCTGGAGGACAACACCGCCGTCCTGGCCGAGGTGCGCCGGCGGAGTCTTGACAAGACCCGCCTGCCCGACTACCTGGCCATCCAGCGCCTGTGGATCGGGCAGGAGGTCCGCCGCTGGCAGGCCGCCCAGGCGTACCCCTGCACCGTCCTGGATTTTGGCGCGGAGGAGATCGAGTTTTATACCCTCCACTACCCCCGCACCATCGGCCGGGACTGGCCGGTGGAGGAGTTGCTGGCCCCCGAGCTGGCCGCCCTGCGGCAGTGCATGCCCCGGCGCATCCTCTTTCTGGATGCACCAGATGAGGTACTGTGCCGCCGCAAGGCCGGGGACACCAGCCGGGACCGGGGGTTCTTTGACCACTACCTGACCGCCCTGCTGCCCCTCAAGCGGGCCTGGTTTGCCCAAAAGGGCAATGTGGACGTCCTGGACACCGCCCGCCTGACCCCGGACGAGACCGGCGCCGCCGTGCGGGACTGGGTGGCCCGGCAGCGCGCCAAAGCTGAATAAACGCTGAATAAACAATGAGCCGCCCTCCATGCCGGAAGGCGGCTCGTTTTCGGTTATGCGGTCGTTTTACGATGTGCCCGTCACCGCCGGCCGTGCAGGATGGGGGACAGGGGCTTGTAGATCAGCATACACAGCACCGCGTCCAGCAGGCCCTTGGCCAGGGTCCAGGGCATATTGAAGATGACCAGGCATTCCAGCAGGCTGCCCGCCGAGGGCAGGATGGCCTGGTACATCCCGATGATGGTGTCCAGCGGCATCCCGTAGATGACCACATAGGCCGGGTAGGTCAGGAAGTAGTTCAGGGGCACGCTGATGATGGCCATGGCCACCGCGCCCAGCACCGCGCCCAGCACGGCGGTGCGGCGGCTCTTATTGCGCTGGTAGACAAAGCCCGCCACCCAGGCGAACACCGCTCCGAACAGGAAGTTGCACAGCTCGCCCACGCCGTTGGTGGAGCTGGCCAGCAGCAGGTGGATCAGGTTTTTGATGAGGCTGATCAGGACGCCGTACATCGGCCCCAGCGCGAAGGCGCCCAGCAGCTCGGGCAGGTCGGAAAAGTCCATCTTGACAAAAGACGGCATCAGCATGGGGATGGGGAAATCCAGGAACATCAGCACGAAGGCCACCGCCGACAGCATGGCGGTGACGGTCAGCTTGCGGACCTGGTTGCGGTCGTGTCCGCCGGTGCGGACGGGCTTGGCTTCACTGTTTGCTTGCATAGTCATTACCTCCCGGGGCTTTGCCCTGTGTTAAAATGTGTGGAAAGCTCTTTTCACCAGGAGACAAACAGAAAAACGCCCTGCCGCCGCGGACACTTTCCGCGGTACAACAGGGCGCAACGATACAATAACTCTGTCCGTCGTCTCTTCCATCCAGACTTTACTGTCGGCCCCGGAGTTTCACCGAGTCAGCACCCTTGCGGGTGGTCGCGGGCTGTACCGCCGGTGGGGAATTTCACCCCGCCCTGAAACGAACTTTCTTACAGACAGTATAGCATATCCCCGCCAAAAAGCAAGAGGGAAAATAGAAGTCATACTTTTTTCGAGGGACTTTAGGGGGAACCCATTTCGGCCCCGGCTTATCCACTTCGCTCCGCGCATTGCCAGCGGGGCGGTTCTGTGATACAATAAATCGAGTTTACACGAACAAAGGAGAACCGTCATGCTGTTTGCGATCCAAAATCTGCAGTTCACCCTCGGGGGACTTTTGCTGGAAGGCTACCCCGCCTTCGCGGCCCGGTGCGCCTGCGCGGCGCTTTTGCTGGCGGCGGGGCTTTTGCTGCGGCGCTGGCTGCAGAAGTGGCTGTTCCCCCACCTGTCAAAGTTCCATTTGCCTTCCCGCGGGGCGGGCATCCTGATCGGCAGCTTTGCCCGGCCGGCCGCCCATCTGGCCGCCCTGACCGGCCTGTACCTGGCCCTGGCCTCCCTGCCCTGGACGGCCGCGGCGGTGCGGCCCTTCCTGCTCAAACTGTTCCGGTTCGGGGCCATCCTGCTGCTGAGCTGGGGGCTGTACGGCGCTTCGGCGCTGACCGAGCTGCTCCTTGCGGGGACGCGGGAGGAAGTGCGCACCAACAAGACCCTGCGCAGCATTTTGGTCAAGGTGTACAAAGTGCTGGTGGTCATTTTGGGCGGGCTGATGGCGGCTCAGGAGCTGGGCCTGCCCATCACCGGCATTTTGACCAGCGCGGGCCTGGTCGGCCTGACCATCTCCCTGGCCGCCCAGGACACCGCCAGCAACCTCTTTGCCGGGATGATGATCCTGGTCGAGCGGCCCTTCCAGATCGGGGACTGGGTGGTCGTGGGCGACGTGGAGGGCAGCGTGGAGGACATTACCTTCCGTTCCACCCGGATCCGCGCGCTGGACAACTCCCTCTACATCCTGACCAACAGTGACGTCTGTTCCGCCACCATCAACAACGGCACCCAGCGCACCAAGCGGCTCTACCGGTTCACGCTGGGGGTGGAGTACAGCGCCACCCGCGCCCAGCTGGAAAAGCTGATGGAGGACCTGCGGGCCATGCTGGCCGCCAGCCCCTACACCTATGAGGATTCGGTCATCGTGGAGGTGAGCGGCTTCGGGGCGTCCAGCATCGACCTGCTTGTGTCGGCCTATGTGCGCACCGCCGACGCCTCCTCTTTCTACCGGATGCGCAACGATCTGAACCTTGACCTGATGGACATCGTCCGGGCCGACGGGCTGGACTTCGCTTTCCCGTCCACCAGCGTGTATATCAAGGACGGCGCGGCAGACACTAACAAGAAGTAAACGCATCAAGGAGGTTTTTGCTTATGGAGATCGAGCGCAAATGGCTTGTGGAGGACTGGCCCAAGGGGCTGCCTCTGGTGGAGGAACACACCATGCGGCAGGGCTACATCAGCGTGCGGCCCACCGTCCGCATCCGGGAGGAGGCCAAGACCGGCGGCGAGACCGTCTGGGTCCTCTGCTTCAAGTCGGCCGGCGGGCTGGCCCGGGAGGAGATCGAACGCCCCATCGACAAGGCCCTCTTTGACGACCTGGCCGCCAAGATCATCGCCCGCCCCCTGATTGAAAAGGTGCGCCGGACCTACCTGCTGCCCGACGGGAACCGCCTCGAGGTCAACCACGTGGACGCCGGCCAGCCCGGCGCGTTCTGGTACGCCGAGATCGAATACCCCACCATCGCCGAAGCCCAGGCCTGGACCCCGGGCTCCCCCGCCCTGGCCCGTTACCTGGGCAGCGAGGTGACCGGCCAGCCCGGCCAGAGCATGGGGGCCTACTGGGAGCGCACCCGCACCTGAGCCTTGACTTTCGCGGCCTCATCTGCTATACTGTGCCCGTTTCAAACCATTTGCCGCCGGGCAAACGCCTTGCGGCCCTCTGCAGCCCTTTGAAAGAGGGATGCTGCAGGGCGTTTTTTTCTATTTGCAAAGGAGGAATGTTCCATGTATCCTGAAATGCGCCGCAAAAAGCAGGCCCTGTCCCCCGCGGCCTGCGACGCCATCCTGCAGGCCGGGACCTCGGGGGTCCTGGCGCTGGCCGGGGCGGACGGGCAGCCCTACGCCGTCCCCCTCAGCTATGTGTACCACGAGGGCAAAATCTATTTCCACTGCGCCAAAGCCGGCCACAAGCTGGACCTGCTGGACCAGAACCCCAAGGTATCCTTCTGCGTCATCGGGCAGGATCAGGTGGTGCCCGAAAAGTACACCACCTATTACCGCAGCGTCATCCTGTTCGGGACAGTGCGCCGGCTGACCGCCGGGGAGGAAAAGCGGGCCGCCATCCTGGCGCTGGCCCGCCGCTACTCCCCGGACGAACCGGCGGAGGGCGTCGAAGCCGAGATCGCCCGCTACTGGGACGCCCTCTGTATGCTCGAGCTGACTCCCGGCCACATCAGCGGCAAGGAGTGCATCGAGCTGGTCAGGCAGGCCGGCCGGATGTAAAATACCCACACAAAACAGTCCCGCCGGGGCGCTGCGTGCGTACCGGCGGGACCGTTCGTTTCGGCTTTTGGTCAGCTCTTGTCAGCTCTTGGCGTGGGCTGCGATGCGGCGGGAGATATAGGCGGGCACATCCTCCCGGGGGATGCCCAGGGCAATGGCAAATTCGCCGTTCAGGCTGTCCTTCGCCTTTTTCATAAAGTGCTCGTCCACCCGGCCCATCCGCTTTTTCCGGCTGGCGAGGTCCTGCTTTTTGGCGTAGATGGAGGCGGTCAGGCGGATCAGGTCGGCGCAGTCGTGGGTGCGCAGGGCCTGCTCGTAGTGGGCGCTCAGCTCCTGAGCGCTGCGGCTGTGGAATGCCTCCCCCTCGATGGTGGGGATGGCATCGATCAGCCGGTTGGCCTCCTCGGCGCTGATGACCGCCCGCAGGCAGATGCGGGGGTTGTCCGCCGGGATATACAGCACCCCGCCCTGATAGACCGGGGCCAGCACATAATACAGGTGGGCCGCATCCAACCCTTCAAACCTGCGCTGGGTGACGCCTTCCACCCGGCAGACACCCAGGTCCCCATACACCACATATTCGCCTTCACAAAACATGGACGCATCCCTCCTTCTTTTTCGTCCTGGACAGGCCGCAAAGGCCCATCATCGTATCTACGTTTATTATACCACATTTTTGCAGGCGCGTCCAAGGGCAAAACGTCGAAATTTCACGCTTTTGCGCCGTTTGGGATGCGCTTTTTGTCCCCGCCGGCTGGAAAGGCCCTCCAAAATGTGCTACAATAGAGCCGTTCCCTTTTGCAACCCATGCCCGCCTGAAAGGAGCTGGCTGCTACGAAACGCGCGAAATTCCACCTCACCTTCCAGTACAACGCCCCGGTGGTGCTCACCTTTTTCCTTTTGTCCTTCGGGGTGCTGCTGCTGGACGGCCTCACTGCCGGCTGGACCACCAGCCACCTGTTCTGCGTCTACCGTTCTTCCCTGAAAGACCCGCTGTTCTACATCCGGCTGTTCGGCCATGTGCTGGGCCACGCCGATCTGGACCACTTTTTGAACAATATGCTGCTGTTCCTGGTCGTCGGCCCGCCCATGGAGGAAAAATACGGCAGCATCCCCTTGCTCAAAGCCATCGTCCTGACGGCGCTGGTGTCGGGGGTGCTGCAGTGCCTGCTCTTTCCCGGGGTGGCCCTGCTGGGGGCCTCGGGCATCGTGTTCATGCTCATCATGCTGTCCTCCCTGGCGGGCATCAGCGGGGGCATCCCCGTCACCATGCTGCTGGTGGCGGCCCTCTACCTGGGGGACCAGATCTACGCCATCCTGTTCGTGCGGGACAACGTTGCCAACTTCATGCACATCGTGGGCGGCGTGTGCGGGACCGCTTTCGGGTTTTACAGCGCCTACGCCCGGCCCCGCCGGAAAAGAAAACACTGAAAAACGCGCAGCTTTTTCCGGGCATAAAGTCATACTTATCAGGCACAAAAAGCCGTCTTCCCGCGGGAATTCGGGCCCTTTGGCCGAAATTTGCGCGGCGTCCGGCGGCAAAATCGTAAATTTGTCTATTGCGTTTTTGGCCGCGGGCAAGTATAATGCAACTATCGGCAGCAACGGCGCTGTGAGTCCCACAGACTCGCAGCGCCTTTTGTGTGTTCGGCACCCGTCTCCTGCGGCGGGTGAGACATCCCTGATGTGAGTAAGGAGTAGGATTTATGGCAGCCAACGTTATGGAAATCTACGGCAGCAAGGTCTTCAACGAGCACGTGATGAAGGAGCGTCTGCCCAGCGCCACCTATAAGAGCCTGAAGGACACCCTGCACAAGGGCGCGCCGCTGGACATCGAAGTGGCCAACGTCGTGGCCAGCGTCATGAAGCGCTGGGCCATGGAGCTGGGCGCCACCCACTACACCCACTGGTTCCAGCCTCTGACCGGCATCACCAGTGAAAAGCACGACGGCTTCGTCAGCCCGGTGGGCGACGGTACCGCCATCATGGAGTTCAGCGGCAAGGAGCTGGTCCGCGGCGAGCCCGACGCCTCCTCCTTCCCCTCCGGCGGCCTGCGCGCCACCTGCGAGGCCCGCGGCTACACCGCCTGGGACCCCACCAGCTACGCCTTCGTCAAGGACGACGTGCTGTGCATCCCCACCGCCTTCGTCAGCTACACCGGCGAAGCGCTGGACAAAAAGACCCCCCTGCTGCGCTCGATGAAGGCGCTGTCCGTCCAGGCACAGCGCATCCTCAAGCTGTTCGGCAAGGAGACCGCCCATGTCACCACCACCGTCGGCCCCGAGCAGGAGTATTTCCTGGTGCGCAAGGAGGACTACGAGGCCCGACAGGACCTGATCCTCACAGGCCGCACCCTGTTCGGCGCACCGGCCGCCAAGGGCCAGGAGCTGGAAGAACACTACTTCGGCACCATCCGGCCCCAGGTGTCCGCCTTCATGAAGGAACTGGACGAAGTGCTGTGGAAGCTGGGCGTGCCCGCCAAGACCAAGCACAACGAGGTGGCCCCCTGCCAGCATGAGCTGGCCCCCATCTTCGACACCTCCAACGTGGCCATCGACCACAACCTGCTGACCATGGAGATGATGCAGAAGATCGCCCCCAAGTACGGCCTGGTCTGTCTGCTGCACGAAAAGCCCTTTGAAGGCGTCAACGGCAGCGGCAAGCACAACAACTGGTCCATCAGCGCCGGCCACGAGAACCTGCTCGACCCCGGCGACACCCCCATGGAGAACCTGCAGTTCCTGGTGTTCCTGGCCGCCGTCATCAAGGCGGTGGATGAGTACGCCGACCTGCTGCGCACCTCGGTGGCCACCCCCGGCAACGACCACCGTCTGGGCGCCAACGAGGCGCCCCCGGCCATCATCTCCATCTTTGTGGGCGAGGAGCTGGAAGCCGTCATCGACGCCATCGCCTCCGACTCCCCCTACGCCGGCCCGGTCAAGATGAAGATGGATCTGGGCGTGGACGTCCTGCCCAAGTTCAGCAAGGACACCACCGACCGCAACCGCACCTCCCCCTTCGCCTTCACCGGCAACAAGTTCGAGTTCCGTATGCCCGGCAGCCATGAGAACCTGAGCGACGCCAACACCATCCTGAACACCGCCGTCGCCAAGGAGCTGAAGGGCTACGCCGACGAGCTGGAAGCCTCCGAGGACTTCCCCAACTCGGTCATCGCGCTGGTCAAGCGGACCATCCGTGACCACCGCCGGGTCATCTTCAACGGCGACGGCTATTCCGCCGAGTGGGAGATCGAGGCTGAGCGCCGCGGCCTGCCCAACAAGAAGTACGCCCCCGCCGCCCTGCCCGCCCTCATCGCGCCCAAGAACATCCAGCTGATGGAGGAGTTCGGCGTCATGACCCGGACCGAGATGTTCAGCCGGTACGAGGTGGAGATGGAGCACTACGCCAAGATCATCAACATCGAGGCGCTGACCATGCTGGAAATGGCCCGCAAGCAGCTGCTGCCCGCCATCAACAGCTATATGGGCGACCTGGCCCGCACCATCACCGCCAAGCGCGCCGTCAGCGAGAGCCTGAGCACCCGCACCGAGTCCGCCATCCTGGAGCGGCTGTCCAATGACGCCGACAAGATGACCGACGCCATCGACCACCTGGCCGCCGCCGAGCGCACCGCCCAGACCCTGGCCGACATGACCGCCAAGGCCAACGCCTTCCACGACAAGGTGCTGCCCCTGATGGACGCCCTGCGGTCGGCCGCCGACGATGCCGAGACCATCTGCGGCGACAAGTACTGGCCTCTGCCCAGCTACAGCAAGATGCTGTACTATGTAGAAAAATAAGCCCTCTCCGGCCCTGCGGGCCACCTCCCCCGCACGCGTGGGAGGCAGGACCTGTAGGTTCGTTCTTGGCTCCCCCGCACGCGGGGGAGCTGGCGAGCGAAGCGAGACTGAGAGGGTTCATCAACCACCGGCCCGGACCTGCTGCGAGAGCGCGGGCCCCGGGCTTTTTTTGATGCGAGGACTAGCCTATGAACTACACCACACAGCAGGACGTGCTCGACTTTGTGGAGGACAACAACGTCAAGTTCGTCCGGTTCGCCTTTACCGATATCTTTGGCACCCAGAAGAATATCGCCGTCCTGGCCGGGGACCTGCCCAAGGCCCTGGAGGACGGGGTCTGCTTCGACGGCAGCGCCGTCCCCGGCTTCATGCAGGTGGAGGAGAGCGACCTGGTCCTCCGGCCCGACCTGTCCACCCTGACCATCCTGCCCTGGCGGCCCGCCGAGGGCCGGGTGATGCAGTTCTTCTGCGACATCGAGCAGCCGGGCGGCAAGCCCTTTGGGGGCAACTGCCGGGGCTTCCTGCGGCAGATCGCCCGCCGGTTCCGCCAGCTGGGCCTGGTGTGCAACGTGGGGGCCGAGTGCGAGTTCTACCTCTTTGAGACGGACGAGCGGGGCCGCCCCACCCGCATCCCGCTGGACCTCGGGGGCTACCTGGACGTCTATCCCCTGGACGCCGCCGAGAACCTGCGCCGGGACATCTGCCTGACCATGGAGCAGATGGGCCTTGCCCCCCAGCACAGCCACCACGAGAGCGGCCACGGCCAGAACGAGATCGACTTCCACCACGCCAGCCCCCTCAAGACCGCCGACAACGTGATGATGTTCAAGCAGATCGCGCGGGCGGTGGCAGGCCGCAACGGCCTGCACGCCAGCTTTATGCCCAAGCCCCTGGCCGGGCAGGCGGGCAGCGGGCTGCACATCAACATCTCCCTTTACCGGGACCGGCAGAACCTCTTTGAAGGGGACATCGCCCCCGACAGCCCCGCCGGCAGCTTTATGGCCGGTGTGCTGGCCCACAGCCGGGAGCTGACCGCCTTCACCAACCCCCTGCCCAACAGCTACCTCCGCTTTGGCTGCGACGAGGCCCCCCGCTATGTCAGCTGGAGCCGGCAGAACCGCAGCCAGCTGGTGCGCCTGCCCGCCGTGGAGGGGGACAACTGCCGGATGGAGCTGCGCAGCCCCGACCCCGCCTGCAACCCCTATCTTGCGGTGGGGCTGATCCTGGCGGCCGGGCTGGACGGCCTGGAGCACCGGATGGAGCTGTGCGCGCCGGTCAACCGCAACCTGTTCGAGCTGCAGCCCGGCGAGGCCGCCGGCCTGGGGCTGGAGACCCTGCCCGCCACCCTGGAAGAAGCGGTGGCCGCCGCCCAGGCCAGCCCCTTCCTGGCCAAATACCTGCCCGAGGGGCTGGCCCAGCGGTACTACCAGCAGCAGCTGCGCCGCTGCGCCGAACTGCGGGACGCCGCCGACCCCGCCGAGTTTGAGCGGGCACAGTACTTCTGCGCCATCTGACCGGCCCTGTGTGGTATGAGAGAGGAGGGGTAGCATGGGACGCGCGATGATCGTCAGCGCGGGCGCCAGCGCCAACGAATACCTGTCCGCCCGGCTGACCGAGCTCGGCTACCTGCGGCCGGTCATCGTCCCCAGCGGCACCGAGGCCCGCCGCCGGATGCTGGCCGGGGGCTTTGAGCTGATCGTGGTGAACGCGCCGCTGCCCGACGAGTTCGGCCACGAGCTGTGCGCCGCCGCGGTGGAGCAGACCGACGCCGGGGTGATCCTGCTGGCCAAAGCCGCCGCCTGCGACGAACTGCTGGCCCCCATGAACGAGCAGGGGGTGCTGGTGGTGGCAAAGCCCTTTTCGGCGGCGCTGTTTTTGCAGGCGGTGCACATGGCGGCCGCCAGCAACCACCGGCTGGCCCGGCTGCGGGCCGAGAACGACCGCATCCAGCAAAAGCTGGCCGAACTGCGGCTGACGGGCCGGGCCAAGTGCCTGCTGATCCAGTACAAGGGGATGAGCGAGGCCGAAGCCCACCGCTATCTGGAAAAAACAGCGATGGATACCCGGCAAAACCGGGGCAAAGTGGCCCAGGAAGTCATTGATTCCCTTGACCCGGACGCCGTGGATGGTGTATAATAGAAGCTGTATGATTCTTGACGGAAGGCGTGCGGGGGTCACCGCGCGCCTTCTGTATGTTTTGCAACGGCCCCGGCGGACAAGCGGGGCAGATGGAGGAAACTATGGCGACGAAATACATCTTTGTGACCGGCGGCGTGGTCTCTGGCCTGGGCAAGGGGATCACCGCGGCCAGCTTGGGGCGGCTGCTCAAATGCCGCGGCCTCAAGGTAGCCAGCCAGAAGCTGGACCCCTATGTCAACGTGGACCCCGGCACCATGAGCCCCCTGCAGCACGGCGAGGTGTTCGTCACCGACGACGGCACCGAGACCGACCTGGACCTGGGCCACTATGAGCGCTTCATCGACGAGAACCTGAACAAGTACTCCAACCTGACCACCGGCAAGGTCTACTGGAACGTCCTGAACAAGGAGCGCCAGGGCGCGTATCTGGGCCAGACCGTCCAGATCATCCCCCACATCACCAACGAGATCAAGAGCTACATCTATAACCTGGCCGCCTCCACCGAGGCCGACGTGGTCATCACCGAGATCGGCGGCACCACCGGCGACATCGAGAGCCAGCCCTTCCTGGAGGCCATCCGCCAGGTGGGCATCGAGCAGGGCCACGAGAACTGCTGCTACATCCACGTGGTGCTGGTGCCCTACATCTCCGGCTCCAACGAGTACAAGTCGAAGCCCGCCCAGCACTCGGTCAAGGAGCTGCAGGGCATGGGCATCAGCCCCGACATCATCATCCTGCGGGCCGACGGCAGCGTGGGCAGCGACATCCGCCGCAAGATCAGCACCTTCTGCAACGTCAAGCCCGAATGCGTCATCGAGAACCTGACCATGCCCAGCCTGTACCAGTGCCCCCTGATGCTGCACTCCAACGGGCTGGACGACGTGGTGGTGGAAAAGCTCAGCCTGGACGTGCCCGCCGCCGACCTGACCGAGTGGAAGGACGTGGTGGCCCGCATCGCCTCCCGGTCCCGCACCTGCACCATCGCGCTGGTGGGCAAGTACGTCAAGCTGCACGACGCCTACCTGTCGGTGATGGAGAGCCTCTACCACGCCGGCTTTGAGAACGACAGTCAGGTGGAGATCAAGTGGGTGGACAGCGAGGAGCTGCGCACCGACGCCGACTGCGCCGCCGCTTTCTGCGACGTGGACGGCATCATCGTGCCCGGCGGCTTCGGCGACCGCGGCATCGAGGGCATGGTGGCCGCCGCCCGCTGGGCCCGCGAGCACGAAGTGCCCTACTTCGGCATCTGCCTGGGTATGCAGATCATGGTGATCGAGTTTGCCCGCGGCGTGCTGGGCTACGCCGACGCCAATTCCAGTGAGTTTACCCCCGACGGCGCCCACAACGTCATCGCCCTGATGGCCGACCAGCAGGGCAACATCCCCAAGGGCGGCACCATGCGCCTGGGCAAGTACCCCTGCAAGGTGGCGCCCGGCACCAAGATGGCCGCCTGCTATGGCGAGGACCTGATCTGGGAGCGCCACCGCCACCGCTACGAGTTCAACAACGAGTTCCGCGCCGAGATGGAGGCCGCCGGCCTGGTCATCTCGGGCACCAGCCCCGACGGCCGTCTGGTGGAAACGGTGGAACTGCCCGGCCGCGCCTTCCATCTGGGCGCCCAGTTCCACCCCGAGTTCAAGAGCCGCCCCAACCGGGCCCACCCCCTGTTCAAGGCTTTCATCGCCGCCAGCCTGGAAAACCGCAAGTCTGCCGGGCGCAGCAGCATGGACCCCTACCTGGCCGCTGACAAGAAAGTGAACCGCTGAATCCCATAAGCAAGAAAGTCCGCCGCAGCGAGAAACTGCGGCGGACTTTTTACGTTCTAAAGGGCGGCGAAAGGCTCAGCGCTTGACCTGGAAAGCGCCCATACCGGGATAGACGGCCGAAGCGCCCAGCTCCTCCTCGATGCGGAGCAGCTGGTTGTACTTGGCCACACGCTCGGTGCGGCTGGGTGCGCCGGTCTTGATCTGGCAGGTGTTCAGCGCCACGGCCAGGTCGGCGATGGTGGTGTCCTCGGTCTCGCCCGAGCGGTGAGAGGTGACGGCGGCGTAGCCGGCCTTGTGGGCCATCTTGATGGCCTCCAGCGTCTCGGAGACGGAGCCGATCTGGTTCAGCTTGATGAGGATGGCGTTGCCGCAGCCCAGGCCGATGCCCTTGGCCAGCCGCTTGGTGTTGGTGACGAACAGGTCGTCGCCCACCAGCTGGACCTTGCCGCCCAGCTCGCGGGTCAGCTCCTGCCAGCCCTCCCAGTCCTCTTCATCCAGGCCGTCCTCGATGGAGATGATGGGGTACTTTTCCACCAGGCTCTTCCAGTGGGCGATCAGCTCGCTGGAGGTGTACTCGGTGCCGGCCTTGGGCAGCTTGTAGTGGCCCTTGCCCTTGACGGGGTCCTTCCACTCGGAGGAAGCGGCGTCCAGCGCGATCATGAAATCGCTGCCGGGCTTGTAGCCGGCCTTCTCCACCGCGGCCAGGATGGTCTCGATGGTCTCCTCGTCGCTGGACAGGTTGGGGGCAAAGCCGCCCTCATCGCCCACCGAGGTGGCCAGGCCCTTGCTCTTGAGGATGGCCTGCAGCGCGTGGAACACCTCCGCGCACATCCGCAGGGCCTCCTTGAAGGAGGGCGCGCCCACAGGCATGATCATGAACTCCTGGGTGTCCACGGTGTTGGTGGCGTGGGCGCCGCCGTTCAGGATGTTCATCATGGGGACGGGCAGGCGGTTGCCGTTGACGCCGCCCAAAAAGCGGTACAGGGGCATCCCGAGAGAAGCGGCGGCGGCGCGGCAGACCGCGATGGACACCGCCAAAATGGCGTTGGCACCCAGGTTGGACTTGTCCTCGGTGCCGTCGGCGGCCAGCATGGCGGCGTCTACGGCGTAGATGTCGGATGCGTCCATCCCGATGATGGCGTCGGCGATGGTGGTGTTGACGTTCTCCACCGCCTTGGTGACGCCCTTGCCCAGATAGCGGCTCTTGTCGCCGTCCCGAAGCTCCAGCGCCTCAAACTCGCCGGTGGATGCGCCGCTGGGGGCGCAGCCCCGTGCCACGGTGCCGTCGGCCAGCGTGACCTCGGCCTCCACAGTGGGGTTCCCGCGGGAGTCCAGGATCTCGCGGCCGACGACCTGTTCAATTTCCAGATAATTCATAACAGCATTACCTCCTGATGATTCGTCCGTATGGCGCGGCTTTGGGCCGCTCCCTGCCGGTTAGTTATAGTTTACCACTTTTCCCGCCTTTCGGCAAGGGGTTTTTGGCCCGCGGCGTCCCCCTCCCTTCCGCCGCCTGTTGAAAGTATGCCTCGCTTGAGCGCAAAAAAACGCCGCACCCGGGCGGGCACGGCGTTGAAGATTACGTTGGGGGTTACTTCGGGGGTTACTTCTTGGCGCGGGTAGAGCGCTTTTTCGGAGCTGCTTCCCCGGCAGGAGCGGCAGCCTTTTTGGTCCGGCCGCCCCGCTTCTTGGGGGCGGGAGCCTCGGCGGCGGGGGCGGCGGCTTCGGCCTTGGGGGCCTCGGCAGCAGCCTCAGGCGCGGCAGGAGCGGCGGGCTGTGCCCCGGCAGGCTCCGCAGCCTTCTTGGTACGGCAGGGGCGGCGCTTGGGCTTGGCCTCCGCAACTTCGGGAGCGGGCTCGGCCGCCTTTTCGGCAGCGGGCGCAGCCTCGGCGGCAGGAGCGGCAGCTTCGGCCTTGAGAGCCTCGGCAGCGGCCTCAGGCGCGGCGGGCTCCGCAGCGGGAGCGGCCGGTTCGGCCTGCTGTTCGGCGGCGGGGGCCTCCGCGGGCTTTTCTGCGGCGGAGTCAGCGGCCTCGGGCGCGGCGGGCTTGCGGTCCTTGACGGGCCGGATGGTCCACAGCTGGTCCGCACCGGGGCTCTCCTGCCAGATCTGCAGGATGGCGCCCGCGGCGGTGCCGATGCCCACGGTATCTACACAGCGGCCGCTGGCCCACTGGCTGATGATGCGCACGGTGCCGTCGTTGACCGGCACCAAAGTCCACATCTGGCTGCCGCCCAGCACATCGTCCCACAGCTGCAGCCAGGTGCCGTTGGCGGTGCCCGCCATGGCCAGGTCGATCACCTTGCCATTGGCCCGGCAGTGGATGCGGTAGCTGTTCTCGCCCACGCGGTCGAAAAGCCACTCCTGTTCGGGCTTGTGCTCGTACTTGCCCAGCCGCAGCTGCGCGCCGCCGGCGCCGTCGTCGCCCACATAGCCGATGACGTTGCCGCTGGCCGCAGCGATGGTGTAGGCGCGGCCGGCTTCGATCAAGGTCTGTTCGACTGTTCTCATGTTTTATCCCTCCATATACATTCTCTATCCAAACGCGCCCCGATGTGACCCAGGGCGCGGCAACCCCAGACTATACCCCGGATTATACCACCCATCGTAATTTTTCACAAGCATATGAGCCGCGTTTTGGCGGGTTGCACAAAAGCTCCGGCACATAACTCAAACTTTTTAGGTTTTTCAGGGGGCTTATTCCGGCTGCTGCCCGGCGCGGACGCGGGCGTCCATCCGGTCCAGCTCGGCCAGGAACTGCGCCATGAAGGGCACCGCCACCACAAAGCTGAGCACGTCGGCGATGGGCTGGCAGTACTGCACGCCGGCCAGCCCCCACACGTTGGGCAGCACCAGAATCAGCGGGATGAAGCAGATGCCCTGCCGGCAGCAGGACAGGAAGGTGGCCCGGCCCGCCTTGCCCACGCTCTGGAACAGCATATTGCCGCAGACCAGCACCGGCTGCAGCACGGTGGCGATGCACTGCCACTGGAAGGCCGGCAGGGCGATGGCAGTGACAGCGTCGTCGTCCCGGAACAGGCGGACCAGCGCCTCGCCGTTGACAAGGCAGACCCCGGCCAGCAGGGTCATCAGGACAAAGCTGGCCCCGATGGTGAACAGGCAGGCCGACCGCACCCGGTGGAACTTGTGCGCCCCGTAGTTGTAGCTTGCCACCGGCTGGAAGCCCTGCCCCACGCCCAGCGCCACCGACTGCAGGAACTGGAAGATGCGGGACACGATGCTCATGGCGGCCACCGCGGCGTCGCCGTAGGAGCGGGCCGCCACGTTCAGCATCATGCTGGCAAAGCTGGCCAGGCCCTGCCGCCCAAAGCTGGGCAGGCCGATGGTCAAGATGGCCATGATATCCCGGCCGCTGCGGGTGTAATTGCGGATGGACAGCTTGCTGACCGTCTTGCCCCGCAGGTACATGGACAGCAGGATGCAAAAGCCGACGATCTGGCTCAGGCCGGTGGCCAGGCCCGCGCCGCCGGTGCCCATCCCCAGGCCGAAGATGAACACCGGGTCCAGCACCATGTTCAGCACGCCGCCGGTGACAAGGCCGATCATGGCAAAGCTGGCCTTGCCCTCATAGCGCAGGATATTGTTCATCACCAGGCTGGACATCATAAAGGGGGCTGCCAGCAGGATGTAAAAGGCGTAGTCCCGGGCGTGGGGCAGGATGGTCTCGGTGCTGCCCAGCAGCCGCATGAGAGGGGTCAGCCCGGCAATACCGAACACGCCCAGCGCCGCGCCGGCCCCGATCGCCGTGAAAAAGCTGGTGGAGGCAAAGCGGGAGGCCGCGGGCGCGTCGCCGCTGCCCAAACTGCGGCTGATGATGCTGCCCGAGCCGTGCCCCAGCATGAACCCAATGGCCTGGATCACCGCCATCAGGCTGGACACCACCCCCACCGCGCCCGAAGCACTGGTGGAGATCTGCCCCACAAAGAAGGTGTCGGCCAGGTTATAGATGCTGGTGATGAGCATACTGAGGATGGTGGGCACCGCCAGCCCCAGCACCAGCCGGGGGATGGGGGTCTTGGTCATCTTGTCGAACTGGGCCTGCTGCTGGGTCTGTTCCGCTGCCATGGTTATCCACACTTTCCGCCTGAAAAGGCTGTATGATACTATCCATAGTATACAACATGGGTCGCTTTTTGTCGAGCCTGCCGGCACTGGCTAACAAAAAAGTCCTGCCCGGACGACATGTGCGTACGGGCAGGACACATACATGGAAATTTTTCAGCGAGAGTGTGCGAGCCGCAGGCGAGTGCGCGGTTCGCTGGAAAATTTTGTCCCCAGGGGAATATTAGGGGGAAGGAATTTCTGTCGCGCGGCTGCGCGCAGAAATGGGTTCCCCCTAAAGCGACGTTTAGTCCAGCACGAGGGACGGCGCGGTGTAGGTGCGGGACAGCAGCTCGCTGTTCAGCATATACAGGCTGCGGGCGTCGCCGCCGTACAGCTCCATCTTGGTGATCTGGTCGGCGGAGTTCTTCTCCTCCTCGCCCTGCTCCTTGATGAACCAATCCAGGAACTGGACGGTGCGGTAGTCCTTGGCCTCGATGGCGGCGGCGTAGATCGCGTTGATGAGGCCGGTGACGTACTGCTCGTGGCCCAGAGCGGCCTTGAGAGGGCCGATCAGGTCGCTGAAGTGGGTCTCGGGCTTGGCGATGCCCTCCAGCACCACCTGCTGGCCGTTGTTGTGCAGGTAGCGGTAGAAAAGCATGGCGTGGTCCTGCTCCTCTTTGGCCTGGATCTCGTACCAGTTGGCAAAGCCGTCCAGGCCCTTGGCCTCGTAATAATTGGCGATCTCCAGATAGAGGTAAGCGGAGTAGAACTCCTTGTTGATCTGGTCGTTGAGCAGCTGGTAGACTTTCTGGTCCATGGTATATCCTCCTGTGATAAGGGTTTGAAAGGCTGCGGACCGCAGCCGGGTAGTTAGCTTAAACTTATCATAGCATACCGCCTCCCCGCTGTCAAGCGCCAGGGTGAGCGGGTCACACAGAGGGCGGGTTTTCCTTTCCGGCTGCCTATTGACAACCCCCTGCCTGGTGTGTATAATAATTTGCAGTCAAGTTGCATTTTCGCGGCGGGCGGGCTCCAAAGGGGCGGCCTGCCGCTCGTTTTGCGCGGGGGCGTTTTCCCCGCACGGAGGTTTTGAAAGCATGAGCAAACTGAAACGGACCCTGGCCGCCCTGGCGGCAGCCTGCCTCGCCCTGGCCCTGCTGGCCGGGTGCAGCCCGTCCGCCCCCGAAAACACCGGTGCGGCCTCCGCCCCCGGCGGCGGGGACGAAACCACCCTGCGGGTGGTGGCCACCATCTTCCCCATCTACGACTGGGCTAGGGAGGTGCTGGGCCAGGTGCCCGGCGTCGAACTGGTCTGGCTGCAGGACACCGGCGTCGATATGCACAGCTACCAGCCCACCGCCGAGGATATGCTGCTGGTGTCCTCCTGCGATTTGTTCCTGTATGTGGGCGGCACCTCGGACAACTGGGTGGACGACGCTTTGCAGGAGGCCGTCAACAAGGACATGGAGGTGGTCAGCCTGCTGGACGTGCTGGGGGACGCCGCCCGTCTGGAGGAGCTGACCGAGGGGATGCAGGCCGGTCATGAGGACCACGACGGCCATGCCCACGACGGCAGCGCCGAGTACGACGAGCACGTCTGGCTGTCCCTGCGCAACGCCGGGGTCCTGACCGGGGCCATCGCCGATGCCATGGGCCGGCTGGACCCCGCCCACGCGGAGGATTTTGCCGCCAATGCCGCCGCTTACACCGAACGGCTGGCCGCTCTGGACGGGGAATACCAGGCGGCGGTGGACGCTTCGCCGGTGCACACCCTGCTGTTCGGCGACCGGTTCCCCTTCCGCTACCTGGTGGAGGACTACGGCCTGGACTACTACGCGGCTTTCCCCGGCTGCTCGGCCGAGACGGAGGCCAGCTTTGAGACGGTGGCCTTCCTGGCCGGCAAGGTGAAGGAACTGAACCTGCCCGCTGTGCTGGCCATCGAGAACTCCGACCACCGGGTGGCCGGGACCATCGCCCAGAACGCCGGCAACGGCGCAAAGGTCCTGACGCTGGACTCGATGCAGGGCGTCACCGGCGAGGACGCTGCGGCCGGCACCACCTATCTCTCCATCATGGAGTCCAACCTGGAAGTATTGAAGCAAGCGCTGGCTTGAGGAGGCACGCATGGCCCTTATCACCTGTCAAGACGTGACCCTCGGGTATGAGAACACCCGGGTGGCCGAACACCTCTCCTTCACGGTGGAGGAGGGGGATTACCTGTGCATCGTGGGCGAGAACGGCTCGGGCAAGTCCACCCTGATGAAGACCCTGCTGGGCCTGCGGGCCCCGCTGGCGGGGCACATCGCCTTTGGGGATGGCCTGCGCAAAAACGAGATCGGCTACCTGCCCCAACAGACCCCCATCCAGCGGGATTTCCCTGCCAGCGTGCAGGAAGTGGTGCTGTCGGGGTGCCTGGCCCGGTGCGGGCTGCGCCCCTTTTATTCCAAAGAGGAAAAGGCCCTGGCCGCCCGCAACATGGAGCGGCTGGGCATCACGCCCCTGGCCCGCCGGTGCTACCGGGAGCTGTCGGGCGGGCAGCAGCAGCGGGTGCTGCTGGCCCGGGCGCTGTGCGCCACCCGCAAGCTGCTGCTGCTGGACGAGCCGGTGGCCGGCCTGGACCCCAAAGTCACCGCGGAACTGTACGACCTGATCGCCGAGCTGAACCGCGCCGACGGCATCACCGTCATCATGATCAGCCACGACATCGCGGCGGCGGTGCGGTACGCCAGCCATATCCTGCACATCGGGGAGGGCCAGCGCCTGTTCTTCGGGACGGCGGCGGCCTACCGCACCAGCCCGGTGGGGCAGATGTTCGTCCCCTGCACCCTGGAGGACGGCGCGAAAGGAGGGGACAACGCATGACGGCCCTGGAAACGTTACAGTATTACTTCGCCTTTCCCTTTGTCCGCTACGCCCTCATCGTGGGGGTGCTGATCGCCCTGTGCGCCTCCCTGTTCGGGGTGACGCTGGTGCTCAAGCGGTTCTCCTTCATCGGGGACGGTTTGTCCCATGTGGCCTTCGGAGCCCTGGCCATCGCCGCCGTGTTCAACCTGACCGACGAGATGCTGCTGGTCCTGCCGGTGACGGTGGCCGCGGCCATCCTGCTGCTGCGGGGCGGCCAGAGCGCCCGCCTGCAGGGCGACGCCGCCATCGCGGTGCTCTCGGTGGGCACCCTGGCGGTGGGCTATCTGCTGATGCACCTGTTCTCCACCAGCACCAACCTCTCGGGCGACGTGTGCAGCACCCTGTTCGGCTCCACCTCCATCCTCACCCTGACCCAGGCGGAAGTCTGGCTGTGCGTGGTGCTGTCGGTGGCGGTCATCGCCCTGTTCCTGGTGTTTTACAACCGCATCTTCGCCGTCACCTTTGACGAGGCTTTCGCCACCGCCACCGGCCTGCCCGCCGGGCGGTACAGCCTGCTCATCGCGGTGGTCATCGCGGTCATCATCGTACTGGCCATGAACCTGGTGGGCTCGCTGCTCATCTCGGCCCTCATCATCTTCCCGGCGCTGTCGGCCATGCGGCTGTTCAAGAGCTTCAAGGCCGTCACCATCTGCTCCGCCGCCGTCTCGGTGGCGGGGGCCGCCGCCGGCATCCTGATCTCCATCCTGGCCGGCACCCCGGTGGGCTCCACCATCGTGGCAGTGGACCTGGGGGTGTTCGCTCTCTTTGCCGTGCTGGGCGCCCTCACCGGCCGCACCGCCTGAAACCAGACGCAAAGACCGCTCCTGCATGGGAGCGGTCTTTTTGTTTGTCCTGTGTTCAGAACCCGAACAGCCCTTTCTTCCGGTAGGGCTCGCTCTCGGCCGAGAGCACCTTGTACCCGGTGGGGTCCAGCGCGGCGGCAAGCTCCGCCTGCCCCACCGGCTCCTCCGCGAGGATGACACACTCCCCCTTCTTGTGGGAGGACGTCACCTTCTTCACCGGGAAAGCCCGCCGGACGGTCTCATTGACATGGGCCTCGCACATCGAGCAGGCCATGCCGTCGATCTTTGCAGTCGTCTTGTACATAAACGCTCCTTTCCTGACTGCCGGGGCGTCACCCCAGCGCCACATCCAACATCATCATGACGGTAAAACCCAGCGCAAAGGCCAGGGGCCCCGCGTCCGAGTGCTCGCCCTCGGCCATTTCGGGGATCAGTTCTTCCACCACCACATAGAGCATGGCCCCGGCGGCAAAAGCCAGCAGCCAGGGCAGCGCCGGCACCACCAGCTCGGCCGCCAGCAGGGTGACGGCGGCCGCCAGCGGCTCCACCACCCCGGAGGCCACCCCGCCGGCAAAGGCCCGGGGCCGCGACCCGCCTTCGGCCCGCAGGGGCAGGGAGACGATGGCCCCTTCCGGGAAGTTCTGGATGGCGATGCCCAGCGAGAGGGCCAGTGCCCCCGCCGCCGAAATATCGGCCCCGCCGGTGAGCATCCCGGCGTAGACCACCCCCACCGCCATCCCTTCGGGGATGTTGTGCAGGGTGACGGCCAGCATCATCATGGTCAGGCGGGGCAGGCGTGCCGGAGGGCCTTCCGGCCGGCTGGCGTTCTGGTGCAGGTGGGGGATCAGGTGGTCCAGCAACAGCAGGAACAGCACCCCCACCCAGAACCCGCCGGCGGCGGGCACAAAGGCCCAGACCCCCAGCCCGGCGGCTTCTGCCTCCTCCAGGGCGGGGATCAGCAGGCTCCACACCGACGCCGCCACCATGACCCCGGCGGCAAAGCCGGACAGCACCCGCTGCACGCTGCGGCGCAGCTGCCGCCGCAGGAAAAACACGCACCCCGCGCCCAGCGATGTGCCCAAAAAAGGGATCAGCAATCCCCATGCGATCTGTGCAGTCATTGTCAAAACCTCGCTTTTCCGTGTGTTCTGCCTCTCCTCCTCACTCTATTCCGCAGCGGGGCCCGGCGTCCCCGGCCCGCTCTCTCTGTTCTCAGCGGCCCGCCCCGGTCAGGCCGCCCCCGGCTTTCGTTTGGCAGGGGCGGCCCGGCGTGCAGGCGCTCCGGCATGGCTTTATTATAGTTAGTTACAACATACTTGTCAAGCTGAAAACCGCCGCGCCCGGAACAAAGGGTGCGGCGGCTGTTTTTATCTTTTCTTTTTCCGGTCCCGGGCCAGCCAGAGCAGGGCCCCCAGGATACAGACTGCGAAAGCAGCCCGGTGAAGGGTCCTGCCCCAGGCAGGCCGTGCCAGCAGACAGAACAGGCTCACCAGCGCCATGGGCAAACTGATGCCGCACGCTGCCGCCGAAACGGTCCGCACCCGCCTGCCCATCGCGTCATCCCAGCGCCGGGCGCTGAGGCCCAGCACCGCAAAGATTCCAAAAGTGAGCAGCTCCGAAACAAAATAGATTCCATTCATGACAGAAAACCTCGCTGCGTGCCGGCAGCGGCGCCCGCCGGCCGGCGCTCCTTTGTTGGTTCCCATTATAGTTAGTCTGCACATACCTGTCAACCCCAAAATCCGCCGCCCCTCTTTTGGGTGCGGCGGTTTTTTGCAGCCGGCGGAGCAGCCCCAGGACCGCGCAGGCCGCCATGAACAGGACAAGGGGCTGCCCTGCGGCGCACAGCAGCGGGGGGCTATCGCGGGCGCTGCTTTATGACAGGATCTCCTTGCGGATGGCGGCGATCAGCTGTTCCATCAGCCCCACCCGGTTGAAGGGGGTCATCAGGTAGAAGCCGTCGGCGTAGGGGGCGGCGGCTTTGGCGGCAGCCAGGGAGATTTCCAGCCCCAGAGCCTCCCCCTGGGCGCGGCCGGCCCCCTCGTAGCGCCGGATGAGGTCGGGGTCGATGTGGATGCCGTTGACCTCGTTTTCCATAAAGAGGGCGTTGCGGTGGCTGACCACCGGCAGGATGCCCGCCAGCAGTTTGGAGCCGGGCAGGGCGGCGCGGGCGGCGGCCAGGTTCTCCACCGCCTGCCGCGAGAGGATGGGCTGGGTCAAAAAGCCGGCCATCCCGTTTGCGGCCTTTTCTTTCGCGCGGCGCAGCTCCACGTCAAAGTTGCGGGCGTTCAGGTTCAGCGCCCCGAACACCGTCATACCCGGCAAAGCCTCGCCGGGGGCGGCCAGGGTGTGGATGTACTGCGCCAGCTTGCGGGAGTTGAACTGGTAGACGGTTTTCACCTCGTCCCGCTCGGCGGTGGGGATGGGGTCGCCGGTGATGGCCAGCACTTCCCGCACCCCTTCGGCGTACAGGCCCAGCAGCAGGGCTTTGGTGGCGTTCAGGTTGCGGTCCCGGCAGGTCATGTGGGGCATGGCGACCAGCCCCAGCTCCCGCCGCAGCTTGCAGGCCGTCAGGGACGAGTCCACCCGCGCCCGGGCGATGGGGCAGTCCGCGATGGTCACGGCGTCCGCGCCGGCCAGCTGCAGCCGCCGGGCCGACGCCATGTAGCCGGTCAGGTCAGCGTCCCTGGGGCTGTCCAGCTCCACCGCGATGACCTTTTTCCCCTCCGCCAGCTTGCGCAGGAAGGGGTCGTCCAGCACGGGGGCGGGCGTTTCGGGCGCGGCGGGCGCGGGCGCGGGGGCCGCAGGCGCAATGGGCATGGGGGTGCGTTCCAGCAGCTGGCGCATGGCCCGGATGTGGGCCGGGGTGGTGCCGCAGCACCCGCCCAGGATGACCACGCCCTGCTGCCGGATGCGGCACATCTCCTGGGCAAAATAGTCGGGCCGGCCCTGGTAGACCACATGGTCCCGGGCCACCAGCGGGTAGCCGCCGTTGGGCATGGCGGCCGCCGGCAGCCCGCACCCCGCCAGCGCCGGCATCACCGACCGCATGGCGCTCGGGGCCAGCAGGCAGTTGAGGCCCACCGCATCCACCGCGCCGCAGGCAGCCATCCGGGCGGCCAGCGCCCGCACCGAGACCCCCTCCCGGGTATAGCCGTCGGGCAGGGAGGCGAAGGACACCAGAACAAACGCTTCGGGCCGGCGGCTCTTGATGTAGGCGGCCGTCTCGGCCACGCCGGCATCGGTGCTCAGCGTCTCGAACAGGAAGTTGACCGCCCCCAGCTCGAGGAACAGTTCTGCCGCCGCCCGGTAGCTGGCTCCGGCGGGACCGGCCTCCGTGTCCGGGGCGGGGCCCAGGTCGGCAAAGACGGCGGCGTTCTCCCCTGCCGCCTCGCAGGCCAGACGCCAGCCCTCCCGGGCCAGCTGCCGCCAGCTCTCGGCGCCCCCCGCCGCCATCCGGGGCAGGCCGAAGGTGTTGGTCTTGATCGCCTCAGCCCCGGCCTCGAGGTATTCCCGATGGACGGCCAGGACCCCTGCGGGATCGGCGAGGTTTGCCTGTTCGCATTCCAGGCCCGGCCGGCCTTTATAATAGGTGCCCATCCCGCCGTCGAACAGCAGGACGCGCTGTGCAAGAATGTCGCGCGCGTTTCGCATAGTGATGCTTCCCTTCCCTTTTTGCTCTGTGCCGTCCGTGCAGCGCAGGCTGTTAAAAAAGTCCCGCACGGACGACACGTGCGTACGGGCGGGACACATACAGGGAAATTCAGCGCAGAGAGTGTGCGAGCCCGCAGGGCGAGTGCGCGGTTCTGCACTGAATTTTGTCCCCAGGGGCAGCAGCGGCGAAGCGCGTCCGGTGGACGAAACAGCGAGCCGCCGCTGGCGCAGCGCTCCGATTTTCGCAAGTGCTCGCACGCTGCGAAAACCGGTTAAGCGCAAGAGGGTTAGGGGGAAGGAATTTCTGCCGCGCGACTGCGCGCAGAAATGGGTTCCCCCTAAAGCGTGTCGAAAGACACGCCGTGTTATCAGTTTAGCGGTTTCGGGGCGAATGTCAAGCGGCTCTTGCATAAAAGGCGCATATATGCTATATTTGTCTCCACACCATGAGAGGGAGGAATGCACCATGCGCCATGCTGGCACACACGACATCGAAACGCCCCGGCTGCTTCTCCGCCGCCTTACCCCGGCGGACGCCCCGGCCATGTACCGCAACTGGGCCAACGACCCCGCCGTCACCCGCTTTCTGCGGTGGGAACCCCACAAGGACGAAACCGAGACCTTCGCCCTGCTGACGGCCTGGGAAGAGCTGTACCAAAACCCCGACTACTACCAGTGGTGCATGGTGGACAAGGCCACCGGCGAGGTGTTCGGCTCCATAAGCATCTGCAACGGCCTGGCGGGAGAGCCTGAGGCCGCCGCCACCTGGCGCCGCCTCGGCTTCGACATATCGCAGGGCGAGTGGGAACCGGGCTACTGCATCGGCCGGGCCTGGTGGGGCAAAGGCTACACCACCGAGGCGCTGAACGCCGTGGTGGACTACTGGTTCACCCGGACGGACAGCACATGGCTGGCCTGCTTCCACGCGGTGGGCAACCCCGCCAGCGGCGCGGTGATGCAGAAGGCAGGCTTTGTCTACGACCACGACGACATATACCATAAATTTGACGGCAAGCCGGTGCCCTGCCATACCTATCTTTTGACGCGGGACGCCTGGCAGGCAAGAAAGGACACACTTTGAGCGAATTATACGATATTTTGGTGGAAACGCCCCCCACCTCCACCCTGCTGCTGGCGCTGGACCAGGGGGCCTTTGACTGCGAGCGCAGCCTGAAAGAGCTGGCCGCCCTGTGCGAAGCCAACCATATGCAGGCGGTGGGCGAGGTGGTGCAAAAGCGCTCCACCCCCGAGACCGGCACCGTCCTGGGCAGCGGCAAGCTGGAGGAAGCCCGCCTCGCCGCCGAGCAGCTGGGGGCCCAGTGCGCCGTCTTTGACGGGGAGCTGACCGGCAGCCAGCTGCGGAACATCTCGTCGGCGGTGGGCATCGAGGTCATCGACCGCACCATGCTGATCTTGGAGATCTTCCGCAGCCGGGCCGTGACCAACGAGGGCAAACTGCAGACCGAGCTGGCCCTGCTGAAGTACCGTCTGCCCCGCCTGCAGGGCATGGGCGAAAGCCTGAGCCGCCAGGGCGGCGGCGGGGGCGGCGGGGCCGGCGCGCGCCGTGGCGCAGGCGAGACCAAGCTGGAACTGGACCGCCGCCACATCCACGCCCGCATCGACACCCTGGCCGCCCGGCTGGCCGAGATGGAAAAGCGCCGGGGCGAGAGCCGCCGCGCCCGGGCCAAGACCGGGATGCCGGTGGTCAGCCTGGTGGGCTACACCAACGTGGGCAAGTCCAGCCTGATGAACGCCCTGTGCGGCCCCAGTGTGGCCGAGGCGGATATGCTGTTTGCCACCCTGGACCCCACCAGCCGCAAGCTGGTGCTGCCCAGCGGGATGGCGGTGCTGCTGGTGGACACGGTCGGCTTTGTCTCCCGGCTGCCCCACAACCTGGTGGAAGCCTTCAAGAGCACCCTCGAGGAGGCCGCCTGGTCGGACGTCATCGTCCAGGTGGCGGACGCCTCCGACCCCCAGCGGGAGGAACAGCTGGCCGTCACCGCCCAGGTGCTGGACAGCCTGGACTGCGCCGATATCCCCCGTCTCACCGTCTACAACAAGTGCGACAAGCCCGGCGCGGCCGCCTTCGACCCCGGCATCCTGCTCACCAGCGCCAAGACCGGGCTGGGGCTCGGCCATCTGCTGGCCCGTCTGGACGAGCTTTTGAGCGACCGTGTGCGGACCATCAAGGTCCTTTTGCCCTACGACGCGCTGGGCCTGGCGGCCCCCCTGCGGGACCGCGGCAGCGTCCAGACCGAGGAATACCGCCCCGACGGCCTCTATCTCGAGGCCATCGCCAAGCGGGAGGAACTGCACCTGTTTGAAAAGTATCTGGTCTGACCCCGGCGCTTCCCGCCGCAGGCCCTGCAAAGCGTACAAACCCTACAAAAGCTACAATTTCTACAGTTTTGATACCCCCTCTGGAGGCTGGAATGGCTCTGGAGGGGGTGTTCATTTTGTAGGAATTGTAGGGATTGTAGCGTTCCTCTTAGGCTCGCCTGCCGGTTGCCCTCTCCGTCATGTCGCTTCGCTCCATGCCACCTCTCCCACGGGGCGAGGCAAGTGCACGCCCGTGGGTGGCGGTCAGGCGGTGGTAAGGCGCACTTGCTCACAGCTTTGCCTTACAGCACAGTTTACCGTGTTTGACGGTGGTACACTTGGCTCCCCCCGCAGGGGCACGAACAGCGACCGCTGCCAGCAGCAGAAACAGGGAGCTGTGAGTGGCTGCGTAAGCGAGGCGCTGCCAGCGGTAGAAACAGCCGAGCTGGAGCAGGGGCAGCCGTCCAAATTTGCAAGCGCACCGCGTGCGCGACGCCAATTTGGGCAACGGCAACCCGGAGCAGCGCTCCGGTTTTTGCAAGCGCCCGCCGTGGCGCGCCGCAAAAAGCGGCTAAGCGCAAGAGGCCTGTCGAGCGAAGCGAGACTGAGAGGGCCATAGGAGGGCCATAACCCTATAAAACACAAAAACCCGCCTGGCAGCGGGCAGTGCCGCCGACCGCGTCCGGCGGACGAGGCAGGGAGGCGGCGCTGGGGCCGCGGTCTGCTCTTTTCAAGCGCCAGCTTATGGCGCGCAGAAAAGGCAGGGCACCGCAACCCGTTTTCCTATAAAACACAAAAACCCGCCTGGCAGCGGGTTTTTGTGTATAGAGGGGTGGGAAAGTATATAAAGCAGTAAATCTCAACTTAAACGGCGCTCCGCAGCCCTGTGCGGCGGCGCTCTGTGATTTGTATTATACCCAATTTTGATTTATTGTCAAATTGTAAATTTTTCAAATGCCTTATTATTTCACTTTACATTTGAGGCAAAACTTTATATAATTAATTTCAGAACAAGTCGCTTGCGCCTTTTAGGCTGCTTTTGTGATTTTTTACAACTGAAAACTTTATTTACAGAAAAATTTATCTATTTCACCAGAAATAGAGCATTGGAGGTAACCCTACTATGGATGATTTGGACCGCAAGATCCTTTCCCTGCTGGCCCACAACGCGCGGATGCCCGTCAAGGAGATCGCCGAGCACGTCTCGCTGACCAGCCCCGCCGTTTCCAGCCGCATCCACAAGCTGGAGGCCGACGGCATCATCGGCGGGTACACCGTCGTCCTCAAGCGGCCGGCCAACCGCCTGTATGTGGACGCCCTCATCAGCCTGTCGGTGGCCCCTTCCGAGCGGGAGGGCCTTTTGAACCTTTTGCAGAACAGCAAAGAGGTGCTGCAGTGCTACCACGTCACCGGTGAGTACACCTTCCTGATCAAGGTCAGCTGCGGCAGCATGATGCAGCTGGAACAGCTGATCTTGCAGTTCCAGAAGCTGGGCAGCACCTGCACCCAGATCATCCTGTCCACCCCGGTGGATCACGGGCCGCTGGACGCGCTGCAGCTGTAACGCCGCGCCCCGCGCCGGGCGTCCCCTACAAAAGCTACAATTCCTACAGTTTCTACACCCCCTCCCACACCCGGGACGGGGGTATCGTTTTGTAGAACTGTAGAAACTGTAGGATTTGTAGCGCTCCTATTGCCCGGAAGGCTTTGCCCCCTACAAACGCTACAATTCCTACAATTTGCACACCCCCTTCCCTTGTCCGGGATGGGGTATCGTTTTGTAAAACTGTAGAAACTGTAGGATTTGTAGCGTTCGTATTGCCTGGGAAAATTTCCTCCGCTTTTGGGGCGAGGGTCGCAATTTCAGCCGTGTGTCATTCGTATAGCATATGACGGCGCCCGACAGGACGCATAAACAGGGCCGCTGCGGCCCATCCTGTGAGCATACGCCGCACAAAACAATTTTCAGGATATACGAAAGGAACCGCCCTTCTATGAAGATGAAAAAGCTATTGACCGCCGCTGCCGCCGCCTCGCTGGCCCTTTTTGCCCTGGTGGGCTGCGGGGGCAAGGACGCCTCTTCCGGCCAGGCTGAGGCCAAAGACTACGCCCAGATCATCCACGACGCCCGCACCGACGAGGTCAACGAGGCGATGCTGATCCTCTCCTCGGACGCGGAAGGCAACTTCACCGCCACCGACGGCCCCGTTGCCGACATGACCGAGGACGACATCAAAGCCCAGGCCGACAACTTCATCCTGCCCATGCTGGGGCTGGAGGCGGGCGACTATGAGGAGTTTGCCGCCTCGGTGTCCACCATGAACGTCCGCAGCTACGGCGTGGCCATCGTCAAGCCCGCCGAGGGCAAGGCCGCCGACGTCCAGGCCGCCCTGGAAAACTACGTCACCAGCCAGCAGCTTTCGATGGAGCACTACCTGGCCGACCAGTACGAGATCGCCAAGGCGGCCACCGTCACCACCGTCCCCTCGGGCGAGGTGGTGCTGGTCTGCTGCGAGGATTCCGACACCGTCCTCGCCGCCATCGAAGATGCTCTGGCAGCCTAAACGTCCCTTTGCAGCCCGCAGAACGAGCTTATTGTAAAAAGTCCCGCCCGGACGACATGTGCGTACGGGCGGGACACATACAGGGAAATGGAGCGCTGAGAGTGTGCGAGGCCCCTCGGGCCGAGTGCGCGGTTCAGCGCTTCATTTTGTCTAAAAGGGGGATACCAGGGGGGAAGAATTTCTGACCTGCGTATGCAGGCAGAAATTGGTCCACCCTGGAACGTGGCGCAAGCCACACTTGGCGGGCTGTTTTTTTGCGGCAAAATATGGTATACTACTGCCAGTGTCACCAACAACCGAAGGCAGGAGCGGCTATGAAAGCAACCATCATCATTCCCAATATCAACGGCAAGGGCTGGCTGAAAGACTCCATCGAGTCGGTCTACGCCCAGACCGAACAGGACTTCCACCTCATCGTGGTGGATAACGGTTCCACCGACGAGAGCCTCGAGCAGGCCCGCAGCTACTGCGGCAGGCCCAACTTCACCCTGATCGAAAACGGTGAGAACACCGGCTTTTCCCACGCGGTGAATCAGGGCATCGCCCTGGCCGGCAGCGAGTATGTGGTCCTGTTCAACAACGACGCTTTCGCCGAGCCCGACTGGCTGGAACAGCTGATCCGCACCGCCGACCGCGACGAGCGCATCTTTGCCGTCCAGAGCCTGATGATCCGCCACTTTGAGCGGGAGCTGGCCGACGATGCCGGGGACTATGTCACCTGGATGGGCTTTGCCTGCAAGACCGGCGACGGCCGCCTTGCCAGCCGCTACGCAAAGCAAAGGCGCATCTTCTCGGCCTGCGGCGGGGCGGCGCTCTACCGCAAGCGCATTTTGGACGAGATCGGCGTCTTTGACGAGAACTTCTTTGCCTATTTCGAGGACGTGGACCTGAGCTGGCGGGCCAACAACGCCGGCTACAAGTGCGTGCTCTGCCCGGCCGCCCGCTGCTACCACATCTGCGGGGCCAGCACCGGCGCGGTGCGGTACAACGCCTTCAAGAGCCGCCAGAGCGGCCGCAACAGCATCCTTCTGCCCCTGAAAAACGAGCCCGCCCTCATGCTGCTGGTCAACGCCCTGCCCCTGCTGGCGGGGTATCTGCTCAAATGCTACAAGTTCCACCGGCAGGGCTTCGGCGAGGCGTGGGACGCCGGGATGCACGAGGCCTTCGCCATTTTGCGGGAGGGCCGGCTGGGCAAGCGGCCTTTCCGCCTGCGGGACCTGCCCCACTACCTGCTGATGGAAGTGTGGATGATCTGGAACATGGTCCCCTACCTGTGGTACCGCCTCGTCATCGTGCCCCTGAAACTGAAATGAACCACAAAACGCCCCGCCATTCCTGCAACGGAACAGCGGGGCATTTTCTTAGACGTCAGACGGTGGCCGTGTCGTCCGCGATCAGCAGCACGCTGCCGTCGGCGGAACAGTCGGCGGTGTAGTGCGCGCCGGGGCGGGCCGTGCCCGAGGCGATGCGGTCGGCCAGGGCCTGCTCCACCGCACGGTCCACCTGGCGGCGCAGTTCCCGCGCGCCGTAGGGGCTGGCGGCTTTGGCCGCGAGGGCCCGGCAGACCTTGGGGGTGTGGGTCAGGGTGTAGCCGCTGCGGGCGGCACGCTGCTCCAGCTGGCCCAAAAGCCGGTCGGCAATGGCCGAAAGGCTCTCGGGGCCCAGCGGGCGGAACACGATCATGTCGTCCAGACGGCCCAGCAGCTCGGGGCGGAAAAAGCTCTTGGCCTCGGCGATGGCCTGCTGGGCCTGCTTTTCAAACACGGCCTCCTGCCCGGCGGCAAAGCCCAGAGGCGCGGCCTGCCCGGCCAGAAAGCGCGCCCCGAGGTTGGCCGTCAGCAGGACGATGGTGTTGGTGAAATCCGCCTTGCGGCCGGCGGCGTCGGTGAGGCAGCCGTCCTCCAAAAGCTGCAAAAGGATGTTCTGGATGTCGGGGTGGGCCTTTTCGATCTCGTCGAACAGCACCACGCTGTAGGGCCGCCGGCGGACCGCCTCGGTGAGCTGGCCGCCCTCGTCGTGGCCCAGATAGCCCGGCGGCGCACCCAGCAGGCGGGCCACCGTGTGGGCCTCCTGGTATTCGGACATATCAAATTTGAGCAGCGCCTTGTCGCTGCCAAACCAGCTGCGGGCCAGCGCCTTTGACAGCGCGGTCTTGCCCACGCCGGTGGGGCCTAAAAACAGCAGCGCCCCGATGGGCCGGCCCGGCTCCCCCAGCCCGGTGCGGCTGCGGCGGATGGCAGCGGCCACGGCGGCCACGGCCTTTTCCTGCCCCACCACCTCCTGCGCGAGACGGCATTCCAGCAGGGCCAGACGCTCCCGCTCGGCCTCTCCCACCCGCTCGGCGGGGATGCCGCTGGCCCGGGCCACCACCCGCGCCATGTCCTCCCTTGTCAGGGCGGGGCCGCTGCGGCCCTCCTTTTCGGCCCGGATGCGGGCGGCGGCGCAGGCTTCGTCCATCAGGTCGATGGCCTTGTCGGGCAGGCAGCGCCCCGGCAGATACCGCACCGACAGTTCCACCGCGTCGTCCAGCGCCTCGGGCGGGATCAGCACCCCGTGATAGCGCTCGTAGCGGGGGGCCAGACCTTCCAGGATGCCCCGGGCCTGCTCAGGGGTGGGCTCCTCGATCTGCACCCGGCCGAACCGCCGCTCGAGAGCGGGGTCCTTCTGGATGTGGGTGCGGAACTCCTGGTTGGTGGTCGCGCCGATCATCTGCAGCTCGCCCCGGGCCAGCACCGGCTTTAAGATGTTGGCCGCGTCGATGGCCCCTTCGGCCGCGCCGGCCCCCACGATGGTGTGGAACTCGTCCACGAACAGGATGACCCCGCCGTCCCGCACCAGTTCTTCCAGCAGGCTTTTGAGGCGCTCCTCAAAGTCGCCGCGGTACTTGGTGCCGGCCACCAGGCTGGCCATGTCCAGCGCCAGCAGCCGCCGGCCCTTGAGGGCCCGGGGCACCTGCCCCGCCGCGATTCGCTGGGCCAGCCCCTCGGCCAGGGCGGTCTTGCCCACGCCGGGCTCCCCCACCAGGCAGGGGTTATTCTTCTGCCGCCGGCAGAGGATCTCGATCATCCGGTCCAGCTCCCTGTCCCGGCAAAAGACGGGGTCCAGTTCCCCGTCGGCGGCGCGGCGGGTCAGGTCCCGGCAGTATTTGTCGCTGGCGCGGCTGCCCCTGGGCGCGCCGGACGCCGCCCGGGGCTGGACCGGCAGGGTCAGCTGTCCCGACATCTGGCGGCACTCCCGCACGGCCTCGCTCAGCTGCAGCCCCATCGAGGCCAGCATCACCCCCGCCGTGCACCCGCCGTCCTCCATCATGGCGCACAGCAGATGTTCCGGCTCGGCCCGGGGCTGCCGGGCGTTCTGGGCGTCGATCAGGGCGTAGTCGATGGCCCGGCGCAGCTCGGGGGCCAGGTCCTGCCGGCGCAGCCGCCGGGGCATGCCCTGCCGGCCCTCGGCCAGCTGGCGGCGCACCTCCTGTTCCCGGATGTTCTTCCCGGCCAGAAAGCGGCCCGCGGGCCCGTGGTCCTGCTGCAAAATGGCCAGCAGCAGGTGGCCGGTGTCGGCGCGGTCGCAGCCGTAGTTGCCGGCCAGCTCCACCGCCCCCTCCAGCACCCGGCCCGCCTCCCGCGAAAAGCCCTTGCCCCATCCTGCGCTGAAACGATCGAAAATTCCCATTGCCTGCTCCATTCCCGGCGTATGCGCCGATGCTCTCAACACCTACAGTATAGTCCCCCGGCGCGGGAAAAAATCAGTTCTTTCTGTCAAAGCGCACAAACAAAAGCGGCCCCCGTCCGTATAGGATGAGGGCCACGTGACGAGAGCCGCGTTTTTACTGTGCTCCGTTCATCCGGTCCACGAAGGCGGCGCTTTTGACGGTCAGCTCCACCCAGGCAGGGCGGAACCCGCTTTTGATGGCGCTGCGCACCGACCGCAGGTTGCTCCACGCCGCACAGTAGAACGGGACTTTGCCCCGCTCCAGAATGGCCAGCGCCAGCCGGCTGGTGAGGGCCGAGGCAATGCCCTGCCGCCGGTAGGCGGGCAGGACGTCCACCCCGATCTGCCACATCCCCTCGCAGTCCGCCGAGCAGGCCGCAAAGCCTGCCAGCTCGCCGCCGTCATAGGCCCCGATGCCCAGCACGTCCAGTTCCCTGCGGTCTTTGCACAAAGCGTTGGACCATGTGCCGGTATAAAGGGGGCCGAAGTCCGCCGGTCCCAGCATTTTGAGCGGGTAAGGGCTGTCCAGAGGGCGCAGGGCCCCGAGGTCCGGCAGGAAGTATTCCGCCATGAAGCAGACCTTCGCCCCCTGTTCCCGCACCGCATCCTCCAGCACATGGAGGGCGGGGGTCTCAAAGCAGTGTTCCACAGGGAACCGGCGGATGTAGCCGGCGGCGGCCTCCCGGAAGGGCTCGCTGACCGAAGCTACGATGTTGCTGCCGTAGGAGATCAGATGGCAGTCAAACGGCAGGGTGAGGTATTTCCGCGCCCGCGGGTCGGGCACAGAGGTGACCACTACATTGTCTTCCCGCGCAAAATCCTCCGGGCTGCAGTGGGCGTCGATGGCCGACTGCTCCATGGCCAGCCGCAGGATGCTCCGATTGGTGAAATCCATTGCCTTCTCTCCTCCTATGCAAAAACGGCGGCCCCGCCCCCGGAGGGAACAGGAACCGCCGTTTGCCTTACTGGTTTTCCATGGCGGCCAGGGCCTTTTTCAGGTTCTTGGCGATCTGGTCGGGGCAGCTGGTGGGCTTGGGCCCGCAGGTGACGCCCTCCATCCGGGCGATGGCGTCCTCCGCCTTCATCCCCTTGAGCAGGCTGGCGATGCCTTTCAGGTTGCCGTTGCAGCCGCCCATCACCTCGATGGACTCAATGGTGTGGTCGGGCGCGAGCTCGATCTTGGTCATGCGGGAGCAGGTGCCCTGGTTGGGATATGCAAAAGTCATGGGATACGTCCTTTCTTTTCTGTTGAATATGTTGCGCGGCCCGCAGGCGCGCCTGTCGGTTGCCCTCTCCGTCACAGTCCGCTTGCGCGTCCTGTGCCACCTCTCCCACAGGGCGAGGCAAGTGCACGCCCGTGGGTGGCGGTTAGGCGGTGGTAAGGCAAACTTGCTTACGGCTTCGCCTTACACGCCGTTTGCCGGGTTTGACGGCGGTACACTTGGCTCCCCCGTGTACGGGGGAGCTGGCGAGACGCCCGCAGGGCGGCGAGACTGAGAGGGCTATTTCTGATACTGCTTTGCCAGCGCGTTGATCCGCTCGATCTGATCGTCCGCGGTGGTGCAGGTGCCCACCGGGTGGGGGTGGGCGGTGTTCGAGCCGTGGAAGTCGGTGCCGCCGGTCACGATCAGGCCGTACTGCTCGCACAGGGCGCGGCATTCGGCCTTGTCGGCCTCGCTGTTGCGGGGGTGGTCGATCTCGATGCCGTCCAGCTTGCCCTCCGCCACGAGCTGCCGCACCAGCGGCATACTCTTGTAGACGGTGGGGTGGGCAAACACCAGCACGGCCTTGGCCGCCCGGGCGGTGGCGATGACTTCCTCCACCGGCGGGTACTCGGGGCTGTGCAGGACGATGCCCCGCGGTTCCCAGCCGAACAGGTAGTGGTACACCTCGCCGTAGATGCTGTCGGCCAGGCCCAGCTCGTGCAGCGCCTGCATGATGCCGCTTTTGAACAGCACGCCGCTGTCTTTGGCGTACTCCAGCGCCTGCTCGGTGCGGAACTGCGGGTACAGCGCTTCCAGCTCCCGCGCGCTCTGCAGGCAGCACTCGTTGCGGCGGCGGCGCATGGTGTCGCAGTGGGCCCGCAGCTCGGGGCAGTCCTGCGGCCAGTAGCACAGCAGGTGGACCCGGTGTTTGCGCTCGTAATCGTAGCCGGTCAGCTCAGTGGCAGGGATCAGGCGCACCCTGTCCTGGACCGGGTGCCGGTAACAGTATTCGGCGCTCAGCAGGGTGTCGTGGTCCGAGATGGCCATGGTGTCCAGCCCGGCCCGGGCCGCCATCACCGCCAGGCGGTGGATGGGCACCGACCCATCCGAACAGGTGGAATGATTGTGCAGGTCGCCAGCCATGGCGAAGCCTCCGCCTCCTTTGCGTTTTCAAGAATCCGTCCGGCCCGAAAGCCGAATGCCCCCGGACCGGACGCTTGCGTTTAGTGCTTGTAGAAGTTGATGAGGCAGCCGTCCGCCAGAATCTGCCGCTCGTCGCTGGTCAGCGGCGCGATGGACAGGGTGAAGGCGGCGGGCTGGTCCCCCAGCACGTAGGCGGTGATGCCGGACAGGTCGCCGGCCAGGGCCTTGCGGGCGTTCGGGATCAGGATATAGTCCCCCAGGCCGAAGGGGGTGGGCCCGGCGATCTGGAAGGGCAGCATACCCCAGTTGATGAGGTTGGAGCGGTAGCGCTTGGTCGCGTACTCCACCGCGATGTTGGCCCCCGCGCCCAGCACGCGCTGGCAGCTGGCAGCCTGCTCGCGGGCCGAGCCGTCGCCCGGCTTGACCGCAAAGATGGTGGACGCGATCTGGACGTCGTCCCAGGTCAGCGCCTCGCAGCCGGGCACCGTGCGGATCCTGGCCAGCAGGGCCTCGTCCCCCTTGCCGGCGCGGCGGGCGGCCTCCTCGGCCTGGACCTCTTTCGCGCGGCCCACATAGGCGGGGTCCTTGCGGCTGAGGGTGAACTCGGCCAGGCCCAGGGGGTTGGAGCGGTAGGAACTGGTCTCGCCCGAGGGGATCAGCTCGTCGGTGGTGGTGACGGGGTCGGTGATGTAGGACGCCACCTTCAGCAGCAGATTGTCCCCCAGCGGGGCGATCTCAGGCCAGTCCTTGATGTTGGGGCCCAGCTTGAGCAGGGCGTCGTAATCCCCGTGGCCAAAGCCCTGGTAGACGCGGGCCTGGTAGCTCGCGTCGTCGAACTCGTAGTCGGGGACGGTGGGGTCGTAGTCGATGGCGGTGGCCGGGGTCAGGATGCCGCCGTTGGCCGTGGTGGCCGCGATGCTGCGGGCATCCATCAGGGCGACGCCCGCCAGCTGGCCCGCGCCCGGCTTGGAGCCCTCGCGGCTGGGGAAGTTGCGGGTGGTGTGCCGGATGGACAGCGCCCCGTTGAACGGCACGTCGCCCGCGCCGAAGCACGGCCCGCAGAAGGCGGTGCGGATGGTGGCGCCCGAAGCCATCAGGCTGGACAGGGCCCCGGCCTTGTCCAGCGCCATCATGACCGGCTGGCTGGCGGGGTAGACGCTGAGGGAATACTCGTTGCAGCCGCCGGTGTGGCCCTTGAGGATGGACGCCGCCTCGATGATGCTGTCGTACAGACCGCCGGCGCAGCCCGCGATGACGCCCTGGTCCACCCGCAGTTTGCCGTTCTCGATCTTGGAGCACAGGTCCAGCTTGACGTCAGTGCGGCCCACCAGCTTCTGGACGTCCTGCTCGCAGGCGTGGAGGATGTCCTCCAGGTTGGCGTTCAGCTCCTCGATGGTGTAGGCGTTGGAGGGGTGCATGGGCAGGGCGATCATGGGCCGGATGGCCGACAGGTCCACCTTGACCACGCCGTCGTAGTAGGCCAGGTCGGCCGGGGCCAGGGGCTTATAATCCCCGGCGCGGCCGTGGACGGCCAGATACCGCCGGGTGGTCTCGTCCGTCTCCCAGATGGAGGACAGGCAGGTGGTCTCGGTGGTCATGGCGTCGATGGCGTTGCGGGTGTCCTGCCTCAGGCTGGCCACGCCGGGGCCGATGAACTCCATCACCTTGTTCTTGACATAGCCGCTCTTGAACAGCGCGCCCACCAGGGCGATGGCCACGTCGTGGGGGCCGCAGCCCACCGGCAGCGCGCCGGTCAGATAGACCGCCACCACGCCGGGGCGGGCCACGTCATAGGTGCGGCCCAGCAGCTGCTTTGCCAGCTCGCCGCCGCCCTCGCCGATGGCCATGGTGCCCAGCGCGCCGTAGCGGGTGTGGGAGTCGGAGCCCAGGATCATCTTGCCGCAGCCCGCGAACTTCTCCCGCATATACTGGTGGATGACCGCCAGGTGAGGCGGCACGAAGATGCCGCCGTACTTTTTGGCCGCCGACAGGCCGAACCGGTGGTCGTCCTCGTTGATGGTGCCGCCCACCGCGCACAGGCTGTTGTGGCAGTTGGTCAAAACGTAAGGCAGGGGGAACTTTTCCAGCCCCGAAGCCCGCGCCGTCTGGATAATGCCCACGAAGGTGATATCGTGGCTGGCCATCGCGTCAAACTTGATCTTGAGGTTGTCCTCGTCGCCGCTGGTGTTGTGGTCCTGCAGGATGCCCCATGCGATGGTGCCCTTTTTGGCCCCGGCCACAGCCGCGGCGTCAAAGCCCAGGGCCGCCAGGGCTTCCGGCGCATGGCCGTCCGCCGGGACCCACTGCCCGCGCGCCAGATACGCGCCGGTGCTCGTGCACTCGATCATTTCATTCGCCTCTCTCTCAAAATTTTTACTTTCCACACAAGACCCCGCCCGCATCCGCTGCGTGCCGGCCCCTGATTTTTATAGTATACCACGGTTTTACGAACAGGAAAAGAGGGCGCGGGCAAGGTTTTTGGGTTCCGCCTTCTCTGTCCCCAAAAACTTTTGCCAAACCGGTTGACAAACCCCGCCCGGTCTGCTAGAATAATAAAGCACCTTATGCAGGGTTAGCTCATCCGGTAGAGCGACTGCTTCCCAAGCAGTAGGCGGCGGGTTCGAGTCCCGTATCCTGCTCCATTTCAACAGCCCGTGTGAGCATCCGCTCACATGGGTTTTTCTTTTTTGTCTGCCACGAAAGGAGGCGCCGTCCATGCTGGATCTGCCGCGGCTGCTGTTTTTCCAGAACAAAAATTCCTATTCGGCCAGCCAGGCCGAGATGCGCTACCGCGCCGTGCCCGGCAAACGCACGACCCCGGAGGGCGGCGAGGAAGCCGTCCTGACGGTGGACATCTGGCCCGGCCCCTGGACCATCGACTACACCGACCCCGCCCTGCGCGCCCAGCAGGTCTTTCCCCTCACCGAGGAGGGCCGTGCCGCGGCCGCAGCCTGGATCAGCGGCACTTACTACAGCGACCCCGAGCGCTGGCAGTCCGCGCCGTCCATCCTGGACTGCGAGCCCTGGACCGCCCCGCCCGCAGAACAGGGAGAGGAGGGCGAAGGATGATCTACCGCCTGAAACCCCAGCAGGGCGACACCGTCGCGGTGCCGCAGCTGGTCTTTGCACGGCTGGGCGCGGCCGAGGAGGCCAGCGTCCGGGTGGCTTTGTATGTGCTGGCCACCGGCGTCACCGACCCCGACAAGCTCTGCGCCGACTTGAAGCTGCGCAGCCGCATCACCGCCGAGAGCGCCCTGGCCTACTGGGCCGGGGCCGGCCTGCTGGAACGCTACGACGAGAACGCGGCCCCCGGCGGCGGCGAGCCCGCCCCCACCCCCATGCGCTGGACCGAGATCGCCGCGGCCTCCCGCACCGACCCCATGATCGCCAGCCTGATCGACTGCGCCCAGACCACCTTCGCGCGGGCTTTGACCCACAGCGAGATGGAAAAGCTGGTGGCGCTCTACCTGCAGGAGGGCTTCGAGCCCGAGACGGTCATGCTCTGCCTGGCCTACCTGGCCGGCAAGGGCAAGCGGACCATGGGCGCTTTGAGCCACGAGCTGAAAGTCTGGCGGGCCGAAGGCGTCGAGACCGGCGAGGAGGCGGACGCCCACCTCAAACTGCTGGCCCTGCGGGAAAAGCGGGAGGCCTATGTGGCCAGCCTGCTGGAGACCGAGCCCGCCGCCCTGACCCTGGGCGGCAAAAAGGCCATCGCCCGCTGGTACGAGGTCTACGGCTACGACGACGCCATGGTCCAGGAAGCCGCCGTCCAGGCTGGCCCCAAGCGGGACCTGTGGTACTGGAACAGCATCCTCAAGACCTGGAACGCCAAGGGCCTGCGCACCGTGCGGGATGTGCGCGGCCCCGCCCCGGTGGCCGGGGCCAGCCGGAACATCCGGGTGGACCGCGAGACCCCCAGCGGCAACGATTTCCTGCAGGGGGCGCTGGACCGTCCCCGCCGGCACAAGAGGAAAGAGTAACCCAACTCCCCACCCTTTCCCCGCCGGGGACCTTTACGAAACGAAAGGAGAGAGACCATGCGCACACGAAACGAGCTGTATCAGGCGGCCATGCGGACGGTGTCGGCCCGGCGGCAGATGGCCCGGGCCGCCGCCCAGGATGCCCGGGCCGAAGCCGAAGCCGCCGTGCCGGGCCTGCAGGCCGCTGAGGACGCCGTCCGCACCTGCGGGGTGCGCTGCGCCCTGGCCGGGGCCCGCGGCGCAGACCGGGCGGCAGCCACCGCCGCCCTGGCCGAGGCCCGCCAGAAGCGGGACGCCCTGCTGATCGCCAGCGGGCGGTCTCCCCTGGCGCTGGAACCCAAATTCACCTGCCCCCTCTGCCAGGACACCGGCGTTGCGGAGGGCAAGACCTGCCAGTGCGTCCGCCGGGAGATGCAGCGGCTCCGCCGGGAGGAGATCGAGGCCATGTCCAGCCTGTCGGTGACCAGCTTCGACACCATGAAGCTGGACTACTACCCCAACACCCGCGACCCCCAGACCGGCCGCACCGTCCGCCAGTACATGGCCGAGCTGCTGGCCGACCTGCAGGACTACGCCGCCGCGTTCGACCTCGACAGCGAAAACCTGATGCTCACCGGCAACGCCGGCCTGGGCAAGACCCACGCCGCCCTGGCGGTGGCAGGCGCCGCCCTGGACAAGGGCTTCGACGTCATTTACATTTCCAGCCCCGACTTTTTCAGCCGGGTGGAAACGCTGCACTTCGGCTCCGACCCCGCCGGCGAAAAGGACGCCCTGCTGGAGACCGTCTCCGGGGCTGACCTGCTGATTTTGGACGACCTGGGCACCGAGTTCAATTCCAGTTTCGTCATCAGCACCCTGTACAGCCTGCTGAACGACCGTCTGGGCCGCCGCCGGCCCACCATCCTCACCACCAACATCACCGACGGCACCCTGCTGGAAAAGCTCTACACCGAAAAGGTGGCCAGCCGCATCTCGGCCTTCGTCCCCTACCGCTTTCTGGGCGAGGACATCCGCCTGAAAAAGGCGATGGAGGAGTGAGCCTTACCGCAGGGACAGGCCCAGATACTCTTCTGCTTCCCGGCGGATGATCTCTGTGTCATCCTGCCTGCCGATCGCTTTGCTAATATAGTACGCCTGGGTATAGGCTTCAGCGCTTTCTGCTTCTTCTCCTAGAAAGTAGCAGCACTCCGCATAAATTTCGAGACAGCCGCCCAGTACATCATAACTTCCCCACCGGGTGCAGGCTTGTTTGCCTTCCAAGGCGAAATGAGCCCCTTCCCGGTAGTGTCCAGCCAAATCCAGGGCGCGGGCGTAATCAAAATAAATCATAGGAACCAGACCACCGCCCGACGTGACGGCTTCGTCCAGGTGTTTGTCTATGTATTCCAGCAACTGGCTGAAAATGCCAGTTGCTTTTTCATGTTCGCCAGAATCCGAATATAGGTTGGCAATCTGCGCAATGATCTTGATTTCATCCACGGTATACAGGCACTTTTGAAGGTGATCCAGATCAAAGCGCGGGCAAGTGATCCGGATTGCCTCCTCCAGCAGAGCCATTTGTTCTTCCAAGCTGTAACTTCCATCAATGTCTTCCAACACGGCTTTTGCACGAAGAATAAACTGTCTGGTCAGATGGTCGCCGGGAGACGTCAGCTTTTGCAGCTCAGCCACTTTTGCAAAGCCGAGCGCTGCATTCCGGGTCACATTGCAGGCAATGATCTTCCGTTTGAGTCCATCAATGGCCAGTTCTTCCGGAGAACTAAGGATATAGTAGCGGCTGTCCGGCATCCCCAGCCGCTGCATCAAAGCATCCAGGATTGCCCGTCCTGGCGTCTGTTTGTTGTTTTCAATGCGGGACAAACTGACCGGGTCGCAGATACCGTCGCAGACCTGTTCCTGCGTCAGCCCCAGATTTTTCCGCCGCTCCCGAATAAAAGAACCGATTCGTATGTTTTCCACTTGCTTTTCTCCCCTTCCTCATCTTGCGCCAGATGTTATGGCATCGGACAGTGTTTTATGATATATTGGAACCGCTGCCAATCACAGTATAAAACGCCGACACAGATAAAACAAGGATACTGCCGGCGCAAGGAGGAGTTTGCCCTATGATCAAAACACGATGGGCCGTCAAAGCGTGCAGTCTGGCCCTCTGTCTGTGCCTGGCCGGCTGCACTGCCGCGCCCGACATCCCCCAACCCACCCTGGACGAGCTGCTGGCCGAGGTGAACGCCGAACATCAGAAAATCGAGACACCCCATATCGACCGCGCGTCTTATCTACGGGATGCGCCGGACAAGGCCACCGTAGAAAAGTACCGCCTTGAGGATGTGCAGGACTGCGATTTAAATGCAGAGATCACGGCCGCACGGGCTGCCGAAGATGTAGAATATCTGTTTGGGGCTTTCCAAGCTCTGTACGGCCCTTATACATATCTGGGTGGCGATGAGGTATTCAACGCTCACAAGGCGGACATTCTTGCCCGCTGTACCGAACAGGACAGCTGGACGGTGCAGGACTTCCGCGACATGATGGCCGAGGAACTGGCCTTCCTGCCAGACGCCCACTTCAACCTGCACAATCGACGCACCCAGCCGTCCCAAGTGCCCTTCTTTTTCCGGCAGACTGCCTTTTACAAGACCGGAACGGGCTACCAGACTGCCGCCGGCCAAACCGTACAGTCGGTGGATGGCTATCCCGAGTTGGACAAGCTGATGAAGCGCTCCATCTCGCCGGAAGGCGAACTGGTCTATTACCCTGTCCTGCTTCAGCCCCGGGAGCTTTCGACTGAAGAACAAATCTGCGATGAGACGTTGACCGTCCGTTACACCGATGGTTCCAGCGAGCACCTTGCCGCCGAACCGTTCCGTTTCTACGGTCTTTACGGTTATGAAAAGGGCGATCCCGAGCTTCCTGTGACCGATCTGCATGAAACAAGAGGCATCCCGGTTGCAGCCCTGAACTCCTGCAACACCAATTCTATGGATGAAATCCTCCGCAGTGCGTCCGCCCTGAAAAATGCCCCCATCGCCATACTGGACCTGAGCCAAAACTTTGGCGGCAACAGTCTTGCGGGAGACCAGTGGCTGCAGGAATACTGCGGCCAGCAGGTACCAAACAACATGGTGTCATTCCGGGTCTTTGGCAGCAGAGTCAGCGCACCCAGCCGGGATAAATGGGTCGCCAACGATAACATCCTTATTGTCCTGACCGGCAAGCTGACGGCATCCGCCGCCGAAGATCTAGTGGACAAAGCATACAATCTTGAAAACGTCCTGTTCATCGGCGAAAACACCGGTGGGTATCTTCTAACTTCTGCCTCCAACGAGATCCAGCTGCCCAACAGCCATCTGCGTATTGTCATGGGCGACAGCCTGCTCTGCCTGACTGCCTCTCGCGAAGAGGGCGGCCATGAATTTGAAGGCTATTACCCCGACATCTGGGTGCCCGCCGATGAGGCCGAGGAATTGGCAGCCAAACTGATCGAGCGGCTCCTATAAAAGTAAAGGGCCCGGGCGGTTGAACCGCTCCAGTAAAAGTAGACAGTGAAAAAAGAAGGCCTCCTGTGGTAGAA